>JGI24159J19872_10006643_pt1 | contig 15102 bp, 9 predicted proteins | sample Ectturendosymbi4_FD_19872 | JGI IMG/M metagenome (IMG submission 19872) | reverse complement strand
ATGGTGTTCTGTGTTGCAGCAATCTATGACGTGACAATGGTGTTCTGTGTTGCAGCAGTCTATGACGTGACAATGGTGTTCTGTGTTGCAGCAATCTGTGTCGTGCGGAAAACTACCTTCGACTCATCGTTGTTCGAGAATTCGAACTGCCGGATGACGTAACGGATTTATTACGAAGACCACTGCTCTACTATGACGTATGCGAAGCGACGCAGGACGAGAAATCCGGAAGTGACGTCGCTGCGTCGGCAGCGCCGCGTCGTTTGCAGAAGTTGTTCGACCGGAAGAAGAGCGTTCCTCGGAAGTCGCGCGCATTCCCAGATCATCTGGATTTGACTGGAAGTTGGGAGAGCAGGTTGCCGCTCGCCAAGGACTTCCCCCTCACCAGTAGCAGCAGCGATCAGTCGCTGGACAGTGGGGAGGAGTGGCCGTTCCCGTACTGTGGGGCGAGCATGAGGGGGAGGCAGCAGCCTGGAAGTTCGTTCTGGGACAGCGACTCCTCCATGACTGAGGTGTCCCAAGTGAAGAAAGCTTGTGTCCCGGATGTTGCCGCATCAGCCGATTCCACTCTGAACTCGCGAATGAGTAGTTCGAGTAGCAACTCGTCCCAGTTTTCTTTTGTTGACGAAACTATTAATACTCGGCCTAGCTCGACCAATCGACGCACTCTCTCCTACTCGCATTACCTGAGTTTGCATCGAGCTCGACCGAGATTAACTCAGTCTGACAGCTCGAGTTCACCCATCACTACTCGATCGCTGAATCACCCTGTCCCTGAACTCGTTCTCGACGGAACTCGACCAACTCGCGACCATCCTACAAGCCCTGATATTTTCCCTGCCGATACTCACGTGACCTCACCGTCAGCCAGTGAGAGTGCAGCAAGCACTCACGTGGCTAGTACGTCATTAGATAGCTGGAGTGCAGGCAAGGAGACTTGTCTGTGATTTTGTCGCTTGCTGCTGAGGTCAGTTTAAAGTTTAGATCATTAGGAATAATTTGAACACTTCTCGATTGCGCCGTCTGTCAAGGAGATTCATTCCTTACTCATTAACTGGTCAAGATGTTACAGATTTAAAGTTGAAAAGCGATGAGAAGTAAAAAACTGCAAAAGGTTTTCAAACACTTGTTGGCTGCTCTCGGTAAAAACTTTTTTTGTATATTCATACATTTTTTGCAAACCTGTCAGACGCCATCTTAATTAGTCTCCACAATAACGTTTTCAAACTGCTCAATCGTTATTCAAACGAAGCTTTGCATTCTTCCAATATTTTCCAAGTTTTAAATAATTCTCCCAGTTGGGACAGATTGAATTGAAGCATTGACCCGTTTCGATCTGGTTTACCCCGAAAACCTTCCGGGGTAAGAAATGTGCTGCATACTTCACAGAAGCGCAGGCACACTTTCCTGTGTTTAATTGCGGGGAAGAACAACTGGCCACGGCGCGAACCGGCTTCAACCGTTCAACCGCGTAGATCTGCAATAACCACCTCGCTCTCAATAGATATTTGTCACAACTGCGATGACCCCATTCACGGCTTCAAACCCTCCACCCATGGTCGTTGTAAGAGGTTGGCAGGGGGGCTTTAGCTCCCCCTGGATTTTGATTTTGTGCTGTTAACTTTTCAGTAGAAAATAAGTATTTCAGTTCCTGTGTCGGTGAAATGACGCGTTGCCCCCTCCCTGGAAAGTCCTTCCGTCGCTCATGCTTCCCACGATAGATCCCCCACTCATCCGTTCTGTTTGACGCGATATGTTATTCATGCAATTATGACGTCACAGTTGTCTTTCTTGATTCTGTACTTATTGTTACGACAGTGAACACGCATCGTTGACGAAAAAATGTTTATTTTTTTTATTTTGTTGTTTCAATACAAGCGAATAAACCATCCCTGTTATAGAATCGAAAAACGGACTCGGATGAAGTGAGCTTTGAAAAAAGTGTTTGAGTTTGTCTTTTATTATAATGCATGGGTTGGAGAAGTTCGCAACATTATTTTTAAAGGGTGCTTGATTTTGCTTCTTGAAGTGAATCAGACAAAAAAACACATTTTTGTGGAAGAAATGCAAAAACAGTTTAACGTTTAGAGATATTTTCGCATTCCAGTCAAAGTTTGTTCAAAGATGCTGAGTAGCAGGTTTGTCGAGTGGGGGAATATTTCAGGTTGTCGACAAATCAACTCTGTTTGTTGACGTTACCCCATATGCATAGGCGTAGCCAGGGGGTATATCACCTCCAAAAAATTTGTAAGACTGTATAGTAATTTTGTGCTTTAAGAGGCGGCAACCCAAACAAAACGCTGTCGTTCGCCTAAAATCAAACATTTTGGGCTGGTTACGCCTCTGCGTTTCTCCCCAGACATTCCGTGTCGTCTCTTTGTTATGATATACTGTTCTAAGAAACATTGTGAAGTATCAAAGGGGCCATTTCCCCTACATTTCTATTATATCTTGTTTTCTGTTTCGAGAGGTATTGCCCCAAACCAAATACTATTGCTCACTTAAAGTCAAAATATTTGGCCCCTTCCAAAATTTTGTGCTGCCTGCGCTTCTGTGAAGTATACAGCACATTTCTCAGCGTCAAGATAAACCTGCCCTCAGCAATACTGGAGGTTTTATTGGGAAGCTTCAAAAAATATTTTGCAAAATTTAGCAGATTTCCGGAGATGGATCTTCATCAATTCATGGGATTTTCCAAAAGTCACGCGCAGTGTCCCCCACGCGTGGGGTGACTCAGTTGGTCACATGATCCCACCAAGTGTTCTGAAATCTTCAGTGAATCATCGACTTTCACTGCGATATTTTCAGCTGCACGTGACGCACGCTCCGGGGCATTTCAAGGTCTCGTGCTTCATGAGAAGCCAATAACACTCCCAGAAGTCTCCGGAACCACACCTTTCGCTCACAGCCTCTCGTATTTACGCATTGACTAATCGCAGGTTTTGTTTCTTCGTAGTGGGAACGAACTGAGATTTCGACACCTTTGTTCATCACCGAATTAAAACTTTTCTTCAATGTTTAACGCCGACAATGGTTTGTTTTCCTCCTATATTTTGTGATAAAACAGACGACATGTGGTTTTAATTATGATGGGTATGTACCGGGCATTTTATCTTAAGAATAACGATAATAATCGGACAAATTTTATGGTAGGTCACATTTGATTTCTTTTGTTTGTTCTTTACAGCAAAAGTGAATGTCGCAACGAAGTTTCTGATCAAATGCAAGTCTTGGCCATCTAACCCCTAAACCATCTGCTGCACGCTGCCCCCAGACGAATGTGGGCTCAATTTGCTTTTACTTTAAGACAAACGTCCCAGTGCATGGCCATCAAGTTTCTGGACAACAACAAACTTTATGTAAAGTCGAGTTAACTTTGAAAAACAAACGCGGTTTAAGTTGCAGTAAAAATGCATCATGGGGGCCGTGTGGAATATTCATCGGATTGTTTGACATTATTTTATGAAACGTATGTTTCCTGATTCTTTGCTTAAATTCTTAGGATTTAAAAGGAACACCAAAAACCGGTATTTGGGATTTCCTGGTTTCTGGACAAACTCTGATCATTACTCATACTCTAATCAGATGCACAACCTGTAAACATGAACAAGAAAACCTTCCTGTTTGGGAGACGCTACACTTCCGTTCGGTTGTGGATAAAATGTCAAATATAAATAAATACGTTGTCTTCTCTTTGTCTAACGCGATATCATGTGCAACTTCTTTGTTATTCTCTGCAATTATGCAGAATTTGCTTTTTCCAACAAGAATCAGTAGTTTAAGGGTTTTTGGTTTGAGTTTTCAATGGAAAAATTTCCACATTGTTAGAAAACAAAGCCTCGCAGAATGCACGTGACAAAAGGTATGAATGTCAAGATGTCGTGATTTGACGACGTAATGCACTGTACACGTTTGCGTTGAGGAGAACATGCGTGATTATGACGTGATCATGACGCTGCCGTAGTTCAGTGAATGACTTCGGTTGGTTTTAATTTCACTCCATGCTTGGATGTAACTATGAGACGAAGCCAACTGAATATTCGACGTTTCTCCGCGCCCGCGAAAGAAACGTAACAATGGCGTCTCTTCGTCGCTTGAGCCAGTTGTTCAAACCACTGCTTGCCCACACTAGATCTCGGGGCAGGTGTTGAGCAGCTATTCGATTGTCTCATCGTCCAGAACGGTCAGGCCGTGCAGTCCATGGGGAGGTTGATGGATTGGACATTGGAGGACAACATGGTTAAAGGTCCATCGTCACTCAAACATTTAATGGTTATTATTGGAACAAGCATCATCTACTGATCAAATAGCAATTTAAATTTGGACGTTCCATAATTTTACAATGCTTTTCTCACCCGATAGGAAACAGTGAGTTTTTACGTGAAACCGGTGTCTTTACCACTATGTTGAACAAGGATATTGAAATTGAAGACCACTCATGAAAGGATTGCCGCCATCAGCAGCTTTTTCGTGTTGCATTTAACAGCCTTTGAGGTAAGCGCGGGAGAAGCACAAACGCTTCGTCCAAACTGTTATCGACGTCTCGACTCACAGTCTTTTCCTCTTAAGTTTGACCTTCGCCGGAAAAAGAGACGGTGAACCTTTATCGAGACCATCGCGAGCGAGTAGCTGCGGGAAGTTCGGTCTCAAGTTTATGAATCATTCGCGACGGGAATTTCCTAAATGGCTCACCAGGTGCTGCGTTGCTGGCGGCTGAATCGAAAAAGGTTTTGAGTTGCTGCGAACGACAAACAAGATCTATTCATGAAGCAGGAAAATTTTTTCGCACGGCGCCATCGGAAAACACTGTTCTCAGGATAGGTGTTGACATTTTTCAATAAACAATTTTTTTCATTTGTTTAAAAAGCTTCGTGTCTTTATTTCGCGACGACACGTGTTGGTCAAGATGGGGTTAAGATTGGAAACACAGCAACAACAAATATGTCTGCTGATTACATCTTTGACTCGACTTTCATAATGTCGTGTTGAGAAAATATCAACATCCGTAGTTCTTTATGTTCATAAAGCATATCCACGCAGTGTTTTACGGATACAAACAATCACGAATTGAAGTGTTTGGTCAAAAATTTTTGGATATTTTTTCGGCATGAGGTGCAACCGATTCTCAAATCATGTGACCAGTGAGTTTCTTATCATATTAACTGACTATGACGTTGACCAAAATAACTCGACCGTTACAGGAAGTACTTTCCCCTGCGGCCAGGCTTGAAGGTATATAAGAATGTCATTTTGAACCAGAGCTGCTCTTGCAGTTAGTTAAGTTTGAAGGATTGAAGTTACTTGAAGAATCAAAAAGGTAAATCTTGAAATATTTTAAATGACGACGCTTACAATTTTTACGTGTAAAGCAACGTCTTCGAATATAATTCGTCGATCAAAAATTTCATGAGCATTGATCCTGGGAACTAAAAATGCTCATTTGCTTGCGATACTTTCGTTAAAGTATCTTTCTTTGCATTATTTTTATTAGTTTGTTATTTTTTGCAGAGTCAAGAATAATTATGAAGATCGCTGTTTTGATTTTCTGTTTCACGTTATGCTTCTTGTCAAAGAAAACAGGTAACGGTATTGTTTTGCATGTCTGGAGTCAAACCTATCCGGATTTGTGTTGCTACGGCTACGTTACAACTCGATATTAACCTAAGCTGATCGGCGCTCTTACCTAACTACGGTCGCAAAGCCACCCTATGCATTTTAGTAGCACCAGCTGGGTCGTCAATGAAGCTAAAGAGTGACCAATCATGCGTGGAATGTGTAGATCCCTGACAACCCAAGCAAAGCATGGAGTGGGGCGATAGCAACACACCCTAGTTCTGAAGAAAAGTTTCATCATTTTTTCTGTTGAAGTTACAAATATCAGTATTTCGTGTTTATGAAAACAAGGCGCACAAGCAACTTGAGTAATACGTGGATGACGGCAGCGGTGCGTCGTGTATTATGAGTTACAGGTGCTTCTAAAATTTCGTTCGTATCAATGACAACGCATTTAGACGTTTCCGGGTTAAGACTCGTTCTACAAGAAAAGTTGTTACCACCTGGAAGATGTAGGAAATGTTTCACTTCTGTGTCACTAACAGTTTTCAATAAAGAGCATTACCCAAACATCGCAAAATGTCAAACAATTCAAGCCACAAATTCAAAAGCTATTCTGTTTTCCCAATAAAAGTGTTCACTTGAACTTTGCTCTTCTTCAATGAAATGCTTTCTTCACAAAAAATGGCGATTTGCTGATTTCTCTATATGTTTTTCTTTCTTGAATTTCATTAAACCTCATCTGTTTTTATCATCAGGCGCGAGTGAAAATCAAGAACATCGCTACAGAATGGCGATGCCATCACACATGAAGAAGCAGCTATGCCTTGATAACTGTGTTGTTCCGACAAAATGTTACAACGTCGCGGAGTTTTTCGCGTATGTCATGCGAAAGCCTGATGTTTGCCGCGACCAAGTTGAGAAAAGATGCGAAAATAATGGTTTGTTGCTTCAATAAAACTGATTATGTGAAGAACTAATGAAGGAAATGTTTCAGACCAACAGACTTTTTTTAGTATTTTGAATCCAAAAAGTTCTCCACATTTGGTGTTTATCGAAATGACCTTTTCGCAGTTGACACTGAGTCACACACCATGAAATCAGAGATCACATAACGGCCAATTCAGCCTGAACTGTTTAACGGTTATATATGTCTTTCATGTAGACCTGTACCATGTTGTTTGTTTAATGAATGTTTGATTGACTTAAAATTCACTCTCAATGTTACGTCTTAGGCCTCCACATTATGCAAAAGTTGACAAGTTGCTTCAAAATGGCGTTGGAAAATTTGACTGACTGCCAACCTCAGACAGATGAATACGTGAGTCGACAAGCTGCTTGTTCAGAATGTAAGAAGAATTGCTCTGCAGGTAAATTCTAACTTCTATGCTGGTAAAATATTTAGAAATAGGAAAATTAGCAATTTTTCTAAGTAAAGCAGATGTTAGAAAGTTTTTTACTTGAATGATTTTTGCCAACCAGAAAATGTTACGCCCGGTGGGTAAATTTTGAAAACTTCATCGGAGTAGATTATTTGGGAAAAGTAGCTTTAGTTTAAGTCATCACGCACGATTGTTTCTAGACAAAAATGATTTTGTAAAGCTGGCATTTAGTTAAAGTTAAGTATTAAGTTGAAAACAATTTGAGAAAGGACGTCTGTTTCCAGATTAAAAAATCGTTTAGTTTACTAACATGGATCCCCTCTCTTCATCCTTCTTATGATAAATTGGTTCAATTCTTTCAATTTACATTTTATCGTATTTTCTAGTGTTTTTGCGCAAAACTTCAGAATTATCCAATTTATTTCAAACAATTCCCGTTATTATTGTTATTATTTTTGTCACAGAAAGAACAACCGATGCAACAGCCTCATCTATTGAACCAGCTCCAGGTAAACCTGATTTTTAGTTTATGAAACAGTCGATTTTTCATCACATTTTCTGATACAGAAATGGTCAGGAAATGCAATATCTAACTATTCACTGCTTTTCAGAGGGTTCCGGAGAAGTCGATCAGAGAGTAAATACAGAAAAACCACAGGAAGTTGAATCCACAACAGCCACACCCTCCTTCACGAACGTGACAGAATGTGCGAATCATTGTGGGCAGTCAGAACGATGCAACTTGACAACTGGGACTGAAGGAATGCTGCAAGGTCAAACAGACGGCTGCAAACGATGTGTTCAGCGGAGATGCAAAAGTGAGTAATCTCAGACTTTATCTCAAACGCATATACTAATAACAACACTATGAAAGTTCATCCGTTGCTGTGTAGTTGAAGTTATGTTGTGGGATCAGGCGGAAGAAAAGCAAACACGTGTTTTGACAAACCGTTAGTGGCTCTTGAACACTTTTTGCTTGATTTACCCAGCGCAGGAAAGCCTTACCTTTCACACTGAGTTGTAACACAAAACAACTCATGCAAAAGCTACAGAATCGTAACCACAAACTGTGTGTCTTGAATATTGCGATGAGATAACAAGTGGTTTGGAAGTAGAACTGATCTGACTGGTTCACATATTTAGAATGTCTTGCTTCTCATTCAATCTTAAAAGGAAAGGGGAAGAGTGTATTGGGTTGTTGATTGAATCTTACCTTTTGTGATGTTGCTTGTTTTTCTCTTAATTTGCTATGATATCCATGTACTGAATGGTTGTTTTATACAAAACTTGTTTCTGAGATACTTTCTAAGATTTTCTAAGCAATATTAGAAACACCAACGCGAAAAACAATAGATTGAATGAAACGTTGATTTTTCGTTGTTTCTCTAATTATGGGTTTGAGAGACTTCAATTTACATTTGCAACGGTCGCTTTTTGTAGACGCGAACTGAGAATGCAGGAACTATGACATTTCAGCAGCACAAGCGATAAGAGATACGCGCTGGACCAGGTTCACTCTTTATTGCCTGTGCTGCACTGCGTCTTCCATTACTAGATCACTTCCTATTTTGACGCATCAACACATATTTTCTTCTGACCTCCCTGTATTTTTGAAAACAGATGCAAACGAACCTCCCGTGAATTGCAGCTCTTGCTTGAAGCTTGAAAAAATGTCTTGCTATGAAGAAGCCCTTGGTGGTTGTTGGAATTGCACCGAAGTGTCTGAAGATATTGAGGACAACTTGAAAAGATGTCAGGAATGCATGGGAGACTGCATTGAAGAATGTGAGATGCTGTTTATACAAAAAATTTCAGTTCTGTTTTATCCAAAGTTAATCTTGCTGTTTTAAGCATAGACTTTGCAAAGACCATTTTAGAATAAAAAGCTTCATATCATGCTGTTTTTTTTTATCATAAAAATGTTTGTGGTTACCGTTCAATCAGATCATCTTGATCATTTTCAGATGGTGATTATGACGACAAGAACGATCGTGATGAACATGATGATGATCACACTATTCGTGATGAACATGATGACGATCACAATGATCGTGATGAAGAAGGTAACGACCGTGGAGATTCGATTGGATACAACATCTTTTCTTGGTTTGATGAAAAATGAAGCAACGGATTTCAAATGGAAGAAGTGGAGCGATGTTAAAGAGCTGCGATGTTCAATGAATTAAAACATGAACGTTTGTGGTGGCAATCCTTCCTTCCTTAACTTGAACTTAGATATTTAACTTCTGTTTATTGCTTCATCGCTCCAAAAAGAACTCTTTGTTTATTGTTTTCTTCATGATCGCAGCTCGAAAAAATAAACTTGAAAAATTGCTTGTTGCGCTTCTTTAATTTACAAAAGAACTTTCAAGGAAAAAGTTGGAAAATTTGTTGAACTTGATTTTAACAAATTCGTTGGCAACGAAGCACGTTTCATCACGGTCTTGACCATCAGATACTTTGCTTCAACGTCAAGTGTTTGAAGCCAGCAGGAAATTTATTCCGAGGGGGTTTGAGCTTCTTTACCGCGGCGTTTATAAAAAAACACGAATACAAGTGAATTATCATTCATTATTTGACAAACAAAAGTATTCCGCATTGCTTTTGCGGCTCATCAACAATTTTTCGGTAATGCGGATGCAGTAATGGATGCGCAAAGTGCTTCAGGAAAAAAGCGAGACTTAAACAAGACAAGAATGAACAAAAATTACAACTTTGTATATCATTAATTTCACAAGCTTAAAAATCGTAGTGAGTTTTGTTAGCTTCTTAGAGTCGTAGGGTTGAACCCGTTTATAAGAAATTAAAGAAAACGTAAAGCCTCGCAGAAATTTCGATGCACTTGTGCAGAGTGTCAGGAGTTCATTAAATGAAACCGCTCCATTAGATCACTTTTGTTCACAAACACGAAAATCCTAAGTTGGGATTTTAAAATTTCTATTCAACGAATTCTCTATTACCTCAAATAAAAAGTACCCAGAACAAGGCGGTCGCCAGGAGGACCCAGGATTCCAGTCCCTTTGCAATTGATTGGCTTCTGCTGGGAATGACTGATGACCCATTTTATTTGTTCTTCGCTGATAGTATTGCCATCATTTTTGCCTCGCACCATCCAAACTTGGTCACTCCCTTGGCCTGGAAATTATACTTTTTGATTCGTCAGCAATCAATTTTCATAAAAAGGATAAAAAATAATTTATAAGTGAGCAGCAAAATCGTGCCTTTAAATGTCTGATTAATTATAAGTTACGTTCTCTAAGACTTTGATGAGAATCAAATGAAATGATACACGAATTTAATCTTCGCAGAAGCCGTATCAATTGGGGGATTTTGAAACTGTTTATGTTTTTGACAATTTTAATGAACTTCAAGCGACTGAAAAGCTGCCTGCTTCACAACCTGTGTTGTCGAAATGAAATGGTTCTTTAAACAAAGGTTACTTGACGTTCTGTGGTGGCAGTAATTAGTCTCTGTGCTTTTGTTAAGTGGTTTTCATGCAAACGTCAACAAAAAACACTATTAAACGAAAACATGAACATTTTGAGTGATCATCTTTGGTTTCACGAGATTGTGACAAGCATTTGCTATCCTGGAAATAAAACAATGCGTAAGAAGAAATAATAACTTTTCATCGCTGGTATCTCAAATATATTTCATATACTGGACTTCAAGCCAAAATATAAAAAGCGTAATTTTCCAATGAAGTTTAGCAATTACGATGGTTGCTGCGAGTAGCAGCCAGTTTGTTTTGGATCTATCTTAAATCGACTAGATGGCAAAAAGAACAAAGTCATGTTAAGACAAACTATGCTTTCCGTGAACTTTCTAAGAATAGCCAAGATTTTTTGGAAAACACCGTTGATGCCCTGAGGCGTGTTGCTGCAGTGGGGAGGAGCAGTGACTGGAGATTAACTGAAACGAAAACAGCTCGACATCATTTATTTCAGAAAAGCAGGTCGGCGGAGAGTGTTGAGCAAATCAGCAAGTGCGACTCCTGATGCCAAAGTGAGCGCTGTTATCTGATTATTATCTGCACTGCATTTTGGAATACAATTTTTTCAAGATGTGTTTCAGTTGTGGCAATGAAACAAATCTGAAATATGCGCGCAGCACTTTATGGTCACCAGTGATGAGAGATCCGTTACGAGTGTAATTGACCAAGAGTTGAATAGCGTTGTTTGTTCAGTTTTTTTATGCGCCAGCCTTCATGGGATGTACAGCAGGTAAGATAGCACCGTCAGAGTCTGCAACGCGCACCAGGCAAACCTTCGGTTATCCTGCACCCCATACATTCTGCTGCAACGCAGATTCTGAGCCACTTCCTCCGTGCAGAATAGCTGCATGTCCACAAGAGGAAAGGCTGTGCAAATACTGGTTCACATATTCAGTCAGAAACTTCCATCAAGTGGCGAGCAATCAGTCTAGTGAGGTTTCTGAGGCAAACAGAAGCGAGTATAAAAAGCATCCTGTACTATTTAAGCCTAAACGTTTACAACAACACCGAATGCACAGCAGCAAGTGTGAACGAAATGTCAGCTTTAATTTGCAATTTGCGACTGAGTGGCTACCCTCTAACTGCAAACAATCATAATCTGGTATGTCGCATTGACTCTTTCCAAAATATTTGAATTTCTACACCTACGTTGACCAGATGTGTTTCTCAGCACGAGTACTTGCTATTCCAACGGACAGAGTTTTGCGTTAGACGTGGAGCTGAAAAACGCTAACTAATGATTTTTAGGGGGTAAATCAGTAACACACTCTATATTGCGAACTGTTATGGGCCAGTAAGGGTTGTAAAGAAAAAATAGTGGTTATGTACTTTGCAAAACGCCCTGACTCCAATTTCTGTGTTTTCTTAAATAGAGTATTTCTCAGTAATTTGTGCGAAGATCGTTGGATTTTAGGTGTTTCACCCAAAACTTTTATTGCTGCTGTTGTGACTTCGAGACAACATCATGAATTTTTTTCAATTTACGACATTTCTTGGGCTTGTGTTGGTTCCAGCAGCAACGAGTGAGTGTTTGTTTACTTCGGCTTGTTGTGAAGGTGTCGATAATACATGTGGGTTTTAGTTAAAGTCTTTTCTGTAATCACTGTCTAATAAAGGTTTCCCACATGTGAGCTTCAAATTGTTTGTTATATCCAACCCAGGTGCCACGGGAGAAGCTCACTTTGCAAGTTTTTCTCCTAATAATGGGAGTAACGTTTATCTTGCCGAAATGAAATGCGTTGAAGAATGCATGGCTCCTGGGAAATGTTACAACTCCGGAGAGTTGGAAGCAATCGCAAAAATGATGAGCACTGAATCAACTAAATGTCAAACACATATGAAAAAGACTTGTGGAGTGTACGGTGAGTTTCATGCTGACTTAGTTTGTTGGACGTTTTGACCGATGTTGTTATTTATAATTCAGTAGATGCAGTGCGCTACCTTGTGGGCGGGGTAGTTCCCTCAAACACCGGACATCATCCGCTCATTGCCTTCGTTCTTGGCTTCACATTATTTACTGCGTGAAGTTACTTTTTTTGTGCTTCTTCATAGTCGGCAAACACCAATGTAGTTCGTGAAACTCAAATATACTAGGGTTTTTTAAGCTGTTTTAGGGACTGGTTCGGGTCCCTAGAATTTCAAATCGGGTCCCTAAAATCAGAGAAATCGAGTTCAAAAAAATCCTGATTTAGTAAACATTTGTGATGAGATTGTGTTTTGTGAAAAGCACAAGTCTTAATGTTGACATTGACATTGATTTACATTCATTCAACAGTATTCGTGTGTTGTGTATTTATTACTGGTGGTGTGTTGTGCATTGTTCTCGAAGCATTTCGCATCTGCTATAGCATCAAAAACCTCTGATGGGCACAAACACCGCAGCGTTTTGTCTCAACGTGGAATTCAACAACATTAAAACATTTCAGGGCAAGCTCACGATGAGCGGAGACTAGTTGAGTGCATGGCGTCATCTTTTGAAGCAATCGATGTTTGTCGACCAAAGACTGATGAACACAGGAATCGCTCAACAGCTTGTGATGAATGCAGAAAAAAATGCAAAGCAGGTGAGAAAGAAAGTTACGATTATGTTGCGGATTTTCGCAGGTCTGATTGCACAACGTTGTTGAAGTTTACGCTGTGCAAACTCCATAGAAACTTTATGTACGTTTCCTCAAAGTAACCACAGGATGTTGTACGAATACAACGTAAATTACCAACCTCATTGTATTAGTAGCTCTTCTTCAGCAATAAATTGTATTTTATGCACAGGAAAATTCTAACGTCACTGGAACGACTCTGAGAAAATTAACTTTTATTGCAAACTTATACTCCATTAACATGTCGTCCCCAAAATACTTCAGAACTTTTTGTCTAATGTTCCCGAAAAGTAAAAATGATACTAGATTTTTTATCCGAAAATATTTATGGAATATTATCATTTGAAATGGAGCGATGTGATATCATATCGAGCATTATGATAGTACCCCGGAAGCAAACAAAACTTTTAAGGTTTCCTGGTAACATTTCACGAATTCATCACTACAATCATAAGTTCTACCCCAAAATCTGTTTCTATAATTTTTGGGCGAAACGCGCTGAGGAAGACGTTTTAGGATTGTTTCCACATTGTATATAGAAAAATTTCATTTTTTTGTTTTTATAAAGCTACTGTACATTGATTAATACTATGTTAACCGCGTTTCTAAAAATTTCTAGGAAAACATGAACCAGAAGTTGTCCAAGAAGCAACAAAAGAGACAGGTAAAGAAAACAACACATGTGGAATTTAGAATCGAATAAAGCTGGCGAGGTTTCTAGGCAATATTGAAATTGATAACCACTGTTCATAACTAAACAATCATCAATAGGCGTAAGTTGAAGCTCACTTGCAGGTCGCAAACAAAAAGCCACGAAAGCAACGATGCCCACGATTTCAGAACTGATGATGGGTAAAGTCACGTGAATCGATTTTCTGCTAAAAATTGCTGACTGGCTCGATTTCCTCGCCTTCGTGGAGGCTAACTGCTCGGAGCCCAACTGGTTTTGAAGTAGCTAAAAGCTATTTGTTCAACAATAATAGTAAAGTCACTGCCTGAAGCTGATTGTTCATTTCATTAAGAACAAAGAACTTGTCGAGCTGACTGCGTCATGAACTATAATAGTCAGAGTTTCTGTTATGTGACGCTGATTATAAAATCTTATACTTGTCACAGTTGAAGGTTCTGCCGAAATTGAACCAAGAGCCGGTAGTTTAGCAACTCCGAGAACCGAACCCAGAACCTTCGCACCATTATTCACGAATGTGACGGAATGTGCCGACCACTGCGGCCAATCGGGCCAATGTAATCTAATAATGAGAACCGAAGCAATTTTGAAAGGTCAAACTAATCGCTGCAAGCAGTGTGTTCAGTGGAGGTGCAAAGGTAAGTATTAGTTTGGCTTCTACTTTCCAATTTATACAAATTTTGGAGCTAATTTTTTCAACGAAAAGCTTGAGTTGCAAAAATTCTGAAATTTTATTCGCTTCAAAATCTTTTGGGAAAGGTTGTGGTCTCTGTGTGGATATTATGCAACTTACGGCAAACATTTTGTTTTTCTTTGCGATAGATTGTTCTACATAACTTGTTTGGTTGAAAAAATTTGACTTGCGCATCATTTGATAATTTCCATAACGTTCATTGTTAATACCTTTGTTGTAGACCAGTGGTTTTCAACCTCTTTTTCCTTGATACCCACTTCCGGTTGGGACTGAACCTTCATTTCCCACAACCTAGATTCAATTTAATGATTTGCACTGGTTCTGACGCTCTCGAAAAAAATAGAATATTGAAGATATAGACCAATTAGCCACTTGCGACCCGAGGTGGCCGGAGTCACTTTTCAGGACTCCGACTCGGCTCCTGTTAAAAATGTTCTGAATCCGGATCCGGAAATTTTTTGAATTTGAGAATCCGACTCCTGTTTAGAATGCCGCTACCATCGATGCAACAGAAATTCATAAATTTTTTCTTAAGAAATGACATTTATGAAGGCCACGCAGACTCCTGCTACTGCCGGAAATGACGAGCGACTCCAGATCCGGGTCCGTTTTTTCACAAAATTTTGACTCCGGGTCCGAAAAAAAACGCAGAATCCATCCGGAGTCGACTCCGGATCCGGCGCCACCTCTGTCTG
>JGI24159J19872_10006642_pt1 | contig 15102 bp, 5 predicted proteins | sample Ectturendosymbi4_FD_19872 | JGI IMG/M metagenome (IMG submission 19872) | reverse complement strand
TTATTTTTTCCCAGGCTACGTACATTAAAGTGAAAATATGATAAATTTTTTTGCTTACTTGCATGATTCATTTTACCAGTTTCATTTATTGTTGAGTATTTGGTTTGAAAATTTTGAGTTGATAAGTCACGTGGGAAAGGTTCATGGATAAATTATGTTGTGTGACATATTATCCATTGCTTGTTACCAAACGATGACATTTTGTAATGTGGTATTGATTTTCTTTTGCTTTAGATTGTGCCACCGCAAAATTGCTCTGGCCATGCAGCTAGCAGTAGCACAGCAGTGGTGTATGGGTAGACCCTGTCTTTTTGCTGTCACTAGTTTGTTCTTCAAAAGCCTCACTGGCTTGCCTGGTATCAAATCAGTGTGTCCTGATTTTCATTTGTACTTCAGAGTGTAGAGATTTTGTTTAGCTTGGAAGTTGGTAAATAAAAAACTACCTTTTCTTAGCATTTGATACATACACCACTTGAAGGTTTAGCATAGTCAGTGCACAGAGAGGAACATCAAGTATGTCTATGGTGATTGAATCATATGGAATAACAGCTGGAAAAGCTGCATGCTTTGGAGCAGTAGTTCTTGGTGGAGCAGGCTTTCTTGTTGCAAAATATATTGCAAATCATCGTCTTCACGCAAAAGTTTCATTTCAACGAAACAAAGAAAAGGAAATCATGACTAACTTTTTTGAAAATTTGCAGATCTATGATGTAAGCCCTTGTTCTACTTGCACTAAAATAATTCGTGACCTGAGCAGCAAGACAGTTTCTATATGCATATGATTTATTTCAGTTTATTTCTATATGCAAATAATTTATTTCGGTAGAAAACTTGATTGAATGCTGTTTGACTAGGAAGTAGCTGAGGAACTGCCTAGCATGATGCGGTTCAACTAAAATGTTGAGTTTGTCACTCAAGCGGCACCATCATGATAATGTAGCGGATGCGTTTATGTCTGCTGTGCCAATGGTTTTCAGTTCGGCTCTCACTTTGGCGACTTTCGTTTTAGTAGTAGTAGTAGTAGTGGTTGCACGTTTCAATTCATTGAGTCGCTTTTTCTTAACATTTTTCAGAAGTTTCCAAACTTTACGTTCAGGGGTTAAGGTTAGCGTTAGGGTTGAAGTTACGCTTAGGGTGAGATTTTAGGTTTAGGATTTACCAAACTTCCTTATGTTTAGTAGTCTACGTTTCTGCGAAGCCTACTGCACTCTCGTCATGCAATTCTGTCACATTACAGGTAGCGGTCAAATAAGTTTTCAAATGTGAAGATCCACAGGCAGGTCTGTAGCCACTGCCTTTCCACTAACTTTTAACGTATGATTAAGTTTAAATTATCAAATACTTGAATTTCAACGACTAGACTAATTTTTAAAATGAGGAACAAGAATGATGATGTGAATCTGTGATATCTAAAGTTTAAAAGTGTATTAATCTAAGATAGATCAAATCATAGTTCTGCCGAGTAAAAAAACATAATTCAAAATTGTGAGGCAAAGCTTGAAATACTGTGGTCACTATTTACCCTTGTGCAGAAGGCTCATCAGGGGAGCACAGAGCAGTGTCATAGCTAACTACCAACTCTTGTAGTGATTATGCATTTGTTATTTATGGCAAATGCACAATTTTTCAATGCTCAATCTTCAGATTGTCACTGTTTTGCCCTTTGTGTGTTTTGCTTATCTGCTTTGTCTTGCAGAACCATGAGCATCGCAAATGGTAAAAATTGCGTGGTGAATACTTCTGTAATGCAGTGATAAGCAGCCATGTAAACATGTCTTCTTTTAGTTTTTTATAGTATCTGCTGTTATACATGAACAAAATAACTTCAAATATTTATGCAACTTTAGATGTATGATACTATACTGACTGTCATTTCTGAAATAACAGGTTCCTGTAAATGATTCGTCAAATTTCTATCTTGCATGTCAATACGCAGTGCTAACATCAAAATCCAACAATGTAATTAGGTTTGCCTTCAACTAATGTTATGTTTTAATTTATCAACAGTTGAAGCGTTTTGAAGAAATTGAAAGGCTTTCGCCTGAAGAAATAATTGAAGCTGCTCAGCAAGGAAAATGGAGCCCTGCTGATATACTTCATGCTTTTTTGTACAAGGTGTGATTCCGTTAATGTGTTTCCTAGTATGTGTAGAGGTGATGATTTCCACTCAGTAGCATGTGTTTTTTATTCAGAGGGTATATATTGTGCTGTAATTTTTTTAGAATGTACTTCTGCTTCAATTTTTGCGTTATGCTAATTGTCAAGACTTTTCTGGTTCATAAATTGCTAGTGTTGGTCAAAATAATGTTGACAGTGACATGTATAATGCAATATAATTTGCATTTAATGGTTTTTGTTTAAAAGTTTTATCATAAATAATGTAACAAATATTCAGTTTTAGCATTACTTCAGTCCTTTTCCAGTGCTAAATTAAGTAATTATTGTAGGAAATGTTGAATTTCTTCATGTAAGTTGTGTTTCTGATAGTTTGTTATTCACTTACGAAGAGAATTTGTAGTGCAATAGCCTGTTGTCCACAAAGTACATGCTCTCTGCTCAAATGACCCATGTAATTTTTCCTTAACTTTCTCATAATTTGGTTTGGGCTGAACAAATTCCAGTTTGGTGAGGTATGCTGTGTTAAGTTCATGTGATCTGTTCAACTTGTAGTACAGAGAAATCTGTTCAGAAAGTAAAGCCGCTGATTCCTTGTATGACAGTAGAGTGAGAAAAGGATTGACGTAATATTCAGACATTCTCTGAATTAGGTGATATTGCCTGTTGTTGATTTCCTAAAAAAACAATTTGTTAAGTTTTTCCTGTAATCCATAACATGCAATTTCTTCCATTGCAGAAAACTGTTAATTGAGGAACTTTAGATTATGATTTACTGGACATTTTTTTAAATGAGGTCATCCTTTTGTAGCAGGTTTTTGTTTTTTATGTGAAAATCAAAAGCTTTGCAAACAGTTGAAAATGATTCAATATGTATCATATCAAACTTTTGCCTTTTTTCATTTTGTCTGCCGCTTGCATTGCTTTAGCAATTTAGCATTCATGATGTAAAATGTAACACAACACAATGATCAATGCCGGCAATGTGTAAAACTGAAGTGCTTTTTTTACAATATTTTCTTTGAAACTGATCAAAACCACAAAGTTTTTGGAATCTCATGATTTTTTTGAAACACTTCAAATTGTTCATTTTTTTTCATTTTCAAATGGAATGCCATCACTGTTTCATTTCTGATTGAAAGGGGGTTAAATCTGAAATTCTTCAAAGTAAACTACGAATAGCTTTCAAATGCTCTGTTACTTTTGTTGAGTTAAAAGAAAACTTATTTAAGGAAAGGAGGACGGCAATACTTGCTGCATGCATTGAATGATGTGTTGTGTTGCTCTGCATATTATGGATACTAAATGATTAGAGCAATGCCAGGCAAAGTTTTGAAATACTGTAGTACATACTGGACATGAAATTGTTTAGCAAGTTGCAGTCCTGGTTGAAAGTTATCTTACTTTCACTCAAAAACAAGAAACTGCTACAAAAAGAATTTCCCTACAGTTAAATATACTTAATGGTAAAAGATAATTTCATCAAAAGATTTTGGCAATTTGACAACTTGTGGATGTTATGGTTCAGATTATGAAGTAATCTTGCAGTGCATTTGGCTGGGTATTTGGAACATGAATTCAGTTCATTTAGCAATATGATGAGGGCAAACAATGTATGTGAAGATTATTGGATGTATCTTCTCCAATCCATGTCTGAACATGGATGTATATATATTGCTGAATTGACCATTGTAAATTGTAATAACCAGTGGCAGATCCACACCTGACGATTGGGTTAGTGATAGTCAAATAGCAGGGTGTCAATGTACTACTTTTCTGTAATTTTTATTGGAAAGTAAAGAGGAAAATTGGTCAGCAATTTCGAAAAGGATGTCTCTTCATTAGGAACCCTGGTTGTATAGGGAGACAATCACATTAATTTACCTACCTGTCCCCCTGGACCCACTACATGTCTGGTTGGGACTCAAATCAAGTTGGTGGGAACAGGGGTGCATCTAGGGTGTCTGTTTGGCTGTCATGACAGACCCCTTTGCACTGCAGGTCTCTAATGCAGCTGTTTTGGAACAGGCAACAGCCTACATTTCCCTTGCAACGTTGCATAGTGCTATTATGAAACAACAACGTTACTGCTTTGTCTAAATAGCGCCTGCATAGTGACATGAAACAATCCACGGTATTGAACACTCGAAATTAATATTGCGTCGAACTCTAATGTTGTTAGAATCTCATACCCTGCCACGCACAGGCAGGAGCTGTTTTGTAATATTTCGCTTAATGGCGAGAGGACAGTCACCAATCACGATCGGTTCCATTTTGCAGTTTCGGGATAAATTTTATCTGCTGTTTACACCTACTAGATGATGACAAAATTAAGTAAGCTTAAGCCTTTCTCAGCGTAACGCCAAGTAACGTGGGTTCGTTTCCACTGAAACTATGTTTTTATAAGCAACATAATGAAAGGTGCTACAGCTAACCTCAAATTGTGGCCGCATTATCTGAACATAATATCAGTCTCCGCCGTATTTCAAAAATAGCCTTTTTAGAATTAAGCATATGACAATGTTGTTTTCTGCGCAATAAGTCCTATATTGATTTCGAGTAATTCACTTTTACGTAATGATGCAAAGTAATCAGAGCAATTGCAATTCAATTGTTCTTCTCCGCAGTGATTTTGCAAGTATATTTATAACACCGCCATCTTGATAGACAGCGCGCTCCACGGATGCAGTTGTGCAGCTGGTTGTCATCATCGATTTCATAAGTGTATGTACGTTTGCATAAACAGCTCTCATTGCTGTATGGCTGACATTTGCTGAATGTTCGACAAGCTAAGTATCTTTTCAGCAGTACATTCGTAGTAACAAACAGCGATTGTGATGTAATAAATGAGCTGTGCCCGAAAGCAACGATAACTTGGAAATCTTTTGTGTGTTTTGACAACGAGGTCAATACCACTATCTGTTCCAAATACAGTCAGGCCTGTTTGTCCGAACTCCAATCAACTGGACTCTCCACTATCCGAAATAAATTGCTAGGAACAGATTTCACCCCTTTAATCTGGAAACCTCGCTGACCGACACCGACTCAGAAATTTAGGAACGGATATGTCATGTCATTAGAAAAAAAACGCTAAACTGGATTATGCCAACTGTTACTTAGTTGTTAATTAAATCACAATGGAAGTGTGAAAGTCAATTTTCTACGTACAATGAATGTAACAGTGGCAGACCCTGTACGATGCAGTTTTTTGTAGTTAATCGTTTGTTCTCAGTGGGGTCTTATGTGGCAGAAGTCTTTGTCATTGTCACAGCATGTATCTTGCTTGAAATTTTATGTCATCACCTCAATTACATTCCTGTTTACAGNTTTCATGTTAGTCAGTATGTTGGCTGCTATCATTCTTAAAGTTTTCAGTTTCATTTAAATCTGTATGACAGGCGTGCTTGTCAACACAAAAAACGAATTCTGTGACTAGCATTATTGTTAATGCTCAAGAAAAAGCCCGTGCTTTGGCTGCTATGGACTGTCCAGATGATAAACTGCTGTTTGGACTCCCTGTCAGTCTTAAGGAATCCATGAAAACAGAGGTACAGTATAAAGAGTTCCTACGGGTGTTTTTGCGTCTTCAAACCCACCTTTGCACTTACCTTAACAGCAACTCAGTGCAGTGGATTTGAATATAGATCGTAGTCCTGCATCTCAGCTTGTACTTTCTTTACATTGAATGGCTGTTCTTCAAATTTCACTGACCGAGGCGTCAGCATTTAGTTCCACCACCATTTTCATGAAGTTTTTATTCAAATCATTTGTAAGAAAGTGAAGCAAAGCACCTAGTGTTATACTGGCATCACTTTGTCTTTATTTTTTGCTGTTATCAGTGAATTGGTTGTCAAAATTGGAGTTATTGTACATTAACTTCACTTAAATATGGTTGCGCTGATGGTCAGACATCTGCAAGTTAGTAGCGTACGCAGAAAATTTTCATTGTGGGGGGGTTCATTCACTGGCTTATGGTGGTCATTTGTATTAAATGTGCGCTGTTTGTGACATTACAATTTGAAGTCATATTCATTTTTCCAAACCAACGTTTTGGCGAAGTTTGTTGACATAATATGCATGCTCTTCTATGACACGCATTCCCCTTTTTTATTTTTGTGTCATTTCCCTGAATATAAACTATCAGCGCTCCAAGTTAGGATATCGGAGGAAAAAACGCTGAACGCTACAACACAGCAGTTCATAACTGCACAAATATCAGGCTGCGCGTTACAACAGGAGAGTAAAACGCACCCATCACTACGTCAGAAATACTGTATCTGCAAAATCAGGCTACGCTAATGTTCGTCGAATACAAGCAGTCAAGCACAGAAAGTGTGCGGCTGGACTGGCTGGCGCACACCCCGGTTTGCAATATCGAATCTTGCTAAACTACGCAAGAATTGAGAATGCGCATAAAGTACGCAAGAAAACTTTCGACTTTTTGTTATGTGTAGAAGTCCAGCAAACTTTTAGTTTTACTTTTTCCCTGCTGAGGCATTATCAAATGCCTGAATGCTTCTACATTAACAACGGCTGTTTTTGAGCTCGTGCAACAGTTCTATCATGCTACTGCAATCGGTAACGTAGCCAATGCGGTCAACGCTTGCGCTGATCAACCATCGCAGACAAAATAAAGATAATTGTTTCGGATAAAGTGAACTATCGCGGAGCGGTATCTAAAACATACGTAGTGGACGAAAGGTCTGCAAAAAGTGGTGAGATAGTTTCTGGACGCAGACGACAACCCAGATTCTCCCCAAAACCTACGATTATTACTTTATTACTTTTGGGCCCATTTATAATGTTCTTTGGGATTTGCATGAAATTTCATTCCGTGTTATTTGCATTAAGTCGACAAATTAACAAGCTTAAAGTATGCGAAAACAATTAATCTCTTTGGCGCAGTTAATAAAGCTTTTGTACAATATCAAGCTCAAGAGGGGGGTTTAAACCCCAAAAAATACCCTTGCTTACGCCCTTGCTGCAGTTAACATTAATTTATCTTAACAAAAATTTTTGCCAAACTGCACCAATTTGCTCTGTTGTCTTTGATGCTTTTCAGTTTTAAGAGCTCAGCCAATGCCCGCATCATCGCTAAGATTATCAGCTTTCACTTGGGCACATCTGTAACACAGAACTAATTTTTCGAAGAAATTAGCCAAAGTTGGTTTCTGTAGTCACAATTAACATACAGAATGAGTATGAAAGCCTTATTAATGTGCGTTATCAGCAAACGCTTTCACAAAAGCGGTGGGTTAATTCGACGAAGTGCTGTATGAAAAATTTTCTGAAAAGCGGTCAATTATTGTGAGGGACTAGCTAGTGCAACCAGCACATGTGAAAGTTTTTTATTACTGCTGCTGATTTAAGTACATTTAATGAAAACTTTCAGCATGTTTTCTCTTGTTGTAGGTGTGGCTTTTTGTAACTTTNTTAAACGCAACTCTGTGAAAACTCTGCTAAACTTTTATACGCGTTGCTAAAATAATAGACATGGGTGGAGTTAGTAAAGCGCGTGTAAACCAGCTGGGGTAAGTAGAGCTTTGTGAGCTCCTACCTTAGCCGATTGGCCAAGGAAGTTGTCACGTTGAAACGTCAAAAAACGTCTTTTGAAAGATCACAATTGAATTGCGGAAGTGATATATTTGTAGAAAGTAAAAAAGGAAACTTCCAGCGCAGAAAATACATTGTTTTTGAAATTTTTCCGTGGTTATATAAATATATATTCGTGTTTGACGAATGTTATCGTTACATGCGATTTAGGTGTTCCCGGCCTAAAGTAATGCGTGTTTTGCAGTATGCAATGCGCGTTTATTTCAGTTTTAAATCATTATATTTCCTGTTTTGTATTGACAGGGCATGGCATCGACCATTGGTCTTACGTGTCTTTTGGACAAGGTTGCTGACGATGATTGCGTTCTAGCAAAAGTCCTATATCACTGTGGAGCAATACCGTTTGTGAAAACCAATATTCCACAACTGATGCTCAGGTAGAAGCTGCCTATGTTCAGGAGTTCTTTTTCTTATCCTGTCTAATTTTGATGGCTGGTTTAAGTATATTGTGAAATGTACAGACCAAAAACAAGCAATGGCATTGTCTGTAACTACTGATATTTTGTTGATATAATTATTGAGAACGTCGTGTTTCGTGGCTATAATCTTGGAGAGTTTTCTGTTAAAATGAATGGTTGTGAAATTAATTTGCAAAACTGATGCTCCACGTAGGAACTGTGCAATTATTGGTTTCAGACATGCACAAACGTGTAAAAATGATAAAATCACCTGAACAGTGTTAGAAATTAAACTCTGGAAATGCTTGAAATTGAAATATTTTCAAAGTTTCGTATTAGCTTGGTAAAAACGAATTAGTGAAAAATTGGAATCTGGTTTCCATCAAAAAGCTGAAAGTTGTTTTGATACACTTCCAAACGCAGGTGCAGTTAGTTTTTCTGTCTCATATATGGGATACCTTTGTTATAAACAAGCTAGATGCTTGCGGTTCTACCTTTTCGGAAACCCGACAAAATGAAAATTAAAAAAGTTTTGGTCATAAAGTGGAGTGTTGCTGCCCTTCACTGACATTGTTGTAGAAAGCAAACTTAAATCACACAGCGGCTCAGTTTTATGTAAGTCAAGCAAACCAGGCGATTGTAATTTCGTGCGAATTTGTCATCGTCCGTCAAATAATACCGATGAGGTCTCTTGTTGTCTCTATTAAAGTTTTGCAAGCAGCAATCCCATCTACGGCGAAACTTCTCATCCTCTTCGACAAGGCTTCGCGCCTGGTGGCTCGTCATCAGGAGAAGGAGCACTTGTTGGAGATGGAGCGTCGCCACTGGGCTTTGGGACGGACATAGCTGGAAGTATCCGAGTCCCATCCCACCTGTGTGGCATATGTGGTCTGAAACCAACGATGGGTCGTATCAGCAAGCTTGGAATTGAAAGTCAGTTTCTTTTGTAAATCTCAGTGTTACGTGATTGGTCGAGGCTTGTTTCGTTTTGCATAATTTCCTTTTACAAATTTTGCTCTTGTATTTTTTTTGACCGAGTGAGCAACTGAAAACGAATTCTTATACTATAGACGGCATCCTTGTAGTGATGTGACAAAACTACCCATACTACTGTGCTAGCTTGACACATAAGGTGAGCACAGGAACATTGTTTCAAATGCGCGAAATGCGAAACAAATAAGTTTTGGGTCGTTAAAAAGTTGAGTATGCCGCGGAAATGGTGGTTGCGGTCAGTTTTTTATACAAATGGCACGGCCTTTTACGGTCAGTTTTTTATACAAATGGCACGGCCGTTAAGTTGATTTAAAGATTCTCTGCTACTTTGTTGTACTTCTTGTAATAAGCTACAGCAAGTTAAACGTACATACGATAACAATATCGGACTTCTTTCATACTTTTTATGCAGCAGCAGAAATCATGGGTACTTCTCCACGTTCTCATCAATGGTTAAGTTCCGACTTTGCAAATAACAACTGAGGCTCATTTGACTGATGTCGCTTTTGTTGTTCCAGGCTCCACCCCTGGCCAGACGCTTGTCTGTGCTACTTTGGGTCCCATGGCTAGAAATGTCAGCACGCTAACGCTAACAATGAAAGCCTTGCTCTGTCCGCTGATGTTCAGTTTGGATCCCTGCGTTCCTCCTATGCCGTTTGATGAAAAGGCAGGTTGAATTTGGTCGCAGCGTTTCGTGCTTAGGATTTCACCGAGGTGCCTCGGTGTGCATGAGTGTTCTTTTTTAGACTTTACAACCAAAATTTTTCTCAACGCGCTGGGACCGACCTGCTTTGAAAACCTTCATAATGTTGTTGGTCTTGTAGCGCGTAAATGCAACGATCGAAACCTTTTCATGCACCACAAACAGGTGTCACGGAAGCAACGTTTTCATAGAGCAGTGATCTAAAGAGATGAAGCAAGGATTAAATTGCTTCTAAAAAAAATGGAAAGAGTTTTTTTTTTCTCTTTGAGCACCCAAGTGAAGCCGTCTGCGAACTGATGTTTGCCAATCACTATTTTTTGCAACCCGCTAGCGGCTTTTTGCTTCTCGCCGTTCATGAACTGAGCTGTTATTGAAGTTAAAACACTTTTGTGTTTTACTGAAATAGTGTTGGGCACTGAGATGCCGTTAGCGGCAACGAGTGCTACTGGTTCTAGATTCTTGTGATCCGTTCGTGATGAATGGTTTGAAGTATAAGATGCTAATTAGAGGTCTGGGAACAGCAAAGCCAAACAGACTAGAATTTTCCACTGACTGCAGTGAACGTGATGACGCACAATTTATTAAAATGCTTTTGACGCAAGTAACTAACGGATTTTGCTTATAGGTTTACAAGTCTACCACGAAACTCCGCATTGGGTTTTATTTGGATGACGGCTACAACGAGCCCATACCAGCGGTAAAAAGGGCTGTGGAACTGGCTAAGCAAGCTTTGCAAGAGGCTGGCCATTGTTTGGTTCCATTCGAAGTTCCTAAGGTCGCAGAAGCGATGACGATTGTGACCGCTGGTATGCACAAATGGTTTTCAGGGCGCAGTTGAACATAAACAGGGTAATAACAGGGTCAAGTATACTACGCCCGTAGTTGAATAAGCCGCAGGTGGTGCGTTGAGCGTTGGACTGGTATAACTGTGAGTGAGATTGTTTCCAACAGTTGCATCATTCTGCTCTTCGTGTGTTTTATGGATCTACTTAATTTTGACCTGGTCGAAAGTTACCTTTGTTGCGCCGTAATATCATGCTGGATATGGCTACCCCTATGCTGTGTCGTGTAGGTTGCTTTTGCAGTCCACGTTTAAATAGCACGGTTTCAAATGGTTTTAGTTTTTAAGTTTGATCTTTGTAGCATAAAATTGACAAGGACTGACCAACTTTAGTAACACTAATAAAGCTTTTAAAAAACTATTCATGGTGTATTTTGAAACGTGTGAGTTAATTCATCTCCGAATTCTGGTTGAAAATGGATTGTTATTCATTTCTGGTTCAAAGTGGATTAGAAAAATCTGAAACCTTTTAAAATATACCACGAATAGTTTTTTAAAAGTTTTGTTAGTGTCGATGAAATCTTATTATTTTTCAAAGCCTTTTTTCTTTAAAAAAGCTTGAATCTCATTTTAAGGTTCACCGGTACTTGTGTTCTTTGCATTCCACGCAAGTCGTCCATTTCTATACTCAGTTGCACTTCTCCACCAGTTATAATAGATCGTCACTAAAACTCTTGCGTGTAGCACGAAATTCGCAAAGCACTGTCAATCGTTTATGCAGTGGTAAATATAACCGGCTAAATGGTACAATGGGTTGGGCACGCGCCACCAAAGCAGGTAGAGTCGGTTCAATTCCCTTTCTGGTCACACCGAAAGCTTGAAAAACGGTATTTGCGGTCTGTCCAGTATCGTGCTCGGCGTTAATGGGTGGGTGCAAAGGAGCGGACGCGGTGACGCTATTGACTCGTCACAAATGCAGCATTCACTGTGAAAATAACAGCAAAGCGATATGTGGCACGGAACGTTTAAGTGCACATTTTCAAACCGTAAACGTGTATAAAAGTAGATTTGAAGTTAATTTTCGACAGTAATAGCAAAGAAAATTATTCATGGATTCAATTATTCATCTCAGCATTTTTTAATGTGAGGCATAACCGTCTGGGTTGACCACTTAGTCAACACAGACATGTTCACAATGCCTGCTTTGATTGCCTGTCAAGTTCCGAAGTTTACTTCGTAAAAGATGCTTACTGCAGATACAGTTACTTTACGACGTCATGAATGATAGTTCTTGTAGATATTGTATTCGGAATGTTCAAAAGGCAGCTACAGAATTCGAATAGGTCTTATGAATATGGTGGACATCACTCGAACATGATGAGAAGAGTGTAAATTCATTATACGCCCTTCACTTACCTGTATACCGCACGCACTCCCAAAAGGGTTCTTTTTGTTACGCTTTCAATGCGTTTAAGGCGAAAAGCTTTTTCTAGCTTTGTTTGCCGACGGTGGAAAATCGAATATGAAGCGAGTGTCTAAAGATATGGGAGAGTCACGTCTGCGTGGTTTATATCGAAAGCTCAGATGGCCGTCCATCATTCGCAAAGTCATTTCTTTTTGTCTTGGTTTTCAGGTAAGTCACAGCTTTTTCACTGTCTCCTCTACGATGGTGTTTCTGTTAGTATGCTGTTGTACGCTCAGCTGTATTCTGCTGTTGAGCAGCTACTACGACATACAGGCCGAAAAACCGCGTTCAATCATACTTAAATTTAATGATTGGGACACTGCGCGATGACATCTCGAAGTAAACCTCCACCCGTTTCATCATTACACTTGCCGGGTGATGAAAGGATTTTCTGGCAGATGCCATCTTGGCTGAAATTCTAAACAAACTTATTGCTAAAATCTCAAACGGCGATTGCATATGCCACAGCCGTTGATCGATGCCAGCCTGTATGTTCCCAGAAAATAGACTAAAGGATTGTAAGAAATATATTTGGCGCTGTGCGTTTTACGTGGTACATGTTCAATAAGCTTGCGGCATCCCACTTCCGTTGCAACAGCGGCCTATGCTACCGTTCTTTTCAAGAACTGAAAGGTTCAGAGTCCTACAACATAAGAGAGCACTTTTTGCTCCCAAGAATTTTTTATGTGAAAAACTTGATTTTGCCATTTTCTGTAACGGAGTTTAACGACTTGGTTCGAAATAGTGTCACAGATCTGTAGAATTTAACAAACTTGACCCTTGTACGGTAACGAAAATTGCCATCAGTTATTTAGGTCGCTGTAATTTTACTTGTAATTGTGATGCACTGACTTTGCTTCTTTTTTGTTCTGTAATTTTTTTTCATTTACTATGTCTGGTGCAAGTAAAAATCCATAAAAGAACCTTCCTCCTTGCTTCACCGCACACAACTGTACATTTTGATGCAACCATTTGAGGATGTGGTAGCCTGCCTATTTAAAGTCAAACCTCATTTTGCATGATAGACGACTTGAAACATAAAATCAACATTTTTCTGTAAGTTTTTGTTTCGTTTCCTGAGAGTTGAACTGGAAATATTTCCAAAAACAATAAGATTGTTAAAGCGGAAAAATCACAGGCGTTCTTTTGTAAAATGAACGAATAGTAGAGTAAAATGCTGATTTTGTGTTAAATTTATAGTCAACAGCCTTGCCACGTTCGTAACTTCCTACTACGAATTTGAAACTTTATTGAAGTTCCTTGACTTTTTCGTAATTTTTTGCACTGCATGTGTAACTTACTACTCGTTGCCTGATTAACTCAGCTAAGTTTGCGACTTACTGCGAGAACATCGAACAACCGATGCTCTTATTTTTTGGCAATCTGCACAGAGTTAATGCGATGGCGTTGTAACAGTTCACCGTGCTTTCAACGTCATTTAACTTTCTGGCTACTACGTCGCCTTAGCGCCTGCTCTACGCAAAGTCTCCACTGAAGTCTCTGTCTTTTGCACCATAAGCAACTTCTGGCATTGCAAATTTTATTGAACCTATTACAAATGGTCAGTGTTTGCTGCAGAGGCAACGGGAGAGCAAGGCACTGCTACTCAAACCCAAATTTGGAACTGACAAATCCTCTACAGTCTATTCACGATTAGCCGTCGGATTAAACGTCTTATGTCGACCTTATATTTCCGCAGAGTCCTCGGATCGCCCAGGACTTGTACTTGCACGGTGGGGAGGATACATCGGTTGCCCGACTTTGGAACTTGGAAGTGAAAGCTAGCAAGTACAAGAAAAGGTTCTTTGACGCTTGGTCGGAATCAAACCTTGATGCAGTCATCTGTCCGCCTTACCCTATCGCATCTGGACCGTACAAGCATTTTGAAGATATGACAGGTTGGCTGGAAAGTCCGAAGCTCTTACTCCCGTTTTATGTCACCCTGTGCTCCAAATTGGAAGTTGGGCAGTAATTGCCGGAGTACCTGGTTCGCCAGATTTTAACGAATGTTCCTTTTGTAACTAAATTCATATGCAGTTATGCAAATGTGGGGGAGTTTATTGCTTCGCACGCCTTGACACCGAGTAAGTCGCCAGCAAAATAGGCAGTTTTATTGGGCTTTTTTTCTGGGTAGTGCCGGATACCGGATGAACGGCAGGAAGGTCAGTGCAACTGTTACTCCGATTGGAAAACCTTGTAATGTTGGCAAACGATCGATAACAAGCACAACGAAACAAACAAAGGCGTTTTGCCGAGCAAACTAAACTGTCATTTGTTCGACGTCAGTGTTAAACACGACTCGCAATCATGTGCAGCACAACCTGTTTTGCAGCTTTGATGAGCTATGTGGTACTGTACAACCTGCTCAATTGTCCTGCCGGCGTCGTTCCCGTTACCACGGTAACGCAAGATGACGTCGACGGCTTGCGGGATTACAAAGGACACTACGGAGACTCGTGGGATGCAAACGTCAAAGAGGTAAGAAAAACTTGTCATCGTTTACTTGTATTTTTGTAAAACTATCCTCGATGGTTGACAAACAGTATAATACTTTGAAAGCACATCTAGCACAAAGCTTCAAACTTAAATGAGATTCATTTTTTTCAGTTGGGGAATTCAAGAAAATCTTTTAGTGTTGCTAGATGTGTTCTTCTGCACTAGTTTTAAGCAAAAGGCAAAGATGCATGTCTTTTTTTTAAATGATGCGAACACGGCAAGGACTCTGTGCACATAATGCAATAGGAAATCATGGCGTTTAGTTTTTATGACATCCGCTTCCTATTGCTGCAATATGTCCCAACATTTCTTCCATAGTTTTTACTTAAATGCTTGGACAACATCGACAAAATGAAAATCTGTTTTTGGCTCATGATCTTAAGTCCAAGTGGCACAATGAAGATAGGTTTTAAAGAGAACCAAACTTTTCGTGATCATGTTATTTTTCACAGGCATGCACAGACAGCGTTGGAATGCCAGTCGGAGTGCAGTGCGTTGCTAAGCCGTGGCAAGACGAGCTGTGCTTGCGCGTTATGGA
>JGI24159J19872_10006640_pt1 | contig 15106 bp, 8 predicted proteins | sample Ectturendosymbi4_FD_19872 | JGI IMG/M metagenome (IMG submission 19872) | reverse complement strand
CCAGCAGGTCATCCAAAGTATCAAAAGACTCGGATTGTAGCCTAGTTTCCAGTAAAAACTTCAGCGAAATACTACCACCTAATGGTTGGCACCCACGGCCAGACAAAGTGGGCCAAGGTGGCATAAAAGTCCTCCACTTATGACATCACTCACAAAAAACCCGCATCCCCCAAGCAAAAAATTTTTTGCGAGTGCAGACTAGAAGACTTGTCACGTGTTTTGAGACTTTTACCTGGTCTGTAGAGCATTCCGGACCGGAGAAATTCCTGCGCAAAGCCACGTGCGTTTAGGCGTTATTTTTTTCCAAAAATCCCCGAAAGCAGCCGGACGCCAAAGAGTTAAGTCCATTTCCTGAGCTATAATTTTTGTTGGTAGTGCTATCAGATACTGCAATGCAGAAATTGTGACTTGTGACATTAAAACAACATTTTTGTCCCCCTTTGCAAGAATGTGAAATGTGGTGACGGTTAACCAACACTACGAATGTCAAATTTCGCTGGGCAGGGCTGCGGTTTCAACTTAGCCGTGGCCAGGGTGAATGTAGCATTACAAACAAATCACTAATTTGAGAAGAAATGGGCATGTGTGCAATACCTGGGGAATATCACATGTAGCATTACAATTTGTTGCCAATCAATGAATTTTTTTCATTTGCTTACACCCTTATATATAACAATTTACAGTAGCTTTTCATTCCAGACTCACTGGAATTAACAAAACCTGCAAAATATTATATGAACAAAAATGCATAATGCAAGTGGCCACACCTCTGCACTTTCCAACTTAACAAAATTGTCTGAATTATATTTATGTTGGAGAAAGTTACTAGAGGTGACAACAATGTGCTGCAATTGATGTGAAGCTTCAATCACGAGCAGTAGCACAATATCTTTCATATGTTGCGTCGTCATATTTCTTGCTGTTACAAAGTGCTTTTATCCTAAAAATATTTTTTCAATACTGGCACTGACATTTTCATATCACACAACTACTCAATGTTTATGCTTTCACTGTAAACATGTATTGCCACACGTGATTTGTTCCATATAACAATTTTTTCAAAGAACTGAAATGAAAAAAGGAAAATCAAAAATAAAGAAGCAACTTGAAATATTGCTAACAGATTCATCAGTTCAACCATTTGATCATTGTGTGGGAGCAAAAGCTCTAATCATCTTTCTATTTGGATTGTAGATAACAAAACCAGACAAATTCATGAAGTTTTGTTCTGATCAAACAATCAAACACAAATCACTTAAGTAGATACGAATGCACCGACTGCAATAGCTGCCCTTTGACCACAAGAATAGGGACAATGACATACACAAACGGCACGAAATATGTTTCGTTGTCCAAGCTGAATTTTCATCAACTGCAAACAAATTAGCAATACCAATGACATGAGGGTAATCTAAGGGCTTGGTGTTTGTTGGCTATCACGGCTTGATTGAACGACTAAAGCTGGCCTCAAGATGCTCAACACTTGAACTGCCATTAGACTAGCCATTGTATTTACACTGTCAATCATTTATAGTTAAAACATTTATAGTTAAAAGTAAAAATAGTTAAAAACAGTTCAAGAAAGCAAACAATGAACTACCATGAACTGAATTTTCTATCACTGCGACATACAGTACATTGGTGATCGTGATCAACTAAGACGGCATTTAAGCCCTGCAAGAACTAAAACATCTCCCACAAACACTTTAAAATAGCACACTTGAAATATACAGTAAACCTCGGTTAATCCGGATCTTCGCCAAAACCGGATAAAACTGGTGGTACGAATTATTTCTAACATTTTTCTTTACAAAAATCTTCGGTTTGCAGATCAAATCTGCTCTTTTTACATCTTGCAATCCAGATTTTTCTCCACTTACATGCTGTTGTGTTCTCAAAGTGCATTGGCCGGTCTCTAGGAAAGATTCGGCACCTTTCAGGTGCAACGTTAAGTGTGCTCACGCTCACCAACGAACGTTTAGAATTATCATAACATTGGCCACAACTGTGTGCAACATTCGACTAATCGTAAGGACGACTCTAACGCGGGCACAGGAGGGATGCATCCCCCACACCAGACCGAAAGAGGTGGTTGACATGACACTTAATTTCACTGAAAATCATCGCCAAAATATTTTTGTACTGCACATTACTCGCTAAAGATGCTAAAATTTAATCTAAAAATTTAACAATCAATGATCGCATGGGCGTCCGCAGGAGGGGAAAAACGGGCATTTGTCCCCTGCCTTGAAATTGGGATTAAGAACCAAATATTTCTGGAAAAACCTGAAGTCGGCATCTTAATTCCGATTAACTGATTTTATTCTTGCAATGACAGTTTTTTTCCGGCATGAAACTCACACTGCACAAAAGTCAGGTTCACAGTTATAGTGTCATGCAGTGATGAGCTTGCAGTTCACTCATGTCCCCTTCTTTGCCTGCAGAGGAGGTTACAAAAGTCGCGAGCGGATTGTTTTACTGTTGGTCTTTTATTACGTAACAATAACATGGCAACAAATCAGCAAAGTTTCACTTTATATGGTAGTGGCAGGCGTTTTGTTGCATGAGACTGTTGAATGCAGACATTTTGGCAGGTAATGCAGCGAGAAATGACATGCTGATAGCGGTAAGCGACGTACATTTATACTTTGTGATAAGCATGAGTGACTCTATAGCAATGCTTCTATAAGTTTAAACAATCCATTATTAGTGCGAGTGTGGCCAATGTGCCTGAGTGTCAAACTACACTTATGCAGGCTTCTTTTCATGCAGTATAAAATTACGTGGCTTGTTACAGTAGAATACATCTATGCAGGCTTGTGGGAATATGTCTTTATNCTTAAGGTTTAGTTCTGACATCTATGTGAATACTGAGTGCAAAGCTATATTTGCTGTGGCGAGTTTTCNTAATTCATCTGGTCAATTTTGCAAAACCTGCGTAGAGTTCTAATTGTAGTAAGTTTGCCCATAATCGTGTCCACATACAAGTCTACTTAATTGTCCGGTTTGTGTATCAAGGTTTTATGGATCGCTTTGGACAAGATCCCAGACGTTTGCAGCACTTGTTTCTAAGCCAGGGTTTCTCAAACGGGGCCCTCGTTCCCCCTTGGTGGCCACAAAGCTGTTCTCTGGGGGCCACGTGTTGAGGGCGAGCAGGGGCTACGAGCAGAGGCAGAGGCCAAAACCAGGTATTGTTACTGATGAGCAGGGGGGCACAAGTGTCGAGAGTCTTTTGAAGGGGGCCACGGCTCATGAAAGTTTTCTAAGTGATACTGTTAAGTCTTGCTAGCTGATGCCGCAATCAAGGAGAGAACAAACGGACAATTCCCTCCCAAAATTTTCAGAAACATGTTCAGTTGAATATATCAGCAGGGTGCGTCCCTGCTTGCTAAGTAAAATAAAGTCATGATTTGTGGTTTCGTTGAAAACCATGGAAATAGAATGATTCTTTCTTTACAGATCATTGCAATGCTTACTTGAAAAGAAATGACCTGCGTTGAAAATCAGAAGATAGCCTACTGTGTAAATTGTNGTAATACTAATATAACTGGCTATTGCTGGCAACGAAGCTTTTTTTGTGATTNTTACTGTAACACGGGACATTTTCTTTGTAGTGTAGAAAGGATAAAGCATTTTGTGAACGTCCATTTGCATTGCATCGTGAGCAATATTCCTTCTAAGGTGCACAAATACTCAGGACCACCAGAACTGTGCACAGTGAAATCTCATTCTCACGCACTTGCAACATTCCAAAGCAATGGAAACTCCACCGAAAACAAGAAGCTATTTGAATGAAATGTATCTTTTGTTCGTATTTTGATAAGATTGTATACTTACTATAAAACTCACAAAGTTTGTAATTAATTGAAAACTCCACTTACTCAGCCCTAAAATAATCATGCTCACTAAAACAAATATTTGCTCAGTGTAAAATTATCTAAGAGGGAATACTGATCGTCAGCAATTTGAAAATGATAAACAAAATATCGACGTTCCATCCCTGGAAGAATTTCTGCAGATGCCCATGAATGATTGTGCTTTCTCGCTTTCGTTCTTTCACTCATTACAAATTGTTTGTTTCTTTCCGTTCTCTTACTTTTGGTTGCAAAATAAACAGACTCAACCCACTTCTTGTTATTATTTCATCAAAATTATTGGCAATATCATATGTTATACACAAATTACTATGGGTGTTGCAGGCTCTTTCAAATGACAGCTAAAAACTAATAAGTTCCCCATTTGAAGAGCACTGATCTAAACCGCATCCAAGTGACTATATATGCTCACTTGCTGTAGCATAGAAGTTCAACAGCACTACTGCACTATGCTGGCTCTTGTAACCAGTAATTGTGATGTAACAAACGTAACCTAAACTGAGCATAAGTGTTATGTCATCACGTGAACTGTCTATCTCCAGTCCTTGATGTACCTGCACCGACACCAGTGACTACGTCAGATCGGTGTTATGTGCCACATTGCTTGTTGGTTCCGTAGCAGTGCAGTGGCAAAGTTTGACCAGTTTTATCACTCAAGCTTCTTCTAATTAAACCACGCATACACTTGTTTCCTCATAAATGTACGTATGCGAAAGTGATTGATTTACACAATATGATCTTGTGAAGCATTGGGTTCATTGCAAATCGACATCGCGTCCCCCCACCAAATCAGCCTGTGTCCACTACAGCGCGGGCACTGCATATCATGTTGAACATAACGATCAAGGCATGCTGCCACACCATGGCATCAGTCTATTGATCAATTATACAGGTCAACAAAAAAATACTTTTTGCATTAAACGAGAATGTGACATAACTTTTTTAGATAACTTTTAGGTGCTGATTCCAAATTTGGCATTCATTTTCTTGTGGCACGTCAGATTTTGGAGTTACAGTGAAAGGCTTTTTTGGGTATATAAACAGTTTTATGCTAACATATTTGCTTTTGTTTCCAAGTGAAAAACGACCTGATAATTCATTCTACGTAAACTTTGTTAATTTATTACGAATGATAAAAAAAACAAGTAGAACAAACAAGCAGAGGACTCCTGGCCTTGGTAGTGGAACTCATAAAACTTCTGTAAGTGTTTTGAACAAGATTTTATTTTAAAAAGCGTGGCTGGATCACCACGAGGCAACATCCAGCAGGCAATTCCATGATTGATTCTTTTCAGAATCCTTGCTATCTTGCTTCCATACCTTGAATATTATTCACCCTGGTAGTCACTCATGGCATCAACGTTTTCCAAAAAACATTGGTGTGAATGAAAAAAAAATGCATCTTCAGATATATATGCAAGCCCATCTTCATGTAAGTTAAAGCAATTCTGCAACTTCTGCTCAAAAACAATGAGCCTTAATATATCTCATAAAGATCGAGCATATCCACCTGAATGCTTTCTGAGCTTGTAACTCCAGTGCATTCTTAACTGGACATTCTTAACTTGAAGTTCCGATCTGTCAAAACCTCTACAAATCTATAGACCTACAAAATTCCTTCTTTCAATTTAGCTTTCCCAAGATCAGGAAACTTGTCACAAAAATAGTTAAAGCTACTGAAATTGCATTTGGCCATTGGTTTCACAGAATTTTTCATCAAACCCAATTTTACACACAGAGGTGACATCAGGGCTTATCATGATTGGCTAATGGAGGATGCTGAACTCCCGAACACTGTTCACTCCAGGAACATGTAAGTTTCATGTGGACGAATGTTACTTTTCATAGTGATCCGCAGTAGCACCTTGAGTGGTTATCCCATAAACATAAAAAACAGCAGCACTTGGAAACTCCTAATGTGTACATTCCCATTAATATGCTTATGACCTTGAGAGCTCCACACAAGCTCCACTGGTAGTCAGTCTAGCCAACTAAAAAGCATTCAAAACAATCTGATTGTTATCATACGAGTGATTCAAATAAACGGAATGTGCAATTGGGATTTAATGTTTTAAATTACCTGTGTGCACAGAGATATCAATATGTCACTCAATAAAAAAGATTTTTGCAGTTAAAACACTCATATAAGGTTGGTAAACTTGCTTTACTTTTGCAAATGGTATGTCTGCTACATCAATTATTATGTCTTATGTCACAATGCAAAACAATGCTACCTTCTGTTGTTCATAGGCCTGTGGTAGGCTAGGTAGCTGGTAACCAAAACGTACAGATATCTCAAAAACTAGATGCGCCACAAAAAAATAATAACATATTTGAAATCAGCGTCAAAAATACTTTCAGAGGCACTTATATTGCAATCACCGTTTAAATCATTGTACTCGGTAACATCTAATATGTCTTAGTCACTGCTTATGGACCAGTTGCAGAAATCTCTGTGTTAGTCCAAAATCCCAATAATCTTCACAGCCCAGAAATCCAAAATTATGAACTTAAGATTGTTCATAACTGTGTGGATATGGCGGTTACTAGTCTGATGTACTATTGTAACTACATCACTAAATTCACTTTACTTTTGCAAAAGTCCCTTGTTTGGTCATAGATGTGTTCAATTTAGTAATTTTCATTGATATCTTGGTACTTAGATGACGTCAGGCTACAAACAACCATCTTCGGTTAATCTGGATAAAATCATCAGTCAAATCGAATCCGGATTAACGAAGGTTTACTGTAGATTAGAGGAAAAAACATGCAACTAGCTGGTGGGTCCGGCATTTCAGCACATGAAACCAGAGTAAAACAAGATCATACTAAATAGGTTAAAAAATCAAACAAAAACTGAATCTTAAGTAGAGGATGACCAAATGTTGGATTCCACATTACTGCATATCTAGATCTTTTCAATTTTTGTCTCTTCTTTCAACTGGTTGACTGTTATTCAGAACAGAAGAGAATGAGCTATTGTTAGACAGCAACATATTTTTGACTGGCATGCAATGGTTTAGATTGTTTTACATCTAATTTGATTCTCTTTTCAAACTCTGCCCTTGGCTGGTACACAAAACTTACAATAAGTGTAAATAAAACGAACAACACCCACATTTTTGTTTTTCCATGCTTTTCTTTTTATGAAGTAATGCTTTTATTGCTTCTGGATTTACAGGTCTTCCCATTTTCTTTGGTGCCTGAACATGTGTTGAATAACCAATTTTCTAAAAAATGAAGGTAACTGTAAAATCACAACAGCTTCTGCAAGACACTCACATTCCCATCTAACCAACATCCTTTGCTTTACCTATGCAATAGCTAAATGTAACAGATTTGTCTGATTCACTGCTATACAGTACACTGTAAATTAGGGTTTACAGGTATACCACAAAAAAGAGAAATTTACAGCTTTCTAAAACCAGCAACTATTTACACTTGTCATGAGTTATTCACAGCTAGCTTCTGTTTTCCATGGTGACAGAATTGGCATTACCAGGGTTTTTTTAAGGCATTTTAGAGACCCGATTCGGGTCCCTAGAATTTCAAATCGGGTCCTTAGAATCAGAGAAAATTATCATCGGGTCCCTAAAATCAGAGAAAATCGGGTCCCTATAATCAGAGAAACCGGGTCCCTACAGATCCAAACCGGGTTCCTAACATTTTCCTTAAAAAAAACCTTGGGCATTACATGCAAGGATGGCAAATTGGCACTTTTAGTGCCAGTGGCTTTTGCCTGGAAAACAAGCTAGACTTTTTACAGGTTTTCTCTGTTTTTAATAGTTTCCTAAAACACCTTGTAATTGAAGTGCAAACAAGTGCTTTAGTTAACTAATCTGCTGTTTCCCTTCAGAGTCTGCCTACACAAATGTACAAACATTCAAGATGAACCCTAGGCATTTACCAGAGGATTAATTAATTATATCATTTTGGCTATAAATCGCCAACTGCAAGTGCTAGATGGCTGATCAAGGGCTGCAAAGACCAAGTCCGCCAAGTTCACTTTATAAGAAAAAACGGTAAGCTGCCATTTGAACTTTGTTCTCAGGCTCTTAATTACATCACACAAAAATCTATTGACCTCCCCTATTCATGATGTCACACCAACAAAAGTTCAAACCCAAAAGTACTTGAATTTTTTAAAGAAACTTTTAGAAGACTTTCTGTTTCATTAAAGGGTTTGAAATAGCTGTCTAGCCCTATTGTTTGGCAAGTTATGATTATGACTGTGTGATGACAAAGTCGAAGTCACTGTTGTGGCTTTGCAGTCCCTAAAGGGTTAATATTAAAACATGTACATAAAAAATCAATACAAAATGGTGGTGAAAATTTGTTGAAAAAAGGATTGCCCTAGAAAGTGCATGTGCAACACATAGCTGCATTTGGAGTTGCTTTATGCAAGATGATGCAAAGGCATTGTGATACAATCACATCACTGACAAGAAGCTTAAAGAATAACAATATGTACAAAAGATTTGAGTTGACCATGCATTGAGATTTAGACAAGCACCATTGGGCATAATGAAGCAGTTGACCAGATTACTTGAAGTTATCAAAAACGTATGACACAGTAGTAACAGCTACAAACTTATACGCAATGCACAAGCTACCATTCATTTCATTTATTAATGATTTAAGTATTCATGTGTGACCCTCCCAAACACTAGCATATACACGCTTTGCAAAGTTGAACACAAAAAAATTAAATGAATCCATGGATCTAAAAGGTAAAGAATATCATCCGGATTGTTAATGATGCAGACAATGGCTAATAAAGTTGTGTTTGTGATATTATGTACTATATCAACACATCAAAAGGAAATTTGAGCAACTACCTGTATTCATGTCTGACAACAATTAAAACCCAGACAGATAAACAACTAAAAATAAATCATTTTCTCTATTGGATTACTCATAATTTGGCCCCATTGAGCAGCTGACCCAAGTAGCTGCTGGCTCAAGCTAAGAAAGCCTACTACACAAACTAAAAAACTGCAACCAAAATGAGCTGTCCAGAATTGTTAAAACACTTGTTACTGATATACGTATATATAGACCGATTTGGATTTCTATTGGATACTAGCTGTAATGTTCTTGAAAGTTACTTGTACATTTACATATGAAAACTGTGTAAGAGAAATAGATTTACCAAACTAAGCACTTTTTTGGGCTTTAATTACAAGGTGTTTTAGGAAACTGGCATAAATAAGAAATTCTCAGGAAAAACGCTAGTATTGATGGTGTTAATTTTCATAGTATATTTTCAAGATGGACATGAATTTTGTGACTGGTATTGCCAGGATAAAAATTTAAACATCTATATGTTCAAAATCTCTTAACCCACCCAAGGTAGTCGTTTGCATGTTTTGTAGCAATGTTGAATATTTTGAAAAAACTTGTGACATTGAACATCAAAAATTGCACTTTTTTTGCTTCACAGCTTTTACAAGATATCATTTAACATGTGAACATTCTTAATTTCATCAACAAAAAGATAAAATATTTATAGATTATAAAAATACAAGGTATTTGAAGTGAAATATTAAGTAAAAAAGACTAAAGAATTCTTAACAAAATCATAAACATACCATCTTTGTGGATGCTTCTTGTTTGTTCCTTTTGGCCATTGACAATACTTCATTAATATTCATGTTTGTTGTGTACGTAAATCCTTAAAAATCCTCAGATAACAACTTAATTAACAAGTACATAAAACTACTCACTTAGAAAAATGTGAACACTCAATAAAAATTTGAAAAGGTAATCACCAAGCTTTTATATTAATCCTTCAGCCATTTGCTCCAAGAATTGAAAGCTCTAGGTTTGAAGCAAACTTTTGAGGAATTAACCAAATGGGCTCTGCTTTCACCACTTTGTAATGATTCAGACTTTCACAGCACATATCTGTACTAGGATTAAAGAGCCTCTACTTTTTCAACAAGAAATAAATTTCACTTGACATTATGCATCCTTAGTCCTAAAATGCTTTACAAATAAAACCGGATGTGTATCCTCAGGACTGAGGATCCATAGTCTTACATGAAATTAAATGTTATTTTTAAAAATTTGCTGATTGATTCAACTTTGTCACCTTTGTGGAAAGTAGTCATTAGTTCCAAATAGAAAAATTTATAGTTCCTACTTCAGTGTTTTACACAGCTATGTCAAGCTTAGTAACAATCATACACAATAAACATTACAGAAAAGCTTGTTTATCTAACTGAACAAAACTGTGCATCTATAAATTTTTATTAACATGCTTGCTTGAGAGGTACATTGCAGTGTTTAAAATAGAACAAAGGAGTAATTATGTTTTTGTACTTCATGCACATATAACCCAACCTTAATTTACCAGTCAAAAAATTGCAACCACACATAGCGATATTCAATTAAGTACTCTCCATGGTGGGTGTAAGCAAGGAAGCGATCAGCTAATTTTTAATAGGAAGTCGATTTCATGTAAAATTACACATCTTCAGTCCTGAAAAATGCAAGCAAAGCTTACAGGTGAAAAGTATAACAGCAGAAAACAAACAAACTCAAGACTGAAATGAATATATCATAACACAAGCTCAAAAATCAGAACAGCTTAGCAAACTGACATCAAGATAACATGGAACAAATGACCAAAATGTTTCAGCATCTCAACAAAAAATTACCAAAGTGTCTCAGTGAAAAAAAACAGGTTTTTAATGATCACCAGTGTGATCAACAAGCTCCTTGGCAAGGGTGCCAAGTTGATGGCTACATGTTACGAAAAAGGTATTGGTTGATTTTTGCTATTTCAGCCTGTTTGGCTCCATAGCCAAGCTGGATGACACTGTCATTATAGTGGCTGGGGCCAAAAGTATCCACAGCTGTTGCATCCCAGATCTGACAGCAGCCCTTATGTCAAGGGCAAATCATCTGTTCATCAAGCATCCTGCAATATAGGCTGCGAGGTTAGAAAGGATGTTGATGCAGTTTAGGGTTCTTTCTGTGAATGATGTTGCTGATAATGTCAGTATGTCATATGCGACAACCTGCATTAGCCTTTTTTACTAATGACCTCACCTCCAGCAAAATTTTATATTAACCTCACTTTTAGCAAAACTATTTTCAGAAAAGACTTACAGTAGGCTTAATAATACAACTAAGGGTCAGCAGCATCGGTACCACCAGGTGAAAAAGCATGGTGAAGTCAAAAAAACACAAACACTGGATTTTCATGTAGCTATGTAAGCTATCAAATACTGCTACTGACTTCAACCTATATATAATCGGCATTAATGTGACTTGCTTTCAACTTTATAACAATGTGACAAACAGAGTTAGCATGGCACATCCATCGGCTACAGACTACTTAGCAGCAGCTCTACCAATGAGATTTTTTGAAAATCCCCATGTAAACTCTTCAAAAAGGCCCAAATTTGAACAAAAAAACAACAGATAAGAAAGATGCACAAAATTAGCTGCTCAGGTGAATCTATCTACACAACAGTATCATCTGGTGTGTATCAATTCCACATGAAAACACGCTAGTATAACTTTGCTATTGAATTTTTATGTCTGTTTGGTTTTATATGTCTGTTTGAGTCTGTATGTCGCACAGTTCTAAGGGTAAGTTGGCAACATTTCCAGCAGTTGTTCTCAACCTTTTTTGACCCATGGTCACCACGGACCATCTATTGAAAAAAAATATGTAATAGACCATATCGCCATGCTGACACATCATGAACAAGTTGAAAGTGTATTTGCACATAGTTAATTAACAACGGCATGTTAAATCTTTGTCCAAAAATGTCTACTTGTGGATCATTAGTGGTCTATGTTGAGAACAACTGATTTATAATAAATGAGTATGTGTAACAAAAATCTTCAACCAAGGGGCAAAGGCAGGAAAAACAAGCTCAACTTTTTCTAGCCCATGATAAAGGTGAATGGATTTAGATTTTTTGAAAGGTACTGTCTATTTTACCAACGATTTTCTGGTGGCAACAGATCGGCTGGAGCTATTGTGCCAACAGTCCAAGATTCGGTCTCTTGGCATAACAACGCATTACACCTGCTTGTGGTGTAATGGTTAGGTGTTACGGGTGCTATGCCAATGGTTGGCGGTTTGACTCTCGCCTTGCTGACTTTCCTTTTGTTTTTTTCTTTGCTTTTTTCCAGGCTCCGTTTAGGTGTTACCTTTAGGGGTTAGAATTGTTAGGTTAGGATTAGGTTAGATTTAGGGTTAGGTTAGTGTTAGCTTAGCATTAGGTTAGCTTAGCGTTAAGAATAGGTTAGGCTTAGGTTAGGGTTAGGATTAGGGCTAGCTTAGGGCTATGGTTAAGGTTAAGGTTAGGGTTTGGTGTAGGTTTATCTTTTAGTTATATTTACTTCGTTTCTGCCAAGTCTTTTGCTGCTGCCATCCCTGACGGCAAAACAGATAGACACTGCCTTTTTAAAAAGTCAAGTCCAATCCAATAATTTCATTTGAAAAACTAATCCAAATCTAATAAATGGATAATTTCAAAATCCAATTCATATTTAATTATAAAATTGTATCACTCATGTTCTGCTAAATGCAAGATAGCCCCACCAGCACACTCTTTGTCTTTTGAGGCAAAATAGACACTAGCCTACTGTATTTTTTAGTATCTATTTTGTACTAAAAATACCTTGGTAGCAAACTCCAATAACTTATGCTCAATCTTACCTTAAATTTGGCTTACAACACTACAGTATTTGACACTTCAAAGAAAGACTTCAGGCAAGGTAAGCAATCAAATGCAATGAGAAGCTAGCTCAGTTAATGAGTTATAAAATTGTAAGATATTAATATCAAATCAGACATACAAGTTACCAGTACAAAATAAAATTTCGATTTTTAAAAAATCCAAGTCCAATCTGACAATTTTAAATATAATTTCAAATCTAATCCAAATCCGATACTAAAGTGCTTGACAACAACATCAAAACCTCGTGCTAATGAATCAAGCATTTTTCATATCAAAAAACTGTCTCTCAATCCCCTATCTCATTCACTGCCATCTGCGTACTGTGCTGCAAGTGCTGCAAAGAGGAACTGGAGGCGTTTCACACTCCCATAAAAAACAAGGGAAAAAATATGCAACGTCAAGGTGTCTTTTGGAAAAGAAAGCTGGTCACAAGCAATTAAGCATCCCTACCAATCAGACATGCAAGTCTTTGGCCTTTAGTTCCGGTGCAGATCTACAATAGATCTGTCCCTCCTCATCCATGTACAAGGGGCTTGTGTCAACAGGTTACTTCCCTCTCTTAACCCGGAACGAAACCCCTACTTGGGGCCTAGAGATGTAACAAGAATGCAATTGGTTGGTGCTTTCGTCCGAAGGTGCCCTGTAAAAGCCGGAGCTCCGTAAAAAGCGGAGCTTGGTTGCGAAGGTTTGATGACGTAACCGGAGTGGAAAAAGGTTGCAAAAGCAAACAAAGGATAAAAAGTGAAGAAAAAATGTTGTATCATTGCAAGTTACTATGCGTTTCCCCCAAACATGGAATGCATGGAAGTTTGCGATGTTTAAAAATTTTATACATTCACAACTGTTGAAACCTACTTTTTTGTCCCCGAACCATTGTGAAACCCAGATAAACAAAAATTATCTAACTTCAAAATAGAAGTTTTTTTACAGAAGTGTGATATCACCTTTTGCAGTACAATTATTTTTACTACCGTTTAGTTCTCATTGCTCAACGCAAGTAATCGGTTTTAGCGACTCCGGTTACGTCATCAAACCTCTGCAACCAAGCTCCGCTATTCACGGAGCTCCGCTTTTTACAGAGCACCAGAGGGAGCATGGACACGATCAGGATTGGATATCCCGCAGGATACTTGCGATTTTTTCGGATCAAGATTGGATTTAGATATTTGATTTTGAAAAAAATTTGATCAGGACAGAATCAGGATATTTGTTTGATTTCTACAACGAAATTTTCCTGACAGTAATTCAAAATGTCACAAATGATGGTGCTGTTGTTTTTTTGCTATGATTTTTTTATTCACAAAAAATCAAAATGATGTTGTCAGTATGTGCTGCACTCATCACAATCGATGATAATTCGAGTTACTTCATCGTAAATAGTTTCCGGCGAGATGGAAGTAGTAAGCTGCTCTCATATTGCTGGTATGCTGCTTTGTTTTGTTGTGCTGAGTGGCACAATGATATGTGTGTATTGTGAAGGCTAACATAGTCTATTTCACGAGTGGCCAACTTGTCATCGACTGTGACCAACTAGAAATTTATTGACAACTCGCGATCGACCAGCTGATAATATAGTCACAAATACAAAATGCCAAATGGAGTATCACATGTGCAAATGCAGTGTACCATTGCCCTTGTATTGTAGTAAGTGATGCACACACAGAAGGCAAAGTGTCTGTTACACTTACACCTAAATCATGATTGCCATGCAATGATAGAAAAACATATTACAATACCTTCTCGGCACCTGCCGAGATAGCCTATGGTCAGCCATCACAAGAGGTACCAAAAAATATATCTGACAAACGAATTGATAGATAATTTTTACGTAGACCTACTTTCTGGAATATTGATTGATAAATGTTCTTTTTAGGCAGCTTGTCAATTCAATGCAAAATTAGGTGCAATCGACCAAGTCACACTCGGCGATCAACCGGTTGATGCAATCAACCTGTTGGCCACCCCTGGTCTATTTCAGTTTTTCAGCTGCATTTCCCCTTTGGTTGGAATTTTGAACATTCTACCTCAAGTTTTATGCAGTCAACCTTCGCTGAAAGAGAGTTCGAGTTCATAATTTATGTAAGCTACATAGTTTTGCTATGTTTCATACTGTGACCTACTCTCAGTGTTACAAAATATATTTTCTTTATTCTATCACTTGATTGAATATTGGAGCTCTTGAAATTTGCTGATGCAGGTGGAATTGGACATATTTTTATGTCACCTTGCCTGCTGATGACGTGACATAATGTTCTTCATGGGCGAAAAGTTCCCCATTTTGCAATAATCTTAAGCCGATCGATCGTAGACCCGCTGTGGTTGAGCATAGCCCAGTCACATACATTCGTACTCAACTTACAACACTTCAACCTCGTGGCCAGATGTTGGAGTCAAGCATTGAATTTGATTTGGTTGAGCATTGGTTTATACCCAAAACGAGAGAAACATCGATCAGCACGGATAAACAGCCAAGCCATATTGTACAGCACTTCGATTGCATTTTTGCTATAATATCGGAACCGTGAC
>JGI24159J19872_10006639_pt1 | contig 15107 bp, 7 predicted proteins | sample Ectturendosymbi4_FD_19872 | JGI IMG/M metagenome (IMG submission 19872) | reverse complement strand
TAACTCTCCAGTAGTACTCTAAGTTGACTGCTTCTTTCGGTTATATTCAGATATACAACAAAAACACCAATACACTTGGGCGTGAAGTCAGAAACACGTAACGTAACGATTCGATGTAGAGTCGGAATTAGAATAACGACGAACAAAAGCGTTGGGCGTTCGAATGCGCCACAGGAAACAGCGACCGACTGCGGTTATATAGGTTTGCAGGCTATCATGTCGACGGTCGGACTGTTCGCAAACAAGTACATAGGGTTGAATCACGAATGGAATATTACTGGGAATTACGCAGTAAGAATGCACAAAACATTAAAGCACTAATTTGTCCACTATACTTACAACCAAAGACTAGATCTCTACTATTCACATGCTTTAGCTGAAAGTATATCTAATAAATATACTATGCTTTTCCCGGAGTGGATTATTCACACGTAATGGTGCTCATTATAAAACTGTAACAGATCATTGCGATTATCGAAAGACGTGGTTGTTTGATGTTGTAAGAAAGTGAAGCAAGCTTAACAAATAGATGCCTGAACAATGTTCTTATTTTTGAGTTAGCCATAATTTTTAGGATTACCTTGCAATCTTCGTCCAGCGTGTCGAAAACTGCAACTGAGGCTTACCGCAGTAATTGAAGCACTCGTGTGGTGGTATGATTTATACAACCTGTTGAAATAACGCGTGGCTTACACAAAAACCATGTCGCGTTGAACTTGCTTTCAAACTGGCATGCGGTGTATAAATTGGAAAACCCGACACCCTAATGGCTTGCACCACACGCTTTTGCAGGAAATCCTACGTTACTTGAACACAACTTCCAGAAAAAGTACCACTTTCAAAAACGCGTTTGAAAAGCTACTTCTTCTACTATCGAAAGACCATCATGGAATAAGTCTAGCAACTTCTGGCGATATAGTAGCTATTGCAGGTAATTGGAATGCATTTGGATGTTTTCGGCCGCCACGCTTTGCATCAGTACGGCGATACAACACTGTTTCACTCTAAAAATGCGGCCAAAGCAAACGCAGCGAAAGGATTTTTTCCAGGGGGAGCCAGCTGAGGTGAAATTACATTTTACCAACTGGAAACTAAGAGATCAACCTTTTTCTACTACAATTTTAATAGGAAAATAGCAAATTTCAAAATGAAGGGGGCAAAGCCTTTGCTTCAACCCCTTTTCGGTGCCCATGCTACTGACTCTGTCGCCATGCAAGAATAGCTGCTTTGTATTTTTTCCTTGATGTTGACTTGAATAGTTGTCAATACCAAATACGATGTGCTATATTGCTTGTTGTGAAGAATAATTCTCTTAAATTAAAAAAGTGTAAAAGCACCTAAAGATAACTTCACTATTTTTAACGTGAATAAAAGTGCGAAGCATCGTAAAACCAAGAACCGCACTCTGTTACACAAACAATCTGGAAAAGGTGCCATGTCAGTCTCTGCAATTCCATGTTCATCGCAGAAAGATCCGTCAAGTAAAAATTTGCTTTACATGCATTTTGCTGAAATTACAAGAGTGTACTCAGTTAGCTGAATGCGAAAATTGCTCAGCTCTGCAAAAAGCCATTTTTTCTCATTTCTTCGTGACAGCGGTTGCTGTCCGTCGCGCATATATAGTACCTAGCACTATTTGAGTACGTGCAACTGCTTTTTTCTAAAGTGTGTTAACTACAGTATTTGTGTTGACTCAACGTGTCATCCACGAGTAATCCTAATCCTCTTGAAGTCTTTTCTACTGTATTCAGGAAGAATTATCACAAATCTCAAATACACTGCCAGGAAACGTGTGCATGTAACACATGTCTTCATCGTCTGTATTTCCATTCAGACTGACTGCGCATACGTTTTTGTCACAAATGGCGTGTCTCCTTGCATAAGAAATTGCTATGAGAAACCAGGAAGACGTTTTTTTATGAGGCTAACTGATGTTGCTGTAATCGCGAAAAAAACTGCGATATTTATATGAAAGTCATAAATGGATGGTTTGCTCATATACGACGTTTTGCGTCCGTGGAGCGTCGGTTGTATGATTGACAATGCATATTAAAATAGAATGGTCCAGTTACTTATCCAAACATGATTTAATTGTCGTGTGTCATGGCTTGACTCACGGCCTACTTAAGATCTTCAGTAGGCCGTGCTTAACCCTCGCAGAATTTTGCTGCCATTACAACCTTACAAACTACAGCAAAACCTGGTTGCCATCAAATTTGCATAGAAACTTCGCACTGCGGTTGACGGTTATCAGTCCATGCAAGATGCTATTTTTTTAAGTTGGGTCTCATCAAAACCGAACAATGACCCATCTATACCAACAAAGATGATGGGATCTTTGCAAACACGTTTTTTTCCGAAATGTTTAAAAAAAAGTATCATAAGCGTATAAACTGTTACAAATACTTTCTGAAATAACTTTTTTTCACCAGCACACGATCATTTGAGGAACTGTAATTGAAAGCTGCTATTATTTTGGCAGTGGAAACAAACTTTTGGAAAATTAAGGTACTTTAAGTTTTGCGATCAAAACAGTTGTTTTTGAAACGTCCTGCGTGGCTACTTGATTTCATCTGTGGGGTTTGCATTGTATCTAATGTGATTTTGCAAAACTTTGAAATTTTCCTGTTTCCGATTTCTAATATTTTCCAAAAACACTAAATTTGCTCCGCATCATGATGCCGTACCTTTGAAAATAAATAGCGAATGAAATATGAAGAACTTTGAATTTCCTCGAAAAAGCACTGTTTTTAGGCGTACTGAAAGAGCTCGCCTCTTGGAACCCTTTCAATTACTCTGACGCCGTTCGGAGCAGTAGACTCGATTATATAACTTTTTTTACATCAACCGTTCAACACCTGCTCAATTACCGCTACTCTAAGCTGTGGGAGAACATGAACACGACAACCTTGTTTTCCAGATTACAGGTACCGTGGTTTTATGGCTTTGTGACAAATGAACTAATCCATGTCATGGTTGTTTATTAAACCAGTGTTGTGCAACTTTTGAAAGTTTTCCTGCGAGTACCTTTTTTCAGTGTTCCTTCTCCTCAAAGCACTCTCGAAAGACTTTCTTTGGAAAGCCAAAGAGGTTAAAGGCACTCAACAACAGTGTTCAACATCTACGTTGTTATTTTAGTACAAAAGGCTTTGAAACGCAGTTTTTCAAACTGCTATTTATGTTACTTTGACAGTAGAGACGAAAAAGATATGTAGAACTTCTAGCAAGACGCTGGGTGTTGCGCGTGACCAAGGGCACTGACCATATGTAGCGTGTGACTATAACTTACCACAGCTACCAGCTAACTCGGGAACTACTGTACTGCAACATTCAGTGCTAAAACCAGCTGAACTAAATTTACCCGGATCACGTGCTGTAAGTCTTTACTGCACACAACCCACTCGCTTTCAATTTATTTACTGGGTCGTCGTTTTGCCGTTATGCTTATCTCTGGCCAAAGTGTAAAAATTGCAGCACAAAGTTCAAATCCCATAATTTTTAGCGTTGGTATTATCAAGTTATTGTAACGTGGGCGACACTATTAACAATAATAACCAAGATTATTTTATGGAAGCCTGTACGCAACCTGTTTATTGCGACGTACATTCAGGCAATTTTCCAAATCGTCGAAGATGCCACAGCCAAAGCATCGTTCAACCTAGACTCTGGATCCTTCGAAAAATACCAAACGAGCTTCAGCCGAGAAATCCACGTCCTATTACGAGCCCTTCCCGACAGCCAGGAGTCCACTCGATATCCTGAAATAAATGATCCGCAGTTGAGGTTTGGCAGTCTGTGATCTGCCTGCACTACACTGCCGCATGCACACAAGGCTGGCAGCATGAGTTTTTTTTGTACTTTTTTCATTCAACTGCTTAAACTCTCACGCTTCCACATTGTTCCTACGCTAGTTTGCGTTTACTGGCCATTCAACGCACAGAACCAGCAATCAGCGATCAAAGTCTAAAACCTTTCCCTGTTATCTTTTATATGTCCTAACGCAGATCTGTTAATCAAGCCTTCGTGTCTTCAATAATATTTTCGCAACTGCTTCCTACTTTTGTCAATGCTTTGAAAAATTTTCTGCGAACGAGTGGAATGCTTTGCCGCTTCAACGTATTGTTGCGATCGGAAAGCCCGAGCGGCATGTGCGCAAAGCTTCACATTGTGGAAGCAAGCAACAACAGAGTTCACCCGACAATATCACTCTATTACTGCTGGTTTGCGCCATGTTTATATGGGTGTTGTTCTTCGCGCATATCCCGTTCGTGGTGAATCACACATTCAACGCAACGCCAGCGGAGAGTTTACAACAGTATAAAAACGATGACTGCCTTTCTACTTTTAAATGGGCTTTAAACTCACCTTTCAAAACTTGAGTTTGATTCCTAACGGACGTGCTTGTTTGATTCTTGTAAAATAATTGAAATGCTTTATGTGTTGCTATTGGTTTTATATGTTTTATTTTTCGCGGTTGCAACTTGCAGTGTGAAGCGCCGAGAACACTTTCATAGACACGGCACTATATAAGAAATTTATAATTATTAGTAAATGTTGGCTGTGTGTAGAAATATGCGACACTATGAAATATAAATTGATTTTTTTCATAGTTGCTGCTCAGCTCCGTTTATTTTAATGTAAAAGCCGCATTTGTGTCTTGTTTCATCTTACCTGTGTGTCATTCCTTTCTGTGTTTTGTGCGTGATGAATGTCTGACAAGTATATTTAATTTTTAGCTGTTTCGACAATTTCGGCCATAACTAGGCGATTGATCGCGCTAGAGTCAGTGAAGATATCATGAGATGTGAACTTTCGCGTGGTTTCTGATAAACAAAAAACAGGTGAATTCGCATTTGAAAATTTGCCATGAGTCAAAATAACGTCACAGGGACGTCATTCCAGGCAAAATTTCAAATGCAAAGGTCCTGTTTTTTGTTTGTCAAAACGTACACGAAATTCTGCATCTCATATGACAGGGGTGGCCAACCCGCGACNCGCGAGTCACATGCAGCTCTTTGCTCGGTTTCACGCGGCTCTTACGTAATTACCAGATGTCCCACTAAATGACANGCATTACAATAAATGGCTTGTAAAGTTCTGTCATTGTCATGTTGGTGTCTGATATTTACAACAAATGTAGATGAGCAAAGGTACGTGTTTGAGTGAGGAAGAGATGGGGTGATGTTCGTGTGTGCCAATGTGTATGGTGTGGCTCTTTGTGGTAACGCAGTAAGAAATGTGGCTCTTGATCTCTGACTGGTGGCCACCTTTGTTATATGATGTCTTCATTGACTCTCCAGGCCACAGCAATCGGTTAGCGAGTTATGGCCGAAATTGCCTCGAGCAACTGCAGTGGCTTTCCCGGTCCTTCAAGGGTTGTAGACGAGGTCACGGCAGCTCAACAATACCTCTGACCTGGTTTTAGAAATCGTGTAAAAGAATGTCCTACCGTATTTTTTCCGTCTTCAAAGCTCCAGATTTGACAGTTTCGTAAAAAGCTGTTGCTCGACACGTGCCAGTAGCACGTCTTAAAATATATCTGGTAAAAAAACGTTTGTGAAAAAACGCACGTGCAGTGTATTGATCTAGTTCAATAGGTTTTCAGTAGTTTTAAAATGTAGCTATAGAAGGGGGATGAAAAGTTATGCAAATGACTGGTTCCTCAGGCAAATTTTGTAGAAAACTCACACAAACAAGAAGTTGCCTTGGGTTGGTTGTCTTGATTCAATTCTTCCACTTTAAAAACGTTAAATAAACCATGAAAACATAGAAACACTGCACGTTTGTAAAGCAAAAATGTTTTTGATGAGATGAAGCCATTTTCCTTTGTTTGTGCGTTTACTTGATTAATTAGTGCTTTAAACAAAGGTTTGACTGTCTGTTTGGATTAGCATGTTTTATTGTCGAAGCGTTTTGGCGCAACTTTCTTCACGGCCACCTTATCCACTACAGCTCGCTTTGAAAACTCGTCACTGAACACAGCTTGCAATGAAGCCTTGCGATTTGCAAATTTACACCGCAACACTGTGTTTTTGCCCTTTTTTGGAATGAGGATATTTCGTTCAACTTGATTTTTCCCTCAAATTCTGTGCTCTTGTATAATAGAAGACGTGAACAAAATTCGAAATTTTAACAGCTACGACAAATCCTACATCGAAATTCCCAGCGAAGCCCTTGGCCCTGACGACGTGGACAGTGGTGACGTTTACGTGACGTTTGTGAAATACGACGATCCTTACAATATGCTCTCCTCTCTGCCGCTCACCACGCTTCCTGACGACGGAAAGAAGAGCTTCGATGGAAGAAATTTAAACAGCGCCTTGGTCGGTGCGAACGTCATCAAAAGAAAAAGGAAATTGCATCGCCTGAAAAGTCACATTTACGTTACATTCTTCCACAAGAGGTATTTTGCACCATTTGGAATTCGCACGTTACGTGGTCATTTTTGGTCTTGGTATTATTTGGAAGCATGTTTGACGTTGTTAAACACAAACCAAACGCTTTCGCTTTCCAGCAACATCCATAGATTCAGTTTGCTGACCTTTTTCATTTACCGTGTTGTACGAAAGAGGAAATATTCTATTCAAAGTAGCAAGCTCCAAAAAGTCCAGCCCCTGGCCTAGTGATAAGTGCGTCCGCTACGGTGCTGGCTGGCTGGTCATGAGTTCTACTCTCGGCCGGTTCCTACCAATACCTTGTAAATTGTTACTGCAGCCTTCTTACCAGGCGCACGTGTGTGGAAGAGCTGCAGGAACTACTGGGAACGCAAAAACAAACTGAGTCCAATAATATCAAACCTTGTACAAAGACAGCTGTAATTTTTTTTACAACACCATTATAGTTGCTAAGCGCCATTAAAACGCCATATAAAACCAACCAACCAAACGCTTTTGCTTTCCAGCAATATCCGTAGATCCAGCTTGCTAACCTTTTTCATTTACCATGTTTGTGCGAAAGAGTTAGTATTATGTTCAAAGTGGTAGCCCTAAATCATTTCTAGCTTAGGTTTTTACTGTATTTTTTATTGACTAAATTTGCGCTTATGTTATCATATTATCAAACAACCTAAACTTGGCTTGCCTTTTTCTTGGCATCCGCAGAAAATCAAAAAATAATTTGTGTGTATTTGTCGACACGTCTTCAAAACACGGGATTTTTAACGACGACGGATGCGAGATTTGGAAGGAAAGAGAAGGCAGAACGATTTGTCGATGTAACCACTTGACTCTGTTTGCTCTGCTGAGTCATGACTCTGTGGAAGATGACTTGCTACGTCAGACCGCTTTGGAAGAATTCTTGTGAGCAGACAGCGCTTTTCTGTGCGTTTGTTATTTTTTAACGATGTGTTGTGGGATAATTTAAAACATATATTCCAGTTCCCCGCGACAAAAGCTTAACCTTTCTCTGTATGCTTGGGATAAGGAACAATAACGTAACAGCCACTAATGAGTTTCACAAAACCTTGTTGGACATTTTAGAAGTACACGTTTTGCCCTCTTTTTCTGCGCATACTTGCTTTGTGGTGTGAAGCTGTTGCATTTCATTCGATATTTGCTGAAGATAAAAACAGTTGTTTTTCGAAACGTTCAATATCATTTCAAGTATGATATCTTCAGCAATTGCGCTATATCTTCCTTATACAAATCTGAAAGGCATCTATGTTTCACTCTGTTCCTGGGTTAGTTGCGATTCACTACTTGTAAATAACTAGAAGGTATATACCCTTTACCATACGTTTGCAAATAGAGATGCAACTTCAGATTTCGCTAAATACATTGTGATTGCGGATTCTTCTCTGCAAAGGATATCGACCTTACACAATGATCTATTTCATTCATGCATTCATTCATGCATTCATTCATGCATTCATTCATGCATTCATTCATGCATTCATTCATGCATTCATTCATGCATTCATTCATNCATTCATTCATTCATGCATTCATTCATTCATGCATTCATTCATTCATGCATTCATTCATTCATGCATTCATTCATGCATTCATTCATGCATTCATTCATGCATTCATTCATGCATTCATTCATGCATTCATTCATGCATTCATTCATGCATCCATTCATGCATTCATTCATGCATTCATTCATGCATCCATTCATTCATTCATGCATTCATTCATGCATTCATTCATGCATTCATTCATGCATTCATTCATGCATTCATTCATGCATTCATTCATGCATTCATTCATGCATTCATTTTTATGCCCGCTTTTCCTCTGGGGAGTCTCGCGAGCGCAGCACACCTAGGAGGACTCGCAATACCTTACGGCCATCAACAGCAATCTGTGATGGCGCATCGCGTCACATGCCCAGAGCGCGCAGTCAGGAAGTGCTTCAAAAAGGCAGCTGAGCACAAGCAACAATAGAGTGAACCTGATCGAACGGAGAGTCTCTATTGTTGTTTGACCGTTGCACTGGTAGAAATGGCGATCCTGCCGGTACGCGTTCGAATCTCTCATGAAAGCCAGCAAGTTAAAATCTCAGGTAGATCTTCTGACTCCTTTGACCAAGACAAGACCAAGCAGAGTCGAAGATGTAGTCACGCTACTTGGTCCTTGGCCGCTTTCTTGTGGATGTGGTCCGCAGGACGTGTCTTGCCAATCTTTTTCAAGGGGCGTTCTGGACACATGGCTGAACCGGCGAAGATAGGATTTCTGGATTTGGAGGAAAAGTGGTTCGAAATTCAGGGCTTTGCGAATTTTACAACTGCGCACTTTGTCGCGAAGTGTCACACCGTAAACTCTTCGCAAAATCCCATCTCTTCTGCACTTACAGTCATTTTTTCGGTCATTACCTATTAATCTATTTCAAACATTGTAATTCGACTTGAGTTGTTTAGAATGGATGCCCAATTCAAGAATCGGACACATTTTCCTTGGTTACCAACTTAACCATGATACTGATTGATTATACTTTCTTTTAATATCATTGTCTTCAGTAGAACATCATAAAGTAGATAAAGTACCTTAGATCTACGTGAGTGACACTCCACAGTGATCAAATTGAGGCCCGCACAATCTGAAAAATATTTTCTGGAAATTTCACAAAATGAAAACGTTTCAATCATAGGCGTAAGATTTGGAGGTAGTGGGGCTGTAGCCACCCAGTTATTTTGCTTTCAGGCAAAAATCATTTTCAACATGAAAAAAATCTTCGTGTCGAAATTGTAATCCTTTTCAAAAATACGTTTGCAAATTTAATGATTTTCTGCCATTATTGGGGTGAAAATGCATTAGATGTTTCTTTATGATACTTGAAGAAGTTGTATTGCAAATTTTTTGAGAAGTCTATATTTTGGGCAAAACGTTGTAGCCCCCAGATTTTGGCCCCCTATGCTCATGATTCCAATGCTCCACTGTCATTGCCTTGAAATATACTCAAGTAAACCGCAAATCAAGACAAAAATTTTCGCTGGCAGTGGCAGCAAAATTCCCATCACACTAGTTTATTGAAAGATTTAAAGCCTACCAAAGTTAAAGGTGAAGAAACTTGGAAATGCGTGGCAAAACTTGGTTGTTTGTTTCACCTTTTTTGTTTGTGTAGCTATTGCTACCGGCATTACCGATGGGCGTCGAAAAGGACGAGGAGAGGGCGAAGGATCCCCAACATTTTCAAAATTCACATTTTCCTGTTTAATTTTTAGCAAAAAAGGTTGTTTTCCTAGTTTCCCTGTTGGAAAGAATCATTCCGACGCCCATGGTATGACCTGCGATTTTTCATTTAACCTTCACTTTAGCAACGGCTCTATGCTTATGATTTTACAAACACAGTAGGCGCTATATGCTTATGATCTTACAAACACAGTAGGAAACAAATCGCATAATCCGTAAACTCTGTACACCTTCGAAATGCTCAGTCGAACGAGTTAATGTAAGGGTGCATTATGTCGAACTGCTCAAAGTTCAGCTTTGGCATTTCCATAGCTAAGCAGCCAATTCATCAGTGCAAAGGTCAAAACAAGCGTATCCTGATGAGGTCGGCTGGCTAGCAATTCAAACTGAGGTTGACAACATCTTGCTGAAGGCTACTGCGACAACTTTTGTTCTTACTAATGTCACTACGAATGAAATTTTGAAGTGTTGGTATGGGCATCATTTGGTTCACTTGTGCTTGAGTCCACACACTGCCACACTTTCTAATGAAAAGCCACTTCGACATGGCAAACGCCCACCATTAAGCTTCTCATGAGCGATTGTCACGTACCTACTACAAAATTTCAAGCAAAATAATAAATCCTGGGAGGAAATGTACATCAGTGGTCACTTTTCTTTGTAACTAGGCATCGCAATCCAGCACCCACTGCAATTAATTGCATTAGTTTTATCTGCACAAGGTACATAAAGTTTGTTTTAGGCGCCCCCTTGATTTGGCAGCTCAGACACTGTTTGCTAGGAAAACAGAAAGAGATTGACCGCTGCGCTGTTGGTTCCACACGGCGACTCCACGGGCAGTAGCTAATTGTTTATCACTATTGACATTTCAGGCTCTTGATCAGTGGCACGATCTACACGTGCATTGCAGTAGCATGCGCTTGCATTGCCGTGCTATTTTACCCTCCGTCAATATCGCTGAGTAAGACCTTCATTCCGTTGAACGACCTCGCTGCCGGTATGGTGTTAAGAAAAACTGACCTGAATAGAGTTTTGTACCGTTTAATATTTAACTTGCTGAACGAGGCACTGTGACTGCGACGATGATTTTTGTTAAGTATTTTTCCTATTCGGGCGCTCTTGAAAAATGCGAAGACAGATTTCCTAATCAACGACCAGAAGTATCCAATTTATGACAGAATCATCTATGATTTCGCCTTGGTTTGGAAATTAGCTGTTAAATTACGGTCAAAAAATAAGAGTAAAGAGACGTGATCGCGTCTTACTTAGATACTGTAAAATGAGAGAAAGTAGCATCAGTATTTTGTAAAGTTACAAGCGTGAATTCTTGACATTTCGATTTGCTTATTATCACGACCTTGAAAAAACATTACGAAAATCCGCTGAATTTGCTTTGAATAGTTTAGTGGTTCACAAGTAATACAATCCACAGCTATATCTACTGCACAGTTTCCACTGTTCCATCATGTATTTGCAGTTCTTTTCCGCCACGTCGTTGTGTTACTCTGGTACCGGTTGTCTCACGCCGAGCAACTTTGTGCTGGGTTGGTGGCAGCGCTCTCGTATTTCGCAACAGTCGGAGGAATTTGCAGCACCCTGCGCATGATGGACATCTACATCCAAGTAAAAAGTTCCCTGGACAATGAGTAAGTTCTTGTCAAGTGTTTAATGCAGCTAGCTAGCGAGCCATGGGCGTCGGAAGGATTTTTACAGGGGGGGGCACGAGGGGATTTTTTCATACTTTTTCTACAGGGGCGGAAAAAGGGGTTAAATTTGTTTTTTTCACACTCGAAACTGAGAAAACAACCTTTTTTTGCTGAAATTTTCAAAATCCAAGGCCCCCCTGCCATCCCCTTCCGACGACCATGTAGCTAGCGTATCCTGGCCCAACAACTGAAAAGGGATTGGGTTTCGCTAGATTGCTTGCTGCGTATTAGCAGTACATTAAGCGCGGCAGTTTTTGGGAAGTTTCGAAAAATGTCCAACAGAGTTCATATGTGGATGTGAAGTTCAGTGTGCCATGTTATGCGGCCATTATGTGGCATTTGACTTTAAAATCTTTGCGTTGAAAGAGGTTCAATGTCCAAAAACTTACATTTCGTCAAAAACAAATAAATAAAAAAGAAGTTAAAGCTGCAGATGCGACAAAAATTCTCTTCCGTTATAGATTAGCAGATACAAATTTGCTCGAAGTATAAAAACGTCATTGCATGAAGCAGTCTCTGCTTTTCATCACAATCTATTGCCACAATATAGGTTCGTAGTTGGAGGCTAACTGGAGGCTCTTTTTGCGTTCTAAACACTTCAAAACGTCTTTCGTTTGACGCATAGCTGTTGTGGTGATGTTATGCTTGGCTTCATGCATTTGCTTTGTCAGACGACGACCAAACTTCAGTCTGGCTGCCTGGGGGATATCTCTACTGACACCTGCACTCGCAGCCGCAGTCTACGGGTTGTACGATTTCGAGCATTCCGGATTTGATCGTTTCTCACTTGACTGCGCAGATTTTGCCAGAGCCGACGTTCTTTTGCCAACACTCTCCCTGTACTTTTGCACAGTTGTTTCGTTTGTTGTACTAGCGACCTTCACGGCTCGGCATTTTTATAAGAATGAGCATCGGTATGAACCGAAAGATGCGGAAATGTAAGATTGTTTTGTTTTTTTGTGTTTTGGCTGTTATAATGTTTTTTTTCTGCAAGACCTTTTCTAAAAGTTCAATAATTCCAGTTACGAGTCTCCGCAAAGGTGACGTAGTCATCTGTAGCCAGCTGATAATCGCAAGCAAAAGCTGGCAAGTGAAATGCTTAAGAATTATTGCTTTAGTTCTTTATTTTATTGTTTTCATTTGATTGGACTACGTCAGCTGTACGGAGACTAATTGCTGGAATATAGATGTGTGGAAGTCTAAATCATGGCAAAGTTATAAACGCAGAGCACAGCCACTCGATTCCTCGAAAATTTACAGCGAACCTGAAGCTTTTAATTGACAAGTTTGGTTAATGTTAACCATTACTTGTTCTGAATTTCACCAATGAATTTTCTTCTTGGATGAAGATGTTACGTATAGATCTAGCAATACGGTCTGCCCGCATCCTCCTCGTCTAAATCAGGGTCTCAAACACACGGCCCATGAGGGCGTTTTGTATGGCCAGCGAGGCTTGTTGGGAAATTTCAAACAATTACCATTTACGTTATTTAGTTTATTCACCGGTTTAAAAGTCCACGGCTAGCGAGTGTACAAGTTCCTTTTGAAGGAACATAGAGACAACTAGGAATGACATGCCTATAACTCATGATGCCTTTCGCAGGAAACAAGGTATAAAAGCTGTTTTCAGTAAGGTTCAGATGCCGCCGCTGTTGCGTCAGCGTCATGCCGCCCATTGGGTAGTCATAATGCGGTTCTCGGATTGCTTTATTAGTTTTCATTTGGCCCTCGGAGCAATTTGAGTTTGAGACCGCTGGCCTGAATGATACCATTTTAACTCAGCTAATATCATATTGGACTATAAGCAGTATAATATCCGAGTAGCACTAACACAAATTATCCAAAATGAAAAATAGAAACGAAATTGTATGCATTAGTTGTTTAATTTTGATGCCAATTCGAATCAGGCTTTTGGCTACTGTTGATGTATCTGTCTATTAAAAACTTGTGATGCAGTTTCTCATATCATGCTGTCAATTTATAGTGCAGGGTAATCTACGCTTATTTGAAATTGAATTCATTTTTGCATTCTCGGCACTAATGTTTTTGCAGTTCCTCCAAATGTGATTTAATCATTTCAATTTAATGTGTAGCGTTGTTGTTGTGTTATAGAGTCGAAAAGGGTCTGTGGCTGAATGGATTCGGAGGCATTTTTCATACTCTGCCGGTTGTCTCACTCATCGCGATGATAATTGGTTATGTAACTTTACCATCAAGATCGATACAGGTTTGTCATGTACGTAGTTGCGGGTTGATTTATGTCGGAAGTCGGGGATCCGGAACGAATTTTATAGTGGGGAGGTCCGGGGTCAGATATAGAAGTAATATCTACATCATTATTGTTTTACTGTTTGATTGCGTGACGTCATCGGGATCATTCAAACTAAGAATGCCCTTTCTACACATTGTCTAATCAGTTTGGAATGGCTATTTCACTGGCTGCGACTTTATTGCAGATCTTTTTGTATTTTGTCAGTGCCACTAGCTTCAAACGATACGGTACTCTGTGAACACTAGCCTACGGAGGGGGGTGGCCACTGTGCCATGGCCTTCCCCTCAGACCCTAAAAATAAAAAAATGTATAAACACTTTTCGGCAGTGTATACTGTCAGTATTCGGCAGTGTATACCAAAATGTTTAATTTTAGGTGAATAACACTATTTTGTTTAGAAAAACGCCTCTCAAAGAACAAAATGACTATATTTTCTACAAATTTGGGGGGAGGCATGGCCCCTTTGGCCCTCCTCTGGTTACGCCTATGCTTTGGCCCTCTCCTCGGAAATTTTCTGCGTACGCCACTGTCTGTGAAACAAACCTGAGGGGAAAAAATCTCACTTTGCGTATACAGGATTGGTACTAGTTTTCGAGTGTTGCTGGTAATATATCAACCAACAACCATTCCAAAGACGTTCTCGTCATATCTGTTGGTAAGGCTTTGTATCCTTGAATTCTGGCCACCAACCACGTGTGCCAGTAATATGTATTTGGATCTACGTAACGTTTTGTATTTGGATCTACGTAACGTTTTATTTGGATCTACGTAACGTTTTCAACTTTGACTGCGCACACAGCAATCTCGAATTTCCTTATTGCAAACAAACGGTGCATTAATTTGTAACAGAGATGTTTTGTATCATGCCATCAGTGAAAAGCGGCACGACGCGTGTACGGTATAACGACACGACGATTAAGGCTGAGATGAAAATAAGCTTGCTTTGTCGATAAGACCGGCAGACGTTCAGCAAATTTTTTTAAGATGATGCGTTTTAACCTAAAAAACTAAACCTTTAGAATAGGCGTGGCCAACCAGCCAGAGACCAAGAGCCACATTTCTTACTGTGTTAAAAAAGAGAAAAAAGACGCATGGGCACACATGTACATCACCCCATCTCTTCCTCACTCACACATATACCTTTGCTCGTCTAGATTTATTGTAATCACACAACAACATGACAATGACAGAACTTTACAAGCCATTTATTGTTATCCATGTTCGTTAGTGGGGCTTTTGGTAATTACGTAAGACAGACAGACAGACAGTTTTATTTAACATCTGAAAAAATCAGATATCAGGGGTAGGAGAATGACCGCAAGGTCTTCGAGTCATCCTCCCCCTCAAAACACAGTCGAACTGCTCAGAAGAAACACAAGTCGAACTGCTCAGGAGACGAACAACAGTCTACAAATTTCATATAGATCTACATATATCTACAAAAACGGTGCAGACATATCTTTAAGAGATAAGCACACTTAAACAGGACATGGAATC
>JGI24159J19872_10006636_pt1 | contig 15109 bp, 7 predicted proteins | sample Ectturendosymbi4_FD_19872 | JGI IMG/M metagenome (IMG submission 19872) | reverse complement strand
CAGCCTCCAACTCCCTCATGCATTCTATACATCGATGTACTTGGAAGTCATTGCAGTTCTTCATTATAATAATTATGATGGCGACATTCATGCGTGTGTCTTAAAAGCTTGTATTTCATCAAAGTACAGTAACTGCATTAGCGCCATCAAGCGCATACTCTACACTACCGCAATGTATATATCCTCGTCTTCTTTCGTGTATTTATGTTTTTCTCTTTTCTGCGATGCATGTTTAAAGTCTCGCGTTTTGCGTGTGGGAGTGAAGACGTTACACAATACAATACACAGCATCATGTTGATAACACAGTAGTGGTACACGAACCGTGACCGAAACTGTGCGTTGTGCTGAGTTGATGCAGAGAATCTGTTTTATCAAAGAATCACTTGAAGTCAGTGGATAAGTAACCGCTTCATTGCTTCTTTCGTTATAATTCAGACATAAGTTAAACAACTCACCCGTATTTATTATATTGGCGCCCTGTCGTTTTTGGCTTGCTATTGTTGAGAAGTAGAAATGACCGCCCACCGAAAACGTGACATCGCGTTTAAACCAATCAACCAAAGCGCTCCTTGTTTCGAAAACATGTTGAACAGTTTTACTGGACCGCTGACAGGTTGCTCGGGATTCCAAAGCCTGCACTGACGAACAAGTACACTGCTCCAGTCCATATTGACGTCGGCGGTCATATTTATACGTCATCGCTCGAAACCTTGACGAAGTTTCCGGAATCAAAGCTTGGGCGGCTCTTTAACGGGAAAGAGGTGGGGAGGGAACTTTGGCGTTCAAATTAAAAAACTAACCTATAGCATTTTGCATCCCCTGCTTTTCAGCCGATTGTGTTAGATACTCTCAAGCAGCACTACTTCATCGATCGCGACGGAAATATGTTCCGTCACATTTTGAACTTTTTGAGAACTACCCGCTTGACACTGCCAGACGATTTTACCGAAATTGAGCTTTTGCAACAAGAAGTTGAGTTCTTTGAGTTGAGACTGATGTTGGAGGAACTGCACAACTTCAGAGCTGTGAGGGACGCCCGTCTGAATCACCGAGTAAGTTGAGGAATTTGCAGTGAATGTTCCTCATTTAACTTTCAGTGGCAGTAGAACCATATTTCTGTGCAGGAATGTATCATTGTTCGGGTTTTGAAGGACGGCGGTGTTGAAGTGAGCGGCAAAAGAATCCTGTTAGAAGAGGTCATACCAGAGATAGCTTTACATTCGTTCTCGGCCAATCGGTCTTCTTCAAACTCTCACCACTTATTGAAGTTTATTCTCTCACAGGTCTGTCCAATGGACGAAGTTCAGGTAAGAAATTTTTGGCATTTTTGCTGCCAACTTCCTTCAACAAAAGTTTTGTTATTGATGCATTGGTACAACTATATACTGGGGGCAAATTGTGAGGTTATGCCTTGTTGTGAGGATAAACTTTTCTGATACCCAATACTTTATGACATATGGAGGTTGCACGAAGTGGAGCCTGTAGAGCCACACGAAGAATAAAACCAGACACTTTGCAAAGTGAATGTCAATTGCTATTTAACTTAGCGCGACAATAAATTGATCTCAAAACAATCGCAATGAAAAGATTAGCATTGTTTGAAAAGTTTTTCAAAAGCTTTTTTTATCTGGGAAAAATTTTATTCTGTTTTGAAATGTCGAACTAATTTAGAGAAATACAGGTTCGAATTTGGCAGTACAAAGTACGAATTAGCAGACAGAAAAATCTAAATTTTGTTTTTTCTGTAAGCTTCGCGAATGGTGATGTGCTCCTGTTAAAAAAAGAAGACTAAATTGCATGATGACCGATGACTGAGTATTTGGCAACCAGGGCGTTGTACAAGGAAATGGTTTGACTTCTAACTAAAGGCAAACTAAATGGTTAATGCACACGTTTTGTGTACTTGGGCGTATTATCCATCTTGCTCATGTGGACCACAGTATAAAATTATGGCTTAACTGTTTTATTATTGACTTCTTAATGATCCTTTCGTTAACGTAATTAAGTGTCACTAAAGAGATTAGAGGCGAATGGATTTTATAGACAGGCTACATTAATTGATGCAGAACCGCTACCAGTATTCGGACTTGTACATACCTGTGTTCAATTAACCAATCTCCACAACGGCCACGGAACCTAATCAATCAGCAACTATTTAAATCGGAAATCAATTCACGTAACTCTACGCATTCTTAGTCCCGAAACCTGCAAGCAAATAGATTGTTTGAATAAGATTACAGGACTTCGGGGATGCGCAGAGTTACGTGATATCGAATTCCTATTTTACAGTTTGCTGATTGATTCGACAGCGTCGCGTTTGTGGAGACCAGTTACTTTTCTAAATGGGGAAAAAATCGAATTTCTACCTCATGCTGCAATTGTAGAAGAAAATTTGCCAGGATGCACGTGCTTTTCAGTGCCAAAATTATGGGCAAATGAATATTTCCATCTGGTGTTTCTACGGCAGGCTTCCCTCGCAACAATAAGGCCTCTTTACACACATCTATGTTAATATAACAGCACTTTCATTGAGCCGTGATGCTTGCTATCTAGCTGATGTCTTTGTCATACTTTGTTATGATAAAATCGCGATAGAGCTTCGTTACAACGATCATCATTTCTTTGTGTTTTCTTAGATGTTGGAGCGACTTATAGCTGGCGGGTATGGCGAAATGGCTTCCTCAACAAATACACCCAAATCCAGCTTTTTAAGTGAAAAAGTGTTTGGACGCACAATAAGAACTCCTTTACAGCAAACACCGATTTGTCAAGAGGATGCTGAGGCTTTGTTTTATTTTCTGAGTAAAAAGCAACGAAAAAATTCTCCGATAACCCAAACTTGAAAGGAAGGAAATTATGCCTTGCTGCATTTTCATAAAAAAGTGCAAAATTCGATCCTTTTATAAAGTAGTTCTTCTTCCTCACTGTTCGGACCCGGACAAAACACAATGATCAGGATGTGTCGGACGTTTTGTTGCGAAACTACGAAAGAAAACGAAGTTTTATGGAAAGCCATAGGTTGTGGCAGCAGCTGTGGAAAACGCGAGAGGTGCAGATGTGCTATTGATGTGGGAAGATCCGTGTGCTTGTCAAATGGAACATTCCGATAAAGACCAGAATAAATAAGCAATTTGCATGGATATCAAAACAGCTGGATTCAACAAAATCAGAATATTCGACGTTGGTGTACATCGTTGCAAAAATGGCGGCCTTAAAACTTATAAAACTATATTGTGTTCTTCCCTTCACCTTTTCTGTCGCACCAGGCGTTGATGATGACGCCATCGTCCTCAGTGAAGTGTACTTTAGAAAAAGTTGTTGATGGAATTCACTGACCATTGTTCAAAGTTCTAAAAAACATGAAACACATTGAAAGGCAATACAAAATAATGACTGGATAGCATCCATCAAAAGGAATTCTTTCACAAGAAAGAAAGAGACACAATGAAGTTAGCAGAGTATGCATTCCGCCTACTGAGCAGGCATCTTCAGCTTTTATTCAAATAGAATAATCACTAAATATGTAGAAAGCAACTTGATAATTCTAAATTGCCGCATTTCGATTTTTACGCTGAAATGTCAGCTGCTTGTAACGTCAGCGAGGTGGAAAGTTTTGTTTGAATCAGTGTGAAAAGAATATGTTTGAGTCGAAGAATCCGGACGCATTTGCCCCACCTCGCGTGTTTCTCCATAAATAATTGGGTGAACGGCTGGCAATTTTTGTCGCTTCCTGTTGTTGTTGTTGTTGCTGCGTTTTAATATTTGTTGATGTTGTTAATATAAAGTATTTAAGTGTGCGTTCTATGATATAAGAAAAAAATTAAAGCGTTGACTGTGTGTTCTGAAGAAGATACACTGTGGATGATCTTGCAATGTGTAGGTCTAAGCGCAAATACCTAAAAAAGGCCGAACCCACTTTGGGTAAAAAGTTCAAAAAGTTTCCTTATTTTCTGTGGCAGAGATAAATTTTTGGCAAAATAGTTCTCCGGAAGGTTGTTCCACTTTGAGCTGTAGTGTTACTTAGTGTTTGATGAACGCCATTTGATAAACATCGTGACATTTGCTATGAGTAAAGAGTGGGCAACAACTAAATGTCGTGTATAGAATTTGGAAAAAGCTTGTTCTGTAGAAAACTCGAGGTCTGACGATAAACATTTCCAACTTTTCTCCTCCGCTGACCTAGTTGTTACACCAAGGTGCAGCTTCAGATCCTCCGACTACAGTCACACCTTGTTTATCTGAACAACTGAAATAATCTTCACTATCAGACGCAAAACTGCTGGAAACGGATTCCTTCCAATGCATTTTACCCTTTATTCCGGAACAAAAGTTAGGAAGAAATGCGCCAAATCAAAGATATAAAACCGCTAAACCGGATTAAGATAACCGTTTCTGTTATCTAAAATTGTGTTATTGTCGACGCAAACTACCGGCGTTTTTTGTAGATGACATGAAACAATTGATAAGCGAAAGATAATTGTCTATGCATAAAAATGCAGCAGTAACAATTGTTACACAGCAAACGGTCCGTAAACAGAGTCGACAGTGCGGTAACAGACTTTTTCATGTAATAATTCGGTTTTGTGTTTACATTAGGCCAAGTTTTTACACTTGTCACCTTCTTGCCTCCCCTGAAACAAAAAACAAATTCCAAATTGTCAGTTCTCCTACCAAATCTTTTAATAAACAAAAACTACAAGTTTTTCGTTTCGTCATGTTGTACAATTAGTCTACTTCTACATGCATAAGTTGATACTGTAGTTCGTCTTGAGTTTACAATTAGTGGTTCTCAACCTTTTTCTCCATCACCCATATTTTGTTCATGACACACATCGTTACCGCCCCCCACGTCATACAAAGGAAAGACACGATAGCCTTTCAAAATACTTTAATTCGAAGAAATGAACACCACGTATAAACACCATGTGCTTTGTGTGATGGTTGTGTTTGGTGACCTTCGCAAAGCTTGGCAATATTACCACTTACCAGACATTTTAGTGAGGTACAGTCGTAAACCACCTCGCTGTTGAATTGATAAGCGGTTTCCTTGCATTGAGAGCATGACGATCACAGCTGAAAACCCTTTTTCATCCAAATAATGTGTAGGAAATGATAAAACCCACATCACATGCTAGCGTCCTTCCAGAGGAATTGATATCTGTCAGCTATCTCGCACAAAAACAAATCATATCGTTCTTCTTTGAAGAACATTTTGCATTCATCGTCATTATGCAGTTGATAAACTGGTCTTGAAGTTGCGATTCTGTGCTAGCAGGTTCTGCAGAAAATGATTTAAGTACCCAGCTTGGAACATGGAGGTCATTAAGATCTGAAAAGCGTATTTTCATACCTTCCACGAGCAGGGGCGGATGCAGCCAGTAAGGTTAGGAGGGGAGATTTCAGAAATATTTGGTAGTCAAGTCTCAGTAGGAGTCCACTACTGTAAGAGAGATGAAGTATACTTCACAACACTGCTGTGACAAAACAATGGACGGCAAAATGGCCTTACATCGCGAATGCTGTTTTCCGAATTGTACAAAATTATGGTGAATAAAGTTAATGTTGCACGTTTTAAGAGGGTCGATCACCTCCCTCTCGATCCGGCCCTGTCCACGAGGGTATCTAAATGCGAACAGTATTTCATCCTTTCTTCTTCAGTAACAGCATTTTCTTTTATATTTGGAAACTGCGACAATATGTTTCGACTTTCGACTCACATTTTGCTGATCACACTCTGACACTCTTTCACCTGATGAAAGTGCTTATTTCTCCATAAAGTTTGTTGTTTTGTTTATTTATTTATTTAACGACAACCTTGCTACAGGCGCTAGCTTGAATTGTGCCACGTGGAGCTTCCAAAGAAACAACGACGCAAGAAAAGTAACAATAAGCATAAAGAAATAGTGTAGAAGATCATAACGAGCGCAATCTGAACCTATTGCAGGATTCCAGAAAATTGTCAACAGCGCTAACAACGGCAACTGAAACAGGGATCGACACACCAGGTACACCAAATAAAAACAAACGCAACACATCAACGTGGTCCAGGTGCAGTTCAGTCTCTATATATCGCCACATACGAAAACACGATGATTATTTTTGGTGATATTCAACGGATTGTGGGCGAAGCGAAGCATACATCGTATGGACGTCAGATGGGGATAGATTGCCAACAGGTGATGGGTGCTGTTTTTTGGTAAGTGATAATAGGATATTAGGCGATTCATGAAAATACAGTGGCTGGTTAAAGATTTGATTACGAGTGGGAAAGAGTTCCACAAACAGGAGGCCTACGGAAAAAGAGTTATAAGCTGCAGCGATTTTGTGCCAGGATTTTAAAAAAAGTGAAATCTAAACATTTTGGATGTTACGTAAAGCATAAGGAAAGCATTCTCTGAACGATCTGGAAAAACTGGCAGGAAAGGGACAGGGTACCATATCAAAGATTAATTTGGACAAAAAACGTAGCAAAGATATTTCTCTACGTAAATGCAAGCTTGTGAGGCTGAGCTCAGATAGCACATCATTAATGCATGTAGTTTTAAGATATCTTATTATTACTTTAGCCGCGGAGAGTTGTGCTTTATCCAGCAATAATTTGTCACTATACCAGAGCAGTTAGCGTAGATAATGCTACCATAATAATAAAAAAACGGTAATATGTTTGTTTTGTAAATCATAGGAGAGGGTGTCTAGGGACAAAATGGACGAATGAACGAAGACGGATAAATTTGGCCATCGCTTTCTGATGTACAGGGTTGTCCCAAAAGATGCATCCATTTTTGATAAAGTAGCCTTTGTATTGAAAAGAATATTTTGCATCTTTTTTCACAGGCTTCTAGTACAGACATGCACGTTTTCTGCCGTGTAAGATTTTTCCTCGTACACCATCATTTTGCGAGTAGGCTACAGTTCAATAGGTTATAATGTGCTCGATTCAAGATACTTGGCGCTGAATTACTGTGGCTACTCGCGCATTAAAATTTGTAATGTCCCTGTCCAACATCTCTCTCACGGGCAATTCCCCTGATCTCCCTTCGAATGTTATTCTTGAGCGCATCACCAGCAGTTTGGGGATTGTTAGCATAGACCCTGTCTTGTAGGCATTCCCAGAGAAAATAATCCAAAGGGGTTAGGTCTGGAGAATGTACAGGCCAAGGATGGTTCCGTACGACGTGAGATGAGCCTGCCCTCCAGGGCAGTGATGATGGAAGTATTTGAGTGAAGAAGTCGAACAATGATGTGGTTAAGGTCGCCGGAACAGTGGTAGGGCAGTGAGGGCAGAAAAAGAGTTGATGGCAATGCAAACGTCTAAAAATAAAAAAAATCGTTACCAATTATACTTGTTTCTGTTCAGCAACGACATAGACCTAAAAAAAAAAGAAATTATAGAAAACCATTTCTGAAGTTTCTGGGTGCGCGAATAGTTGCAATAAATTTGTTTCAATTCGATCTTGATAAGCCATGAACTTACCTATGATACTTTTATACAAAGGCACATCTGTCCCCGTTGCCCCCCTTATGAAAGGGCAGGTGGGGCAATGCCCCCGTCATGCACCCCCTTTCCGGCGTCCCTGGATGTATTGATCCACCTTGCTGTTAAATGACAATATCCATGTCCACTCCTTGCTTCAACCTCAGTGCCGGGATGAATTTTCTTCTCATCAGTTCAATGTATCACTCTGTATTCACAGTTGCCGGACGTCCAGCAACATCCTCGAATCAGTATGGCCAGATAATGCCATTACGACCTAACGCGCACCAAAAATTCTCCACACTAAGTGGGTAATATAATCAGAGGTGGGCAACTAGTACTTTACTACTAGCGGCGCTACAGCTATTATTACTGAATAAAAAATAGTAGCGAGCTATCGATTCGCTTCCACTCCTTTTGGTGCAATTTTACAAATCTTTTTGGTTCTGTTTTACTGACGTGAGGTCTGCTTTGAAAAGCCTAATCTTTAAATGAGTGTTTTTTCAAAAACGTGATCAATTTTGACGCATATTCTTTTTAAAAAAACATGATCTAGAAATAATTAAAGTCATCTATCAGTTACGATGAAGGAAACTTTTATTTTGCAGTGTATGTGCATATAAAGAAAACTTAAAACTGCAGACACACCCATAGAATACATATAGCTTTGTGAGTTGATTGCTGCAGGTTTATCAATTGCCTTTATCAATGCTGGTTTCTCACTGGAATCGAATAAAGAACTCGAGAGAATGGTTAGTAATAATAAGATCAAAACTGTTTTTTCAGAGTTTTATGGGCGAGTAAGTTGATTCAGTCCCGCAACTAGGGGATGCAAACCAGGCAATTCTTCCCCAAAAGTTTCATGCATCATTTTAGATTTTCAAAAAAAAGGTTGTGCGATCTATGTTTCATGTGTAAACCTGAACAAATTGCTGACTTCTTGCATTGTAAGCTGAGCTCCTCACTTCTGCGCGGTTCAGTTTATTAACAATGGCAGTGATGGGTAGAATGTATTTTATATAGTCCGCGTACAAAGAATGGTTATTTGGATAATGCAGAGCGAATTGACCAAGCACCGTTTTCTTAACATCCACCGTTTCGAAGCGCAGCCGAAGTGTTGCATGGTTTACCTGTAATGGTGCGCATTAAGCGTCCCACCATCTGTAAAAAACCTTATATCATGAGACTTTTTTATTCCTTGATGAAAATTTTATCCCCTGCCAATGGCTTCTGTGCTTATGCATACTGCTCGTCTCGTCAGCGCCAGATTTCGGTGGTGGGGGGCCGGGTCCCAGGCGTGGTGGGAGGCCCCATGTGCAGATAGGAAGCTTTAGGTAGGGGATGGCCGATGAAGTCACTATGCATTTCCACGGTTCATTAATATTTATGACGTAATCTTGTGACGTCACACTTGTTAACTCAAGTGCAACAAATATTTATGATGCAACATGATAATTGACAATGATTAGCCATTTGTGAAACTGTTGCAAAACCCGTCACCAGAAGCATCGTATTTCCTTTTTTTGAAATTTTGCTTGAAAAAGGTTTCTGGGCGATCCAACGCTTTCATCATCTCTAAACGCCAATCCTCGCTCAGCAATAAATTTTACGACAGAAACCAAACGTTGCAGAAGCGACTTCCAATATTGTTGGCATTGATTGACCTGACTAGCCAACTCTACATCAATTGTTCATAGTGATTAATTACATCTGCGACTAAACGTAATCTTGGCATCTTTATATTCCATTGATTGCTCAGGACTCAGCGTACTTCCAGTCACAGATTCTTTTTCTCACAAGAAAATGGGTACATTTAGTCGTATCCGCGCACATCAGTCTACACGTGAAACAATAAACACAAGTTTGTGAAAGATAAAAACAAAGTCAGCTTCTTTCAACGATTTCGCCATTGTGATTCTGGCGCTGAATAAGATTTGTGGTACATTTCCGTGACAAGTTTCTGTCTTTTCTGTGTTGCGGAACATCACGTTTTAAAAATATCTTTTCGTTTTTCAACCAATATTCCCGCATTTTTTCCGGTATATTGGATGACCAGAGACCGATATCTTTTCCTCCAATGATAGCATCAGACAACTCATCAATCGTGTTTTTCGATGATACTTGACGTTCTTCTGCTACTGCACTGCTGGTTAAACTAGGTTTATTCTCATCGTTACGTAGATCTAAGTCTGTAGCAACATGTTCTTCGATTTTCTGTCCTCTTACAGGTTTCGCAGAAATGTCTCCGCTGGACTTCACTGCCACTGTAAAATAGTCACTTGAATGTTTCTTAACTTAGCTGCAACTTCTTCCTCTCTCATTTTTCTCTCTTTGACTTTTTAATGTTTTTCAGAACCACTTGGATAAGCTCTACACTTGTAAAGGGGACGGTCCCCTTTTTCTGTCCATGATTATTTATTAATAAGCCCAATAGGACTGCCATTTTTTGCGCACAAAGGAAGGACAATTTACGGCTGTCACTTACTTAAGTGTATTATCCACACTTAACAAGTCAAATAACAAATAAGCTTATTGATTAGTTTTAAGCATTGAAGTAAAACGTCCAGTATAGACATGTTTCATTCAAAACACACAACAAATTCCTTGTTTGCTTAACATTCCTCATTTACTTACTTGTTTGCTTAACATTCCTTATTTACTAAAAACAAATTCCTTATTTACTTAACCTACTTAGTCCATGAATATTTTGCAGATTTCTCAAATTTCCTAAAAATGCATCATCGCCTTTTACAATTTTATGTAACTGCTTGCATGAAAGATGTTTTAAATTGCACACCAGCTTTAGACTAGAAACTGGTTCAGCCAGAAAGATTTCTCTTTCTTTTTGGTTTGTGGCTGCATCAAGGAAAAAATCTTTCCATATTGGCATGAAAAGCTATAGCGTTAAAGCAAAACTGTGCAATCTTTATCAGTTCTTGAAGCGTTTTATGGTATTGCAAGTTTCACGTTATTTTGCCCATATATCGTGTTCCATCATTTTACAATAAATTGCATTTGGCAGATGCTCTTTTTGCACGAACTCGAACAAATTTTTGTACGGGTCAAACAGTTTACCTCAGCTTCATCAACAGAAACGTTTCTACCAAGCAGATACTACTCAAATGTTTCATCCTTTTCCCAATTAGTTATTGCAAACGGAGGAATCTAGTCAAAGCATTTAAATTCAGCACATAAAGTGGCAAAGCACGCACAAGACTTGTACAATACAGATACATCTGACATGAATGAATCACAGTCATGATCCTTGACTTCGGTGAATTTTCTTAGTGCTGTTTTAACTTGGCTTGATATTCACATCTGATTGTCTCTCTTGAATTCTTGCTTTCACAGTGGCGAAACACGATACAAACTCAAAAGCTGATGCTTTTGACTTCTGAATATTCTGAACTTGCTCAATAAAAGCAACCAGAAATGATTGCAAATGTCTTAATGTGAACAGAATTCGCTCAAAGAATTTCCAAAAATACGTTTCAGAAGCTTGGTACAATTGAAGCATCCTTGGCAAGCTGCGATAAAGTGTTAGCCACTTGGTTGCGCTACGAGAAATACGTTTTTGGTGCTCAATATCCACAAAGTCACAATAGTTTTTTCACTCTTCTTTGCGAACTGTGCAAATGCAACCACACGTCATTCACTCATCTTCAAAATAATTTAGTTTTTGATCGCGCGGCGCAAATACGCAACATTTTTGCACCTATGGATTCGCTATAATTACTAGAAGCTATACTACACTAAGCTATGTACAATACACTGATCACCGTATCAAGGTTCATCAGCAAAGCTAGTACAGTATAATGGCGTGGGCACTCTAATGCCAAGATCATTTAGATATATAAAAAAGATTTACCAATGTTATGTAACGATTAATGCGAAAGCATTCCCGCCTTTCCAGCCGAACATTAGCTCAACCAAAACAAAGATTAATTAGACAACTTGCAGGTCCTCCCATAAACCAAGCTTGTATCTTGTACGCCACCATCTTGTATCTTGTTGCAGTAGAGTAGGGACAGCTTACTGTACGCAAAAACAATATATCATAGCCAGTGATGTAACTGACGGAGAGGCAGAGGGGCGCAACTGTTAATGCCCCCCCCCCTAGCAATCTAAATGTGAAAACCGGTCCGCCACGTCAAGGTATATTTCGGATTTAGTATTCGTTTGGTTTTCAGTAGGTTGATGTTTTTTGGCGTTTGTCGAATTATTTTCCGGTGATTTAGCTATCCACATCCGAATACACCATCATTTCACAAGTTTTTTTTTTCCGAGTGTTGGCTAGTGAGCCCTGCACAGTGGCCAGTGGGCCCCTTTTAGCTACGTTTTCCACCCTGACTCAAAGCTCTAGTTACGCCACTGATTATATAGCTATGTAAAATAAGAACGCAAAAGGAGGACATTTTCGACTGGCTTCAGAGAATATTTCATTTCTCATGAAAAACGTGGACATGTACTCCAAAAAGAGGACGTATGGTAGCCATACCTAGCAATGCTACTCATATGCGACTTGTGCAAATCTGAGTAAAGCAGACGCAAAACCTTCCAGAAACGAGTAGAGACGTAAGCTAACGTGTTCTACGTGGCTTGGCCTTTCATTCACCAGGTTCAGATTCCTGACCGACTTTTAGGAAACCAGTAAGTGTGATAGTTGTTTCGTCACAATATCAAGTATTCTTGAAGTGAAATACTGCTGTTTGGACGACCGATAATTTAATAGCGTCTACAAAAAAACTTTTCTCGCTAACAAACGACCAAGTGGCACGCACATGTCGCACATATGGCTAAATACATGAACATGGTGGGGGCCCTGGGTCCCTTGGGCCTCCCCTAAATCCGGCGCTGCTCTTCGTAATATATTTTGCAAAAATGCGCTCAATATACTACAAACCACTTGTAATTTATTTAACAACTGAGGTGACAAAGCAGTGGCGCAGCCCGCGGAATAGCATTTCAGAGACATGCTGCTCGGGAAGCAAAGGAAGCTGCTTTGAATCAGTGCGTAGGCACAGGGCCGGTGTTAGGTGGTTTGGGCTCCCCCAAGCCTGGACTTTGGGGCCCTCAGTACACAATATATTGCATTTAAATGCCCGTGCTTATTGTTGAAGGTCCATTTTCATACGTATGTTGTATTTAATTATCTGTAACGTATAGCAATGCTATGTTAAATGTCATATGAAACACTATAATGACAACAACGCTGTCCTTGTTAACGTCAAACCGTCAATGTTTGGTCTCACGCAACCAGCGCAGCTCTTAGCTCTTACGTACCATGCGCTCCATAACAATAAGTGTTGCGCCTCAATAAAAAGTGCTGAACGGCCCACAATTGGGCCAAGGCCCTCGGGTGGCCGACCACTGACGTAGAGTGTTAATGGTTAAATAACTGGATTTTTCATTGGTGTAAATTGTTGAGTTTCATTGGATAACTTTGATGCAAGATACACCGGATATTACAAGCGCGGAACACGAATACGATTTTACACAGTGAAAGGATACAGCACAGGTCTTATACAACAGTGGCGTAACTGACGGGGATGCAAGGGTGCGAACCTCCCCCTGGAAAGCTAAATTAACCACCAGGCCCCCATTTAGCTTATATTTGAATATTCAGTATTCTTTTAGTTTTCAGTAGGCTGTTGTTGTTTGTGTATTTCGGGATTTTTTTGGACTGTTTTCCGGTGATTTCGGGTTTGAGTATAGAAATCCACATCCGGATACACTTTAATTTCTCAATTTTTTCTGAGTGTTGGCAAGTGAGGCCCCTACGGTGGCCAATGGACTTCCTTCATCTACGTTTCCCATCCTGGCTGAAAGCTCTAGTTAGGCCACTGGTCTACAACGGAATCTCCTGAATAATTTCTTGCTATACCATAATAAAAATGCTTAAATTCAATGTAGATTCAGCATCTTTATGTGCACAACTGCCAGCTTACCAAGACAAAAGCTGACAACGAACTTATCCACAGTGCATTTCAAAATCGTTGGCATAGATAACCGGAAGCTATGGGTCGTGGGAAGATCAACGTCTTTGACGTATTAGATAAATATGTATATTGGATGGAGAAATGTGTGAAATCAGTTCTTGGTGAGTTCAGTTCTGGTGTTTCTATATGCCGTAACAAACGTCCTCAGTCGGATTTGGGGCCCCCTTTCTCCAGGTCCCTTCCCCGGCTGGGGGGTTAGGGGCTCCTTTCTCGAGCTGTGCTTAAGGGAGATAAAAGATAATTCAACAATTTAATTGCAATTTGAAGCACAAGATCAGCCATGCAGTGTTGGCTGTGTCGTAACTAAAATTGGTAAGCAGTGCATAAAACGTCATATTGTAGGTCAGTCTTCCCCAACTTTCTTGTTCATTCCCCGCATGATCATCTTCAAAGTTGTGACGTTCCTCTTGTCACAAGCAAATTTCATTACTGATAAAGTAAACTCCCCTTTATGTAGAAACCAAAATTGTAACATTTTTTCTGCATACATGTTTACCTTTCACGGCCACAGTTTAAAGAACCCAGGTTCTATAGAGAATCGATATATATTTTGAAGACTACAAGTCGTAGATTAGAAATAGGCTAGCAGGAATTCGCCACCCTACAAAGAGAGATGGGTTGTAAGCCTTATCGGATCACTTAACATACATTTGCATTCCCCCTCACCTAAATTTCCATCAGATCCATGCAGTATGTGTCAGTAGCTTTGCAATAGGAAGAAGCTGCCAGTTACAGCATTTCAGTTACAGCAAATGCAATTTTTGTAACTTCATTCTTTGGGTGCCTCCCTGTCTTGGATGCCCGGGGCCGTCGCCCCGTTCGCCCCCCACCTTCTGCAAGCCACTGCTTCGTTGGCATCCATCTGCAGTGAAAGATATTTTCGAATAAAATTAATTGCTGGTAATAAGCTTAACCTTTAACAGGTCAAAATTTTTTCTACATCAACAGTCGAAATGGGTCATTTTGACCCATTCCTTTTTATATCAACGTACATCATATATAAAATCTATTGTCGGTTTTATCGTCAAAAATCTTTATTTCAAACACAAAAAGGGAAAAAGGATACCGGATTAACTAAAACAGATTTGACGATGAACGAAAACAGAACTAAAGTCGTGCTTTTGCTATTTTGTTTTACCTTATTTTTATGCCACACAATCTTTGCAGGTTGCGGAAGTCCCTGTTGTTCCTTGCACATTGCATTTGCACATTTTGTTTTGAGCAGCACGAATTGTTTTTTCTAACTAAAATTTTTACAACATTCAGAGTCTGAATGGATCAAAATGATTGGACGAATATATAAATCCAATCTCATTGCAGAATGACTGATTGAACAAGTTTCTCCAACTTAACACATACTTATCCCTCTACGACGGCTATGTCCAACCCGAGGCCCGAGGGCCGCATGTGGCCCAGTCGAAGGTGTTGTGCGGCCCAGTCGAAGGTGTTGTGCGGCCCATTATTTTCTATGTACAACACAATGACAACCTGTCTTTATTTTTATAATCTCAAATTTGACATATGCGATGCAATGATCTTTACTGCCTGGTTGGAAGAAGCTGTCAATTCCATCGACTTCTCGCACTCCAACCGCAAGAGAGGTGAACCACCATCAGTAAACTTGCTGGCAGGTCC
>JGI24159J19872_10006635_pt1 | contig 15109 bp, 12 predicted proteins | sample Ectturendosymbi4_FD_19872 | JGI IMG/M metagenome (IMG submission 19872) | reverse complement strand
GTTTCTTGTCCACATCTAACATCTGGATGGGCATCAAGCATGGCTCTCATCAAAGTAGTTCCACTTCTGGGCATTCCCCCAATGAAAATGAGTGGCATGTCTGTATCATATTTGAAAGTCTTCAAAACATAAAAGCATAAGTAAAATAGGTATAAAAGCGTGCCATCTTTTGCAAAAACTGCAGTGGAACGTATGAAGACAAGAAACTACAGGAGCAAGGTCATAAATTAAAGTGGTTAAGTTACTGTGAAATGCAAAAAAACATAAAATTATCAATTCATATACGTTTTGCTACAACTGCTACAAAATAAGGAAATTTTTTTCACTTTTAAAAATATTAGATAAAGTCTCAAGTTTACAGGTTGCTATATTTTCTTTAAGGAGCAAACGATGGGTAGATGCAACTTTTATAAGATGAGAAGTTTTCTCTGTACTTCACATACACGACCAACTTGCAGAGTAAGAAGAACCCTCTAGCAATGAAATCGAAACACGAGTGAACTCAGAGCTGATATTGTCATCTGTGGCGCACAGGATACTTGAAGTGAGTGGGTTAAAACTATGTTTGCGTCATAGTCCTGCGTGTTTCGGTGATGTACACATTGGCCATCCGTTGAAAATGGTACCAAAGTTTGTTTGTTTATTTGTTTAACAACGATTGTGCGACAGGCAATAGCCTGAATGGTGCGCGGTTTTGTCGTGTCACGTCGAGCTTTCAAAGAAACAACTACATAAGAAACGTAACAGCAAGCACAAAGACAAAGCGTAAAAGATCACAACGAGTGCAATCAGCATATATTACAGGATTCCAGAAAGACGTCAACAGCGTTAGAAACAGCAACTGCAATAGGGATAGACACATCAGGTGCACGAAATATAAACAAACGCAACAAATAAACGTTGCTCAAATGATCAAACCGCTCAGTAAGTCCCTATTTGGTGAGAATTCGACGAACAGTATTGTAAACGGCAGCATGAGAGGTGTAGTGAACGTTGCAGTAAAATAAAAATTGTAGTTCGGTCTCAATAACGTCACATACGCAAACAAAGCTAGTAAAATTTTGACAGTTTACACCTTTTTGGGTCCCCAAAATACTTAATTCTCGCCCATTGATTAGTAATGTCATTCTAGTTTTCAAGCTGAAACACCATTATTGTCATGAATGTCTGTCAACTTCTTTTTGTTTCCAGGCAATGCTACAGACCCCCGTTGGTACCGCAGTCAACCTGTGTAGAAAGATTTGTAGACAGAACCGGATTGTCAAAGCGTACCCGAAAAATTAAAAAATCAACAAGGTTTCCGCTTCAATTTGATGCGATTGTCACTTTTGCAACACTAAAAGAATAAAGGTACTCAAAAATATTACAAAGTTACTTTGTGTCTGTTGGTTCGCTCGGGGGAATTGCTTGAAATTGCTTCATCTGACATCTCTTCTCTTTCCTCAATAACTGAGTTTTTCACATTATCCTGGCCATTCCAATCTGTGGCAAAGCGATAAACGAAACAGATGGAACAGATCCAACAAACTATTCCCAAAATAGATGCACATCCCGGTCTTGTCCTCATTTCAGCTGACTTCAGGTTTCAGCTATAAAACCAACAGTTTATTAATTATAAATGCAATAGACTTGTTTACCTACGAACACAAATGTTTTAACTGCTCTTGTTTTTAAAAAGAGGCCAAAAATGAGGCTTTCCGAAAGAGGTCATATCGATGAAAGAAAGCTGAAGAAATGGCAGATTTTTCTAAAAATAAATCTGTTCATCTTTCCTGTGGATTTCACTTTCTGAAGACTAAAAATCTCATTACAGAAACTCTCTTGTCAGAAGTTGGTTACTTATGCAGTGTGCGTCCATTATTGTTGCAGTTCATAATTTTTTTATATAAATACTGTTTCTTTCTCTCTTCTATGCGTGGTTTCCACCTTTCTCCTGCGGTGCAAAGGTAGGCCTAGACACATGTTGACGATTTTTGCAATACTCGACTCTTTGCATTTTGCTTCACCTTTTACTGCATTGTCTGATTTTTACGTCATCTTCACGTTAATTTGTTGTCGTGTATCAATTGCTTCAACTTGTGTGTTTCTTACTAACATCGAGACGGGAAACTCGCCATCCCATTGTTCTTTTGTCGCCCATCTGTACATCATTCAAACCAGTTTTACAAAAACCACGGATTCTAAGTTTAGCCTTAACTTTAACTTTTTCATATGTCATGAAGATCAATCGTTTCGCTTTACGCATGGTTGCATTTGTACTCATAGAATGTGTCGCATTTTTATTATGATTCTACTTTGAATGTCTAGCATGAGCCTCACGTGAATGATGGAATAAAATAGATAAACCCGAATTCGAACTTTTCTGAGAAAAATTGCAAGCTCAACCACACATGTAATAATGGTGTAAATTTTATGTAATTATGACGTATGAACTTCTGATGCTTTATGTAACATGTTATGAGCAAAAATGGAAATGCTATGTATAATAAGATAGCGATCACAACGATCTATGTCCCACAAAGCAAACCAGAAAACTCTCCAGGGATGTAGGCAGGGGGGAAATTCGCGGTTGCTTCCCCAAATTTGGTCTTCATTTACTGAACCATTGAAAAAAACTTGTCATGAACGTGTATAAAGCCAGTCACTTATTCCATAAAGCAATTTTCGCCCATCAAAAAAATATTTTTCTGACTCTCGCCCCACCCCGCGTCCACAAAAGGATAAACAAAGACTCTTGTTTTAATAAACTCATTTACCAGCGCGCGCGTTCGTTTGTTCATCTGATCAGTTGTACTGCAGTTAATAAGCATTGGGCGGGAGAGATTGTCTGGAATGAGTCGCACATAGTATTAGTATTCACCAACACAGACTTGAAGCTATTTTTTCCATCTCTTTTTCCATTCGTTCCTATGACAATCAATAATGCAAAAACTGATGATCTGAATGGGGACATGTTGGATTTTAAATTCAAATTATTGTTTTTTGCGTTACTCCATGTAAGACTTTGCAAGACGTTCTATTTTGACATTAATCCAGGGTTGTCCATTCACTTTCTGTCTTAGACTGACTGCACAAAGCGCTAAGCACAGAACTTGGCAAAATTCGTTGTAGGTATAGTTCTGGCAGGTTTCGTTGTGACATCGTATCAAATGGAAAGTATTAGAAATTCAGAAGTATGATTCTCGCAAATATAATTTTTAATTGAAGCGNATTTGAAAAACTGTNGTACCTTTTTAACCAGTCATTCGGAATTTGCGATTTTTTGGTACGTTTAAGGTCGGGCATAGTTTTAGACTTCCAGATGCATGCTTGCAAAAAACAACTGAATATTTATCTCTCTATTTTCTTGCTGACACCTTAGTAAAATTCTTCTTTTCAGCCATCAGATCCTAACGTATCTTAACAGATAGTACAACTGATTATTCATTTAGATGATTTGCCCATTCTGTGCTAAAAAAACAGCATTAGCTGATCATTCCCGCTGCAAATTTGGTTTAATAGGCCCTGGGTTCGCAGCAAAAGGCAAAAAATGCTCAAAGCTACGCGCATTGACTGGAATACTTTTTAACGTTCATCCAAATTACCAGCCAATCGTGCAACAAAACTGATTGTTACACCACTTTCATTTAACTTTTGAAACCACTTCACTAATTTGAAGTACATTTTTGAACCCGGATACGGTGGAACGTGACAAGACAGCCAGCGATTGGTGCAGACGTGCAGCAAGGACAGTGAACTTGCACAGTGCACGCAATAAATCGTCTTGTCTGTAGCTCCGATATTTCACAGATAATTGCAAATACTTCACGAATTGCAGTTTCCTTTGAGATCAAACAAGTTCTGTTGGTCATAGATATTTACTGCGCCTGCAGCTAGTTTAAAAATATCTAGATTTAAACCTCCACCCATGGTTGGTAAATACTTCCTCAGCGCAATGGCCAGGCGAACTCTTATATACGGCCATAGGGCCAAAGCTTTGTGCTTGAAGCCCAAACGTGGTTTTTATTTATTCTTATATACAAATATTTTCATTTACACAGTTTAGCAAGTTAATATTTCCTGGCTGACCAGATTTTCATTTCTAAATCCACTTCATGCTAGCCTGTTAGCGTACTCTGCAACTTTAATAGTCGTTAAATTCAACAACTTTTGGCCAAACTTTCTCTGGGCATTTCGAATGTTTAAATTTTTTTTGGAATGGGGTATCACATGCAACTTTGGCCAAAATTCGGCCAAAATTTCAAAAAAGCTTGAGAAGATAAAAAATCCAAAAAATATGTGCCAAACCACTTCTGAAAACTGCCAAAATTTCATAATTTGGCCGCAAAAAGGCCAATTTCCCAACCCTGCCTCCACCTATACTACTGAAAAGTCTTTGAAAAGGTACAGGGCTTGCACGTTGGCACTGTGGCGTCACGTGGATGCTGTGATGTCACATGGGATGCTTTGTTCGATCCAAAAGTGCAGTGACTTCGTTATACAACAAAATATTTGGAAGATTTTTCACAATTTTCTTGAAATATGTCTGAAGTGTAATCTCAGATATCAGTGAATGTTTTGACAAATTTATAGAGTATTATGCAAACATATAACATTTTGGTGAATCACACAGTTCTCCGTTTTTCTTTCGCAACTAAAATAGACATAAATCGAGTTAAATTCAACGTTTTTTTCAAGAATGTTTGAATGAATCTTTTTAATACATTTTTGCAGGACAGTCAACCCAATTCACATTATCATGACGTTTTTCTTTTGACCAAATATTCAAGCGATAGATCTGTTATTTATCCCATTTACGTTTGTGAAGAAACACATTTCTTGATAGCAAAAAATATTTTCTCCACTTCAAATTTGGCGCAAAAACTAGCTGCGTGTCTTTTCATTTCATACGACTCATGCAAATAGGGGAAACAACTAAGCCCTTGGCTGCTGAAAGAAAGCGTGGCGAACAATATTTACGACTCACATCGATTCATGCATATCGCCAACAACAAAAACACGTTTCACAGTTTTCCTACGCACGGTTTGTCAGAATGGATATAAATCATTATATTATAAGTTATTCTGATCTATTTTGGAGAAAAACTACAAGAGGTGTAATCTGGGATTCAAATCGTGTGAAGGTCCCCACCCCTACTAGAAACTTTCGTCCACTGGCTGGATCTCTTCGCCACGTGAACATACCTAAATAAATATTTCTTTAGAACCTAATATCATCTTAATTAACAATAACAGTAGTTACGAACTTTTTTGCTTGAGGTCTTGCTTCAGTTGATCGTCTTTCTTTCAACGTTATGAAAAATATTGTTTTAAGAGTTACTATAATGAATGATGAGAGTCTAACACAACTTCCCTTCGAATTGCTTTTAGTCAATCCAGTTTTCATTTCTGTTGATTTCGCTGAGAACCAACCTGATCTTTCAAAGTTAAAAAACATTGACCTACAAAAAATTTGTGATTAATTTGAACTGTACTTTGATCAAAACCAGGAATCTCAAAACTTACAGGTAATTTTATGTTTGTTTGCGGCAATTGATTTTTTTCATTGATACAATTTTTTTTCATTTTTGAATTTTTCATCGGACAGCGATAGTTGAATGTGCTCCCCAAGACGAAAAAGTTACCGCCCTAGTGAGATTTTTCATGAGTGTACTTTTCAAGTTTTCATCATCCTCATTTTGTTTTTAAGCCACAAATTCAACTAAACTTTCTTCAGAACATCGCACAGAGTTTTAGCTGAACGAATGCAACTGAAAGTCATTAACATACTTACCAAGTCGCGCATACCATTTATCTCTACCTGCAGCTTAAAGCAGTTGTACAAAGGGAGCAACTGGAGAAGATGACAGGATTACTGGGACACCATTCTACCTCAGCCTACACCCTTTTTGTTCAAGTCAGTGAAACAACACCATTTTTACAAGTTTATGGTCGCAAAATCACTACACTTGAAACCTGCGTTTTTCGCACTGCAAAAATATTTTCCAAGCAGCTTCTTTTCTTTCATTGAACAGTCCCAGCACAAATAGTTAACATCGAGTTCTTTCTAATGGTACTGAACATTCAACCAAAAAGCGTCTGACGTTGCCTCTTGCACTTTGAGCAAGCACCAGTGCCACCAAAGGCAAATCGAAAAATCTTTCAACTCAAATTTTAAGCTTCATCATAAAAGCAGAAGTCGTTTCGTAGCGGGCATTTACAAAATTAAAGCACAGGCAAATGGTGAATGCAGAAAAGTAGAAGGCTGAGACTGATGATGCAAAAACATTTGGAAGAGGCAATTCATCCTTGAGCGAGTAATGGAATGAAAAGGGACCAAAATTCATCCGCAGTGGCTCGTTAGACAAAAGGATAGCCCAATACACAGCCACTTTCTTCAGATGTAGCGATTGCTGTTTGAATGGGCTTTCAGTGAACTCAATGCAAGGCCTCTCTTACACAAACGTTCCCACAGCAATGCCTTCCTGTGGTGTCCCTGATATCGCAAAAGTTGCGATATGTAAGTGGCGCAAACTCTTCCTCCAACAGTACAGTTGCACAACTACTACCATGAAATGCCCAAAATTAATCAAAACCATCGCGCATCAGAGGTCGCGTGCGTCACCAAGGGACTGCGTTCGGGCTTTCTCCCTCACCAGCCATCCATAAGTGGAGGCCTAACTCCGCTCTACCTGCATGCACTTGGGGAGGCGGATAGGACAGAGAAGAGTGTTTTTGTTCTAGGAGATTTGAAAGCCACGGGGAAGCAGCAATCTTAATACAAACTAATGACTGCAAACTGGAGCATCACTTCACTTGTTGAGGCAGAAAGCAAAGTAGTTGAGGAAGCCAAACGATATTTTCTGGATGTTGTTGGCATTTCTTCGACTAAACGCCGTGTCCCTAACAATGTGCATTTCGGAAATAGGTGATAACTCTTCCACTCCGGTGTTGAGCCAACACGGTTTGCCCAGGCTGGAGTGGGTTTCGTGAGATCCCACTTAGCGGGCTGTGCAGATGAATGGAATAAATGGATCCTTCTGTGGCGAAGGGTGTACATGCTCAGGTTGAAGTTGTTAGGGTTTGGAAGACTTCTTCACTGCACATGTTGGGAACGATGCCGGGGTATGGAGGGGTGTGATTGGCCGACATGGTGATGCTGACGTAAATAATAAAGGAAAGTCGTTGCTGAAACTGTGCTGTAACAACGCACATCATGAACACTTTTTTCCAAAAGAGAGGTTTGCAGAAGTACACCAGGTGCAGAGATTCGTTGGTCAATTGTCACTCGCTGATGGTTGCATCGTTTTCACTGAGTTGTTCCAAGCAGTTTTGGACGTTAGTGTCAAAAGTGGTGCACAACTGCTGACCCATTACCACCTGGTGGTTTGCAATTTACGTGTTGAAAAATCAACAGGGCCCTACCTAATAAATTGCGAGGCCCTGACGGACAAGGATGTACGAAAGACTTTTGCAGACAGCGAATCGCGCACGTAGAAAAGGAGTTGTCACTGTTCAAGACAGCTGTAATTTCATCAGCTGCTCGGACGTGTGGACGGAAACGACGCGGTGTGACGACAGGCAGGCAGGCTCGGAAAAAAATAAATTGTTAAAGATGTTGGTGTATTGTAGAGGTCACCAACATGGTGCCCGCGGGCGCCAGGTCGCCCGCACGGACCACGTGGGTCGCCCGCGGTTTGTTCTGACAATAGCATAAACATGATCAGTGTCTTTACATGAATATCTTTAATTTTTATTAATTATAACTTGATTGAAGACTAATTGAGCAAATTTTTATTTCAGAAGTGTGTGCATCAAACTGATAGCCCTTCGCATTAATCTGTACCAAGAAGTAGCTCTCTGTTTCAAAAAGGTTGGTGACGCCCGGTATATTGCATATAGTTAATCGCAAAAGATGTTCAAACATAATGTGTGGTTACAGATGGTAAAAGACGTTTTACCTTTTCATTATAATACACTTCTTACCTGTTGAATTTGAAAGCTTTCACGCTAATCCCGCAGCAGAAATCGTGTCTGGAGTGTATTTGACTACTCAGTGCCTGTTTCAAAAGAATACAACCTATACTGATTCTTAGGTAATAGTAACCTACATCACTGACTTTTCAAACACAAAAACTATCTATGAACCATGTTCAAGAATCTACTGTTCGTGACCAGCAATAAAAAATTGACATAAAAGCTCAAGGAGGGTCAACCAACGATCTGTAGTATCGGTGCACACACTGCTTTCTCTGATGCTTTCTGATCAGAATATCTAACTCAGATCTTCTACATTCGGAAATCGGGGAGGCAGTTATTTTAAAAAGTCATCATGTTTTTGCCGACGAACACCTTCACACAGGAAGTCTTTTCAGTTCTTGTAGAAAAACATCTTCCTTACAGGTAAGTACGTGTCGGTGAAAAACTGTGGTCTTCTTGAAACGTTTTTCTAAACATTTCCGAACACTGAAATGTGGAGCATAGCTTGAATGACATTCTTGCTTTAACTCCAGATGTTTATATGCATTTGATTCATATGCATTGGCAATAAATACAAATAGGAGTGTTACATAGACCACCTGTAATACTGTTCAGAGGCAGAGGCTTTGTCAGATGAGGCAGGATAAACATGGAAGGACACCCTACGCGGACTAAGCTGTTCTCAAAAACAAACAAGCAAAACGTTTGCCAAAAAATAAGTTACTATTTTATTGGCGCTAATGCAAAATACAGGAAGGAAATAGCTAAAGGTGTGATGTTTCATCATTGTCATTATTTTTATCACTTTGAAGTGATCTTAAGTCGATCTGTTCAGCTTCTTCAGCACCAGAGGCAATAGTATTTGAGAGGTCTTCATATGCAACGCCTTGAACGATGAATAGTCAGGGAAACCATCCGAACAAGGCACAGAACTCATTATGACCTTTTAATTTCCGAACGAATCTGCATACAGAGAAAAAAGTGTTACGCGCATCACCACACACGTAGATACTGCATCACAATATGAACATTTATTATTTATCTTTTATCTCATGGCGAGAGGTCGAGTAGTACAACTACAATACTGCATGCATACCTTGCTTAACACCCATTCATCGGGATCTCCGTAATAGGGTCTGGGGTTGGTGGGGTCATACCCCATTCGCACTAACATGGGGGCAATCTGGGGCATGTCATGCATCACGTCCTCAGGAATCTGACCAAACCATTTCGTCAGCGCTTCCAAATACAATGGTCTCTGCACTTGATCTGTTGATTGTTCAGTTCTGCGAACGAACACATAAACATCCCAGTTCAGGTTTCTCGGGGATCGACGCCACAAGGCTTCTTTTCATGTACTTTGGGAATTTTGATCTTTCACGAATTTTCCTAACGTTCTGAGACAAATTGAATGTTGTATGAGTTTTTCAAAATGTCTCTATAATTCTATAATAGAATGTTGGGGTCTTTTACGAATCCATGTTTATTGGTTACCTGGTGTGCTACTCGACCAGGACAAATTTTGCCATGATTTCAACATGTGTTTCTTTGCTAGGGTCTCTGTAGATCCCTGGTTAACTCAAGTTTTACTCGCTTCTAGTCAGTGCTCCACAATGTACTAATGCTTTGTGGTTTGTAGGTTTCAGACCCCAGACCGCACTTCACATAACCAGGGTCCCAATGGACCCCAAGTATTGCTTGTAAACTTAATATAAAATATGTGTTTCCCTGCGCACAAGCGATTTTTTGTGAAAACGAGCAAACATCGCTACAAGAAAATAAAAAATACTTTGACCAGACCTTCTGGAAGTCACACATCCAAGAAAAACATAATTTAGTTTGGAGCTCCATCACCAGACCCAGCATAAAGCGTTACGCGCTTTTCGACGTTACCTGACTCAAGAACAAATTCGAGTTTGATGAACACAGATCGGTACACAGGTCAAGGTAGAAGATTTCGTATAATCACATGCACTATGCTCAGTTGCTTTCTTCAAATTTGTAAGCCAACCAATGGGTTGATTAGGAATTTGGTGTTCCAGGTTTTGTAATTTTGTCAAACTTCAAATAACATGCCGAAACTTCACCATGAGCTTTTCAACTATTGTTTTGTATTTCTCACGAATAAGCTCAAGCATATAAAACGCTACAAGGTAATAGAACATTTGCAGATTAAATTCCAATTTCAGTGGAAAAACATGCAGCCACTTGTTTTGTCCAAAACACCCAGAGGCTTTAATAAAGATGGCATGTGAAGACCAGCAAGTTTTCTCGACAGTGACTGCATTTGTTGCAGCTCCCTTGCTTGAGTGGCATCTCGTACAATGGTAAAGGTAAGGCACGTTCGTGTAACTCCTGATATACATTGAAAACCCAGCGCTGATAACACAGTTACGGTTTCAAAGCAAACTGGGAAAGTGCCAGATTTTCCCAGTATTCTTAGTACCAGATACTGTAACTTGTCAGTTTTGGAAGGATATTAGCTACGTTTAACAGTTCCTTTAAATTTTCAGTTGCACGACGCACGACCTGAGCAAGGCAACTCTTATCTCTGCAACATCTATCCAATACATGATCATTTGCCTGCAGAAGCTGCCTATGAGGTTGCTACACTCGTGCGTCAGTCATGAGTTTTCCATATTGCAGCCCATTTTTCACTACATCATTTCCTGTAGATGCATTTCCTGTAGATGCTGCCATCAACCATTAAAATAAACTTGTAAAAAAACAGACCAATTTTTTACAACCCAGCGGCAAATCGAAAACCGTGCTGTGTCAGCGAAAGCTTTGCGTTCGTGATTTCTTGAGTAAGGCCAAGCATCTCTCATGTAGGAAAGAAATAATGGAACAATTTTATCACGAAAGAATGACATTTTTGATGCTACTCGATAATAGAAGCTGGGTAGAAGTCCGGCACGTAAATCCTGCAGTTCAACGAAGTATTGCTAAGTTTAGATCCTGGGTTCTTAAACGGGGGTCGTAAAAGATTCGCAAAGGGTTCTAATATGGCAGCGTTATATTGCTGAAAGTTATTAAATATATTGTTTTGTCATTCGTAAATTTGTTATCATTTCACTATAACCAGCATAATCAAAACAAAGCGGACAAAACAAATATCGGAACAAACTGGAATGTGAGATCGATTTGCGTTGTGCGTTGTCTTCAACAAAGCTTCGAATTAAATAAATAGTTTCCAAAAAACAGTTGCATCTTTCCCGTTAAAGCAGGATAATGGCGAAAAATTGTTCTGTTTTTTGTGTTTGATTGTGAGGTGAGGAGCGAGGATCTATGACTCACGCTTCAGGGCGCCGCTGGAAAAGTTCAAGAACCTCTGTTTTAAAGCATTTTTGTATTTTAAATCTCTGTTTCTGCTTCGATAGGCTCCACAACAGGGCGCATTTATATAAAAGGGGAGACACAAATGTTTGGGGGAGGGCACTTACCCCAAACTACCCCAACCCCAGGAGCCGTCATTGTTAGACAGCTACTGTATATTCCAACAAGATATGAAATCGCTTGTTAATGTTTTCAGGCTTTAGGCTACTCGTGAACTTATTTCCTAAAACCTTCTCCTAAAGTTCAGACCGACAGCGAGACGAATTTACCGTACAATTTCAATTATTTTTTGCACGTGAAAAATCACTGCTCTATTTATTGGAAATTCGTTTTGCACCAAGTGGTCTACTTCTGTGTAATGGCCGTGACGTAACCGTTGCAAGTTTACGACTCTTCGTTCTACATCAAAATATGCTTAAATTGGTGTTTGTGTTTTTGCACGGTATATGCTGTGCATGGAATGCCGATTCAACATTGGCCTAGATAAAGCTGACAAACTCTTAAATGACCAGCGTATGACATAACATACGGCCAAAAAGAGTGGTTTAGAAATTTTATTTCAATAAAAAACTCAAACAATAATAAAGAGATCATGGCGAATAACATATTACCGCAGAACCGAAAAATGTACATTTCTTGAATTTCGGGCATTAACGGGTTGAGGTAGTGTATCAAAAATGCAGTGGATCAGTTTCGTATTTTTGTATTCCGTGTAAATGTGCTTTGATCTGACCGCCTCATTGAAAACTAAGTTCAAGTGCGTTTGAAATGGTTTTAACCTGTTAGATCCAGTTGAAAACGTATTTAAAGATACTTATACAGTAGGTAAAATTGATTTTAACTGAACAGATTGATTAAATGCACTGCAGGTAGTCACCAAGTGTATGAAGTGGGCTATCAAACAATATTAGCGCACCCTTGCCAAGTTCAGGAACCAACGTGCCAAGTACTTTATTATTAGCAGATGTATGGACATATTTTTGCCTGATTATGCCCACGCAACTGCTATTTTTTTAATGAGGTATTTCATTAATCCAGGCTTTGATTTTCCATATGTTGCATGCCTGTGCAATTACTGCACATACTGAACTCAAAACAAAATAGCCGAACGAAAGCGACCAAAACAAAGCAAAAAAGCTGCCAAAGATAATTTTTGGAAAAAGGATTGACGACAACAAAGGCCCTCGAATTCGAAGGCTTGACAATTCAAACACAATGAGAGTATGTTCAGCACTTTGCTTTTCCTTGTTTTCATTACAGGCGTAACAACGAAAATAAGTGATCGCCTTCTGTTGCAAAAATCAATATTCACTTAAAAGAAAACATTAAATGATACTAATCAACGCTGAAGTCAAATTAGTTTATTTTTAAATTAGTTTAAGACGAAATTATATTTCCCGACCGGGAAGTGTGCGCACCAATAAAGCTCTTTGAAATCTAACCAGGTCATGACACAAAATTAAACCAAGTGTTAAAAAGTGCTTGGAATGATAAATAGAGAATTAAATGGATAACAGGACACTTGCAAAACGCATGTCACAATTGACTATCTAAACGTTGCCTTCACTTACTTGGAGAGAGAAATGTTTGAAATATGCTTTTCATGGTTGAGTACTGCATCATTCCAAGGAATGTCGAGGAAGTTTAAGATTTTCTTGGATTGTATGATTGGCTGTAAAACCAGCTGCTCGTAGTGGACTATGAGACACGTCTCGGGACCAACTTCAATACATTGACTGACCATAATTTCCACTGTGTGATTCCATTTTTCCAGCACAGCCCTACCATAGTATGGAAAAATCTAAACTTTGCACGACCCATGTTTTGCTTACGTTCATTCAGAATCTAGCAATAGATTGCAATGATCCCTCTCGTACCTTATTCCACCTTATACTTTGTTTGTATGGCGTTAGGCAATAAGCACATGGCTTCCAAAGCACTCGTTTATTTTTGGTTGTCTGCAATTCTGTTGTTCATTGAGCTATCATATCCTATGGCTTTGATTTTATGAAGAACTATACTTTCAGGTATCACGTTACGCATCTATGTAAGTAAAGGCACCAGTAAACTGCGGCACCAGATCATACGTTACTCTGCTCCCTGCGAATGAAGCAGAAGCGGAAGCAGAAGAGAAGTGAAGCAGAAGACAAACACTGGATTCGCAATAATTTGTGAAGCATTCGAGCAATTTGTTAAGAAGAAAACATTTCAACGTTCAGCTAAATGATTTGAATATCGCTAGATTTCCAAATTCATAAAATAAAACTAAAACAGTCATTTTGGTAGTTTAGGTAGAATTTAATAGCTTGTTTGGAGTCCAACAAATTTGGGAATAGCTTTTGACGGTATTAAAATAACGAAACTTGGCTGCCTCTACCGAGCGGGATTAAAACTATTTAATGCCAAGCACACAGTGTCTGCATCTTGTAAATCTGTTTGGTTGAATATCTGACAGAAATTGGGATGCTGGTCATGGGGTAAAAGCGTTTGTTGAAATTTTTTATGAAACTACGCACAGACCAACCTGTAGCTGGTGATGTTATATCCCTGTATGGTGATGCGTCGGGAAACTATGGAATGAGCAGTTGCTCGTCCATCTCGAATCATTAAAATAAACTTCGTATTGGGAAAGAGTTTCTTTAAATATCTGGAATGCATTGGTGATTTTATCATAGCCACAATTTTGCAGAAGCATGCAAATAAAGAAGGTTGTTTCACCCAGTGCATGTTGATAGCACGTCAGGCCAAATCACAACATTAACGTTAATTTACATTTAACACAAAATCTTGCTCCCAAAGAAAAGTCGCTTAGATTTTAAGGTCAACTTTTCTGGCATCAGTCGGGTGAGAACGAAATGAAGTCTTCAGTGATGTATTCCCCAAATTTAAAATCGTAAGTCAGAAACCCTGACTTCTTACAGTAATACTTATACGCAAACCAGTTTTGATCTTCTAAATAGTAACTTATTCGTTGACTGAATGTTTGAGTTATCCTTATTGTCAGCTGCTAAATAAGTATTTTGTTAAAAGCGCTGCTGGAACCGGATTTCAGAAACAAAAGTTTCGTAATGAATTCAAGAACTGTTTAAAAATTCGATCTTCTTCACGCGGCATTGGATTTTTGCAATTACTTCATGACGTTTAAATGTAGTGACAAAAACCTGAAAAATTGAAACCGTATAATCATAATCCTCACAAAATGAGTTTGAAAGCTGAGTTCAGTTACCACCTCCACAAATTATCCACAATCATGTTTTTTTTTATCTCGCAGCAAATTAATGAATGGTAGTGGTAGAAAGAGAGAATTGTCTATTTTTTTGAGAGCAGTTTTTCTTTTCTTTAAAAAAACAGCAAGCATAGTTTCAAATCTTACTTTGTAAACTTCAATGTCAATGGATCTTTGTTGCAGAGGCGGTTGGCAAACTTTCCATGTTTGACAATCACCTCTAAAATGAACTGCGTTATTGCATCGTCCATTACTTGACTGGTGATTCCCGCATTTTCAAGTCTCTCTACGAACTGTAGAGAACTGCGACAGAAACAGCCAATGTAAAACATAAAATATGGATACGTCACTGAGTGTCCTATAGCTAAGAAAAAGACGGAATGAGCTAGTGGGCGCCGCATGAAAAAGTACCGCTAGTGGGCGCCGCATGAAAAAGTACCGCAAACCTTATCATATCATATCTCATGAAAAGGAGTCTTGGTATGAGGAGGGTTTCTTGTCCACATCTAACATCTGGATGGGCATCAAGCATGGCTCTCATCAAAGTAGTTCCACTTCTGGGCATTCCCCCAATGAAAATGAGTGGCA
>JGI24159J19872_10006634_pt1 | contig 15110 bp, 9 predicted proteins | sample Ectturendosymbi4_FD_19872 | JGI IMG/M metagenome (IMG submission 19872) | reverse complement strand
TGTAAGATAACTGTCTTGACTTGCTTCGTTGTGCTTTCTTGCGCAAGTTGTCTGGATGCGTGAGGAATATAACAGCGTTTTGTCAACACCTACTGTGGCCGACACCGATATATCGGTAAAACCCAAATATTAGCCGATATATCGGTCGATCTCTAGCAAAGTTAGCAGGACAGTGCTTGGGTATGTTTGGTGCGTTGCTTGGTTTCATCTACGTTTAGCTGGGATGAAGTAAAACCAATCGTGTTTAGCTTTCCTCCAGGCGTAAGTTGTGACACATCGATTAAATCTCGCCAATTATTTGGGAGGTTTGAGCGTTTGTTCTCTTAAGCGTGGTGATATGTTTTCAGTGCGTAAGGCCGCAAAAATTAACTTCATGGAGCAGGTATATAGCCAGGTGCGAATAGAACAAAAACCTGTGGAAAATGGACTTTTCGGCGGTTCGTGCCCCACGCTGCATGGACATTGGACATAGCAAGTCACCAACTTCCAAGCATTCCAGTCATCCATCGATGTAGTTAACGCATTCCTCCTTGAACCTTGTTCGAGTCGATCAGAATAATAATAATATAATAATCGATAATAATAATCGAGAAGCATTCAACGAAAACAGTGAACAAGCTAGAAACAAATCTCAGTTTGAATTGTTTATGGCAATCACTTGCAGCGCTCTTATTCAGTGTTTGTTCTTATGTAGCATTGTCTGCGTATCTGTATAGCCTCTCCTGTGCTGTGTAGTGAGGATTTTTTTGTATTTTTTCTGTACTACTACAACCCCATGTAATATGGACATAGAGCCTGAGGAAAATAACCAAAACAAAAAGTAGCAGGTATTTGCAGAACGCAATTATTTCCATAAAAGCATTTGCGTTACCAAACGGTCCCTGTGTTTTGTTAGGTTTTAACGTTCTCGCTGAGTTCACTTATGTTGGTCGCAGTGCTAGGTTTCTTTCATGGCCTATTCCTTCCTTTGCGTGCATTAAAACAGCTCGAGCATGTTTTATGGATGAATGGGAGATGAAACGCGTTTCTGCTAATGCGGCCATTTCCTGGCGACGCAAGTGGTTGCAAAGCATCGTTGCTGCCAATCTCGCTTTCTCGGCACAATCACCCACTGCAACGCAGTCACTCTGCACATACTGGCGGGCTTGTCATTTTTAGACAGCGTTTAATGATGAGTGCGAAACGCTGAAGCCGCAGCCTCCTGCTGTGTTTTCCTCGTCGCTCCTTTAACGGCGTTGCCGCCGAAATGTTCTTCATAGCGACGTGGCCACCACAGCTGTGTGCACAGGGCTGTGTTCGCGCAACTTGGCTTTCATGCATAGGATTTGCTTCCAATGGCGTTTCGCTCAAATCAAGCGAGTGCTGTTGTCGCCGCTCCCCGGCAATGATGCAGGCTATTGATCGATTCACCGACGCACGCCCCAACCACTCATAACATGCGCTTGTTGTCAAGCACGTCTCGACGATCAGTGCTGCGCGCCTGCACCGTTCTTCTGGTCAGTTTTTCAACCGGTTCACTTTTGCTTTTGGAAAGGTCGACACGCGAGTTCGCGGCGAGATTCGATGGTGTTCAGTGACAGTCCACTTGGTGGCGAAACCAGCAATCTTGTCAAGATGCGTAACAAACTAATGGGAAACTCGGATCCTTCTCTAAATTCAAGTTTTGTAAGTAGCGATGACGCCGTGCTTATCCACTGGTAAAAATTGATGGATGGCCTCAAAACACCTTGCGCTTGGATCCTCGTCATTCTACTGCTTATCGTTATGCTTGCAATTATTGCTTAGATATATTTGATGCCCAGAAACTTGTTCTAAATGTCGTGTGGTATTGTTTTGTGCCGCTGTTACGAACTGCTGTGCGGAATTGAAAAGCAGCTCAAAAGCCCACTGATTGCAGTGGCGCACCCCAAAATGGCTGATCGCTTTCGATCAAGTAAATCAAAAGAAACAGCTAACTCGTCTTGCGCTGGAGGCAGCAGTCAATTAAAAAACTCCTTAAAGCCACGTCTGAATCCAGGTGTGTTTTGATTTGCGCTAATCTGTGAGGATAGTTTGTGTGTAGACGGGTATTTTTACATTTCAGAAAGATTCCAGTTTCATGCGAAGAAGCAGTATCACGCCATCGTAAGTAAACCACGAGCAAAACCCAATACTTGGGCTGTTTTGTGCTTGCTTGTTAACGGAGCACCAGGCTGCTTGTGAGACAGTTTGTCGGTCTGAATGTAAATAAAAGGGCGCCGTAAACTATTCTGGAAATTTATAACGCTTCGCCTTCTCAGCTGGCAACGCGGGGTCGCTCGGTGGATTTTTTGCGACCGGAATAAAGATGTTTATTGAGACTAACTGGTAAATGTTGCCTCTGTGCTACTGCTTTATTGATCTTTGAAGTTCTGTTTGCTGCGAGTTCAAGCTGCGTTTGGTCTTGCTGAAGACGAACCGTAACGACCTTGCTTGGAATGTTTCCTACAGGCCGCGAAACAAAGTGCACAGACTCGGTTCGCCTGCCCTTGCTTCTCCAACGTACCCGAACAGACCTTTGTCACCAAACATCATTGGACCCGGTATGAACTGTTACAGCGCGTTAACGTCATAGTGCTGTTTCTGCGATCTGAGCGTTCCAGTAATGTCGTTTGGTTCATTTTGAAACTTAGAAACAAAACGTCAAGCAGAACCAGCAGAAAACTTCCTGCATCACACCTGTAACGCGTTGTGACACTATATTCTCCGCTCACAGGCGTCAGAAGCCCAGTGGACAGCCCTCACAACCTTTCTCCGAACAATCAGCCAAACCAGTTCTCGTTTGGAGCTATGATCCCCGCCAAACCGCGGCCCCTCCTCCCCACAGTTGAAAGCCGCCGCTGGTCTGTTGCTTCACTGCCTTCAAGTGGTTACGGCACCAACACACCGTCATCCGTCTTGTCGTCATCGTCCTGTTCGTCACAGGTAGGGTGGCCAGTCGCTTCCTACCCGATGTAAGAAGCTCTTGCCGCCAACAATGTAATGTCCGCACCTTTAAGGTGTGCTACTTGTAATGCACTAAACGGGCCGATTTTTACGTACGGCCAATTGGTGATTTTGTGAACAGCTCCAGCGCGGCTTGCGAGGAGAACCATTTCTCATCATTAGGTATACCCAGACTTCACGACTGCACGTTTTTTTAACGACGTGTATCTCTGAGCAGTGACACGATTTTCGTAGCTGGGCTTGCTGCGCGTTTTGGTCATGACAGTACAACGATGGTTGCAGGAAATTTGACAAACCACGGGAAACTTTGCATTATTTTGGTTTTGTCCTTGGAAATTTCAAAGCGTCGGGTCGGCATTGCTTGGTCTGACTCGACTGCTGGCGCAGCAGCCAGTGCGGGCAAACAATGGTTGGTAACCGCTTGCGTTGGATTTATTACGATATTTTGTGAAAGGTGCATTGAAACGAAAAAAGTCACTTGTCGGAAATTTGGCTGCGGTATTGTTGGTTGATGCGACTCTGCCGAGACTGGATCGAGTTTTCATTGTCCCGAGTAAACTCAGCCTATCCGAGCAAACGCAACCTATTTGCTTTCAAGGATCGCCTGCACCAGCTCCCGTCCCACCCCACTGCAGACCAACTCCAGTACTTGTCCAGACACTTCGGTTCGCACGAAAGCGTAAACGAGGATGAATATGGTGACTCAGCTGTGTTTGCACTGCGACTGTTGCTGTTGTTGTTGTTGGCAGATAACTGACAGTTTCCGTTTGAACCGAACGGGAATATGAACTCTACACGCCCTTTAATTTTTAATGGTAGCCTAATGTGATCGTTGCGGATCGCAAATGGGGAGCATCGTGTGTTGTGTTGTCTGGGCCACTCTATCCACCCAGCACGATGCGTGGCAGTGCATGCACGCATTGTTACGTCACAAATGCATGCGAGTCGCTATAACTGTGTGCTCGTTTTGGTCTATATCGAGGAATGACCTTTTCCAGACAAAAACTTTCAGTCAGTTTTTCGTGTTGCCTGGTTTTTACGCCAACAGACTTGACCATCTTGGAAAACAGTGAATTTTTCTAACTTTAAAAAAATATCGTTACGGCCAAGCAATTATTCTCCGCAGGTGAGATAAGCAAGGAAACTATCGGCAACTTTTTAATAAGAAGTCGATTTCACATAACCAATACGCATCGTCAGTCCTTAAGTCCTATTCTATCAGTCCTTAAATCTAATCTTTATCTTATTGAATAAGATTTCATGACTGACGATGTGTAGTGTTACGTGAAATTGATTTCCTACTAAAATTTTGCCGCTAGATTCCTTGCTTTTCTTACACGTGAAAAGCGATTAACTTGAATACAGATTAAGTTTGAATCATCGCAAAAGATGAAAGCAGAGCCCAGTCAGATGATTTCTCGAAAGCCTACAGAAAGCCCAGAGCTTCTAATTGTTGTCGTTTGCGGCCAAGCAGATCTGCTCTAATACCATTTTTATGAACTCTGTCTTCGCTGCTGATACCTAATTTAACATGTTCTTCACCGTAAGTGAATTACTGCTTTTTGTTTACTAGGTGGCCGAGGACATTACAGACCGCGCTCCCGTAGTTTGAGCCCCGGACGTTCCCAGCTGCTCTCCGAGTCGGAAGTGATCATGATCAACAGTGTTTACCGAGAAAAATTTCCCAAAGCCGTGAAGCACATGGAAACGAAACTGCAGGCACGTGTTTCTGCAGCTTTAATGTTTTTATACGTGCAGTGCCGTGACGTAATCACCGCTGTTTCTGTTCCGAACCAACCTGACGTCATTGTCTCGTGTTGCAGTGTTCCCCGTTTCGACCGAGGGGCTGCTTATTAAGTATCGACTGCATCGATGAAACATTCATGACGTGACGCCGCGTAGACGGGGGAAGTGCAGATAACGTTTCGGTTCCCGTTGAGTTACGACAGAATTTGCGCGGGACCTTATTCAATGTTACCGGCAGCTGCAACCTATGTTCACTGCAGTCCATGCTCACTGCCATAAAAACTGACCCGGGCTGTGTGAGAATCACTTGCCCGGCGATTGCTGTAAGGATTTTGTTTTCTCTGCAAATGCCAAGCCGCTCTTACGTGCGATTAAAGCAACACTGGTAATTATCGCCATCAGCGAAAGCTGCTGAAACGCTCATCACTTTGAAGCTTCGAGTGCAACGTACCTCAACACTTGCTCGCGAAGCTGATGCTGGTTACGGCTTCTTTTTTGACAGGAGTTCATCGATGAGGCCAGTTCTTGCACACTGGTGGCCGACGCCGCATGGAGCTTCGTCCGGCACCAGCTGATCGAGATGGCCAGGGCCTGCTTGACCGCGTCGCAGGAGAATCGAATCACTGCCGGATACTTCTACGAATTGCACGAAAACTTGAATACTCTGATTTCGGAGGTGACTGGGTTCTGAGCGAATTCGAGTTGCTGCTTCATGTCACCTGTTGCTGGTAGTAGAGAAGTTTTAGAACTTTTTTTGACCGATAAAATGTTTTTTAAGTAATGTCTCGGAACGGGTTAGGGTGGCTATTTATTTTTGCAGATAAACGTTGGTGTTATTGCTTTTTCCAAAGTTTAAAGATTTTATGTCTGGCGTTTAGAGCAACAGGCACAAACAATAAAGAGGTGGTGGAACAAATCCTGCACACTGCGCCTCATTCCGCGCAACTGTCTTAATTAGATCTAACTGGTAATTAAAAAGCACAGGCCAACAAGTGAGAACGCAACATCGCCCGTTGCTGCTGTTAATGAACCCGATGTGAAGCACCACTGATGCACGTGGCGAGCCTCTACCGCTAATCCTGTAGCTGGCCAAGCACATATCCCTGTTGTTACAACACATGCCCATGTAGTGGCGCATAGCCTCAGGTGCTCGTTGCAGTCTCCGAGCGCAGGTACAGCAGAAGTACTGTCCTACTAACGACACCTGCTCGCAGCGCGTACGTACAACAACACACCGACACACCCACCCACACCAGCAGCCCCGCCCACTCGCGCGCAAGCGGCTCGACCCAGTTGACATGAGCAACTTCCCGTTGGTCGCGATGGTCCGCTTTTCAAGAGTCGCGCGGAGTGAACCTTTTCAAAGCAAAGTTTATCATTGTAAGAACGTCGGACTGGTGTCTCGTTTCAAACTACATTGCTCAGCTGCAACTCGTCCAGTCGCGTCACTGGTTGGGGGGGAGGTCGGTTGTTTATTGGCCCCGAAACCGAACGCCACATGATTCCGAAAAAGGTTCACTTTTTGAAAAAAAACAAATGATAATTTTTTTACCAAAATCGCTGACCAATGGTCAAAGAACTCGTAAGAACCAGAATTCGTTGAGGCGTGACGACAGAGCTAGCTCTTCCAGAGGACGAAAAACAGTGACCCGTCAGCGATTACAAGGTTCGTTTGTTCTTTGTCTGTGCTTCCCATTTCATTTCCAGTGACACATTCTCATGTTCTTGCTAAGAACGCGTCGTCAACGTTCAAAGGTCATCAGAAAAGCTACCCCGGGTGATTTAAGCATTTCAACTACAAGGCAGGTTTGCAGCAGGTTCTTATCAGGCGGTTTGTGCCGGAGTTCTGTGGACCCGACCTCGCGAGCGCACTGTGGACTGCTGCTGCCGCTGCTGCAAACCCACAGCTGACATGTGCTCTGCGCGTGACTGAACCCACCGCCTGATTCGCTGCAACCTCCCCCTCAACCTGCAGCTTCACCACGAGGACCCCCAGTTGAAATATTGCGGCGGCGACGCCTTTCAGCCACTGTCGGCGTTAAAGTGGTTCGCAAACGTCACAATGCTTTGTAATTGCCCGCGCGACGCAGCTACTATCGGTTGTAACAACGCGCTCGCTTCCGTGTCCCTGTTGAAACAGTCCTGCTGCCCCGCGACTGCGCCCGGGCCGACTACGTGCACAGGACAAGGGACATGCGCGTTTAGAACCCGGACTGATGCTTTGTTTTCGTTATGTCGAGCCTTGAGTGACACCTCGACGGGTGCGTAACCCGAAAAATAGCCAGTTTGAGTCTTAGTATGTTCCTTGTAGGTCTCCTGCAGGAGATTGGCGCAGAGAGTGAAACCTCGTGTTCACGGTCGCGTGGCTTCAGTCGTGGACAAGTTGTTGTGGGTTGTCATGTAGGTTGGTTGCACGCAATCGCTGTGTACAACGATTTCGTAAAACGTAAACATCTTTGCGGCCAGTGTCGCATTTGAAGAAGCAAAATTGTGATAAGAGAATGTGACTTTATAAGGATTTATTTGGCTTGTTTCCTCGGTTACCGGCATGTACGTATGTACGTAAACCGTTGCTAAGCAAAGTACAGTGTTCGTAAAGATTCCAGTTGAAACTTGCATGTTTTTGTGTCACAAAAAAAACAACAGATAAAGCCAATGAGAGCCTCTCAGGGCACAGTTGTCGCTTCTTCCTTGACTGGCAAAATGTACAAACCAGCGCTTAATCCATTCTCAGAAAGTTAGTCACTTTCTTTATCATCGCTACGTTCGGCCAGTTTAGATTCGCAAACGAGCTTTGATTTCACCGCGCAATGCACGTCCAGTCATGCGGAACCACAGCAAACTGCCCGTCAAGGCTAAACGAAAGTTTTTCTGAACCTCTTTTACGTTGTTGATCTCATGAAAGTGGTTTTCCTGGGTTAAGAAAATTAGCTATGGTTGCTTCGTCTTCCTTTGCGCTCAAGTTTTGAAAACGTTAATGTGCGTTTCCGCTATATTAACCGGCGCTCGGACATAGGTGAACCATTCTACAGTGCTGTGGATTTCATCCATTTCTGTACCAGTGGCTTTCGCCAAAGACAGTCGATTTTTCCCGAGGGGATCTTACGCTGTGTGCAGGTGGGATGTGGGTCTTGTCACCGACACTGCGCTTGTACGTTGATGCAGGAGCCGCCCGTGTGCCGGCTTTCGTCTCATCGCGGTAAAGGACAGGTCCGCGATGGTTTATTGCCGCATAAGCTGAAAAGCAACGTTGTTCAGTTGCTTCTACACGTGCGGAGAATAACAACGTGTCATCAGCGCGTCGTGATACTTTGGACGGAGTGCGTTGCATGGTGACGGCATAAATCGCATAGTGACGGCATAAAACAGGATTACATCGCAATCGCTGAGCAACAGTGAAAAACTGCCGCAAAACTAAATCAAACCTTGCCCTCTTAAAGGACGCACAGCAGGATGCACAGCAAGCAGGATGCCACATTTATTGACTTGTTATATTTCGTTCGTAAAGGTCATGTTTGCACCGCATTTAATATCCTCAATCGCGCACTGGACCCGGTCGGGTATTTAGACCGACGGTGCTGTATCCTCCCCCCCCCGCAATACTAAGCTGCGCCTCGCTTCTTTCCAGGCCCGGACGAAGTCAAGTTCAAGTGGCGGCCATGTTTCGAAGCTTGTCAAGAATTTTCAGCTCATCATTGCGCGGCCATCCCGGCTGTTGGAATGCTTGGTGAGTTGATTGCTGTTGAACACTGGTAGTTGCCCTCGTCGTCAGTGGCCCAAGCGTTTCGTCTTGAGTCCATTTCGGCAAAATCGGGCTTAGTGGAAAATGTCAATAATTCTTGTTTAACCAAAGGTGTCTTCAAAAAGTAGTGTATGTTGTTGTTTAACCAAATAAGTCTTCTAAACAGTATTTTTCTTGCTGGTGTGACTACCTGTTTTGCGCAGTATCCCGATGTTGATCAGAGATCAAGTGTGTTCATTCATCCTGCAATGATCTGTTCTCTTAACTCAACATACAACAGTGTGTTGGAAACTTAACAACACTGTAGCGTTCTGCGCTCAAAGTCCTGCGTTTCTAATTTTCCGATCGTTTTACGCCGTGTCAGTATTGTTGGCCCCTTTTTTAAATAACTTTTATTGTTGTTGGCTTCATGGCGCTCACAATGGTTCGAAGAAACCGCTTCTTTCCTGAAAATCTGCCACCCCAGCATTATGTTTACGCAGCTTTTCAGCCGAGCGTTTTTGACAACAAATTGCTACAAAAATTCCTGGATTTTCACGTTTGCCTTAGCCTGAAATGTACGATTGTTTGCAGTGTATTGGTTTTCTTGCCATCCAGAAATATTTTTCCCTTGCCGAAGTTTTTCTTAACGTCGCACATTATGCGTTTGGTCTTGCTGTGAAGAAGTCTGTGCGGTAACGTCACGCTCCGTTGCTTTGCAGGAATTCAAACCTGAAGATTTTTATCAGTTTTTGGAATCAGCTGAGTTCGTCGTCAAGGAAACGAACAGCTGCATTGACAGAGACATACCGAAGTATATCTTCCAACAGCTTGGCCTGACCACAACGGTTGGTGCATATCTTCTCTGCGTCCGGCTAGATATCACAGAATGTTGTCGAATGTGTTCGCTATAGCTTCTTGTGTTAAGGCACCACCAATCAGTGTGATTATTTTGTGACCAACAAAGTCATGGAAATACTTTCAAAAATGTAGAAGTCGTTGTTGCTGCAGTTGTTAAGCAACCGATCCATTTGATTGGATGCCCACAATTTTAGAAGTTACGGTCCAGTAAACTATCGTCGTAAGCTGATTTTCTTTCACGTGTGCTGCGAACCTAACATTCTAAACGCGGTGTTAAGCGCGCGCTGTTTACACAAATGCATTCCTGACAGAGTTACAGACATGAACAGGCACCGTTGTCTCAGTTACTTGGATATCTAGATAAGGATCAGAACCAGTTTGCTGGTCGCCTGCCTAAAGGTGCCGCGATTCTGCACCAGCGAACATTGTCGTATTTTCCGAATGAAGCTTTGGAATAAGATTGTGCCATTAGCCAAAATACGTTATTCCAAAAACTCCTCAGTCCTATGCACAATTACCACATGCCTGTACGCTGGGAATCAGCGATTTTTAAAAAAACTGGGAAACGTGGGACTGGTTTTTCAATGGAACAAAGTGTGAAGACCTTTTAAGAAAATAAAGAAAAAACTTCTGTGTTTTCTTTCAAAAACTGTGAGGAAACATAGCTGAAAACTGAATAAGACAACCCAGGTGGTTGTCAGGGCCAGAATACATGCACACCAAAGTTTTGTTTTCCTNCTTTTCCTGGTGACTTTGAAAGGAGGGAGGGGGTGGTGGTTCGCTATTTAAGATCTTTGCACCTCGGCTCGGCTCCTCCTCATCCGGTGCTATCGCAGGAAGAAGCGCCCGCGCACAAAATGTCGAGCAGCGACTCGGATGACGTCGACGGTCGGGAGAAGCAACATCACAGCGTGCGCGAGGACGACTTCGACACCATAAAGCTCATCAGCAACGGGGCTTATGGGTCAGTTGAACAGTGCTTGCAGACAGCCTCGTGTATGGGGTCAAATGCACGTTTTTGTTTATCTTCTGGAATATCATGTTAAGATTTTCGTCTTGGCTTTCGTTCGTCTGCGGCCGGCTTTACTTTGAAGTGCTCCAAGGTTTCAGTGATTTTACAGGAACTATTGGAATAGTCAAATCGCCTATTTGAATTTTGTTTATTTTGGTTTTGCGTGACGTCAATTGGCAGCAGGCCGAAGCCTGAAACTTGTGGTGAACGCTCTTGCCCAAGGAACGGATGCTAGTGTTGTAGAAGCGATTAATCGTTCGCTTCAAGGGCCAGATGATATGGTTTTGTAGGACTTGGTTCCATGACTCTCGTCTCTTCGATTGATTTCATCCCGCGGCTTTATTTAACATTGTTTTTGATGATTTGCTGCAGGGCCGTGTATCTTGTAAGACACAAACAAACAAAGGAACGATACGCACTGAAGAAGCTGAACAAACATAACTTGGCGTTACGCAACGAAATCAAACAGGTAGAAATCTTTTTCAGGTTTCAAGAACTGACCTTTAGTTTTTGATTGTTGTTGAAAAGCCGCGGTGTTTCGTTTGACGTGTTGGTTGAAATTTCTTATTTCCTACTTCTGAAACCGTTATTTGTGGAAAACCATTTTTCACTTACTACTCGTTATGATAATGTTTCGAGGCTACTATTGACTGATACCGCGTTGAAATAATACGGGAGGTTAAAAGAAAAACAAACTGGTTTTCCAAACCTTGAAGGTTTTTGACTAAGACAGATTTCGTCCCCGCACAATATCGATAAACGATATTTCAGGTGACAAAGCAGACATTAGCAAAGCATGCCACGTGCACAGTGGTAACATTTTGTGGAGAAAAGCTCAACAACTACCGCGTGCACATGTTTGTCGATGATTAAGTGCGCAGCGTGTGTGACGTAGCGGATGCTGATGACGTTTAAGTAACGCTTGTATAAAGAAACCAGCTGCTCGGCTGATGGATTGGTGTTGTCTTTTGTTAGGTGTTCGCCGAACGTGACATCTTGACCTTCATAGAGAACCCGTTTGTCGTGACCATGTATTGCTCGTTTCAAACACGCCACCATCTCTGCATGGTCATGGAGTACGTAGAGGGTGGAGATGTTGCATCACTAATCAAGGTGAGCGACATTGTTAGCAGCTACTGTGTCCAGGCTCATCTGTGTCGAAGGTGCCTTCAATGTTTGTGGTGGTCGTTTGTTGGTGAAGCAGAGAGCAAAACAAGACCCCTCATTTTTCCTCCCCCAGAACATCGGAGTTCTGCCGGACGAAGTGGCGCAGATGTATTTCGCTGAGACGGTCCTCGCCCTCGAGTACCTGCATAACTATGGCGTCGTGCACAGAGACCTAAAGCCTGACAAGTCAGTGGAGAGTTGAGGCTGTTTGTGTTTGCAAAGCAACTGCTGTCTTTAATAACTTAATTTTGCGCCTCCATGGGTCGCATCATGTTTTTACATGACGTACATGTCAAGGCGCTACGATGTTCGCACGATATTTTATGAGCTAGTTTGGCCATTTGCAGTAATTGTTGTTCATCGACGATATTACCTTCCCAGCCTTGCGTCACGTCCCTGCAATATTTCCTCGCATCATTTCGGAAGCAGCTTCGGGTTCCGATGTTTCCGCTTGAACGCCCACGGCCAGTATTGGTCCACAGCGACTTTACGCTGGCGACGTTATCCTTTTCATTGCCCTCCCCATATCAGAAGCGCTGTTAAGATGACGAAAAAGCGCAGTGTTTCCAATTAAGCCGCGGAGTAATGAGTCAGGCTCGCGCTGGACGCAGGGTCGTAACGAGGCTAGGTGGCGCCCGGGGCAGAAAGCAAGTTTGGCGCCCCCATGGTTGAACTTGAGCTCTTTTGGAAGCAGATTTACTGTATTGAAAGTACTTGTGGCATTGTTGGGACTTTTCGGCGCCCCCGCAGTAATTAGGCGCCCACACAGTGATTTGGCGCCCGGGTAATTGTGCCCCCCTTGCACTCCCTCGTTACGCCCTTGTCTGGACGTCTTGTTGACCCCAGGCACATGTTCCCACTACTCGGCTTGTGATCGGGATATTCTTTTTTTCTCCTCCTCAGTCTTCTGATAACATCTATGGGGCACATCAAGCTGACCGACTTCGGCTTGTCCAAAGTCGGTCTGATGTCACGGGCAACCAACATGTACGAGTTGCACCTGGAGCCTCAGCAACATTTCCAGGATAGACAGGTGGGATTCAACTCGTGTGTGCTTCTGCCATATTTTAACTTTGTACAAATCTTTCGCAATATATGTAACTGCTCTCAGTAGGTGCTGGCTTTATGCCGTTTCTTCTTCTGACTGGCCCAGAATCGTCGCCAGAAAGTCGTCAATAGGGGGGGCTTGACGTTCGGGCAGGGGAGGCTTGACATTCAAATTTGACAAAAATTCCACAAATTTAGAGTGTTTCATATTTCAATTAGGGGGGCTTGGAGCTTTGTTTGGGGACTAAGCCCACCAAATCTCCCCCGACTGGACCGGCAGCGGCTCCTTTTCGGGCTCTCCAATGTCCGGCCAGCAGTCGGAGAAAAACGACTTCGTTTAAATTAGTGTATCGTGGATTAGTGCATCGTGAGAAATCAATTGTAGTTCTTCAAACTTTTAGTCGTTGAAGGTGACTGCGTAAAAAGCTAGATTCATTATTTGGATGTCGTTTCAAAAGGCGTGAATATTTTAACTAGTTTTTGTTTTTATCGTTGATCAATACCGCTTCGTCCAACTGAAAAGTTCAGTTTAAGGAAATAACTGTTTTGTGAAAACCTGTTTTGCTGAAAAGTATAATTTATTTGATAGTGCTTTGCAATAGACTGCGAATTACATCTGCAAATACTACATGTTATATATTATTCCATTTTCTTTTACCGGAGCTATTGTTTGCACAAACAATACCTGTATATTTCTACATACGTTTCCCATTTGATTGCTCGCAAATATTCCTTTACTTTTTCGAGGCTAATTTTTGCTTTTCTAGATCCACGGAACACCCCAGTACATAGCGCCAGAAGTGATCCTTCACCAGGGGTACGGACCCCCCGTGGACTGGTGGTCGGCCGGCATTTGCCTGTATGAGTTTCTGGTCGGCTGCGTTCCGTTCTTCGGGGAAACCCCCGACCAGCTCTTCATGCAGGCCATAAATGGTTAGTCCTGGTTGCCAGGCAACCTGTGACGGGAGAAGTCGTTAGTTTAGTTGCTAGGCAACCACGGTAATGGATGCCGCGACTGCTGCGAATCATTTCATGTTTTCATTTGAAAAATTGCGCGCGCGTTTTTCTTTCGCACGACCAGTGTTAGCAAACCCTGAAAGTTGAAACAGCTGCTTGCTTGTTCTTCGCTTTCGACCTTCGCTTTGAAAATTACTCTTGTTTACAGACGACATCGAGTGGCCGGAAGGTGATGATGCAATTTCGCCAGAAGCTGTTGACATCATCACGCGATTACTGGACCGTGACCCGTACACTCGACTGGGAAGTCACGGAGCAACAGAGGTGTGTTGAGCGAGCAATAAAATGGCGGTCGAATGAAAAATAACCTTTACCTAAACCCTACGTTATTTACCCGTGGACCACATACGGGCCAGGGTGCCATTCCAAACTTACATTACAAAGCCATCCGCAATACCTGCCCGTTTGTGAAGGTCAGCGATCAAAACGACCAAACGCGTTCGATTTCACATATTTGTTCATCCTGTCCGCCGCGAGGACACATATTTTGCAATATATTTGTTTTAACAGACGCAGGCGGTGCTCTGACGTTTTTCAAAGCATTTCATCAAAGTCATATTGTATTTTTCGGATTTCAGAGCACTTTCCGACCCTCTGGTCCTCATCACTTTGATTTCGTGGCCAGGTTGATTGCACTGACTCCGACTTGCCGACGTACATTGTATGGGATATGACCGAAAGTTCCAGAATAAAACAGCAAACTGGCTTCGTGTCGTGTCTGGCGGTTGCATAGTAACCATGGTTACCGTTCGCGACTGGTAGATTTGTGTGAAGTAACCATGGTTACCGTGAAGATGGGACCCAGCTTTGCCCACAATTTGCAGCATTCTTCGAATCCATTTGTACTTCAAGATTTAAAACAAACCCAGGCGTTTGTGCTTCTGATGCTTTTGCAACGTGATATTCTATCGCCCATCTCATTTTTAGGGACAATATCATTACGAGCATTCCTCCTTTGTAAAATTGCGGGGGTATTAATGGCCCCCTTATCTCGCTGGGATTTTAGGTTTGTGGCAGAACCTATGCGAGAAATGACGGTCACTTTGAAAAACTTCCAAATCGAGCCCGGGCAAGGGTTGGGGCCACTCAAGTGCCCGGGCAAGGGTTGGGGCCACTCAAGTGCCCGGGCATCAGTCGACCATACTTTGCATCCCACATAAAGTCCCAAGAAAAGACGTGGCCAGTATGTTGGCCCCAGGTCCAGGAGCAGGGGCTGCCACTGTGGGGAGATGTTCCCCACCTGCATACAGGCTCACCTGTGTTGCTTCGCATGGCTGAAGAAATAAATCTGTCCTGTCAAAGAGACTATGTGTTCAACAACTGGATCCCTGTCAGGGGTCACTACTTCGGTCCGGATGTGGACCTGAGAATAATGATGACCAATGTGCAGGTTTTTTAAGGAAAATGTTAGGTACCCGTAATGGACCTATAGGGACCCGATTTCTCGGATTCTAGGTACACGATGTCCAATGATAATTTTCACTGATTTCTGGGGGCCCGATTTTCAGTTCTAAAGAGACCCGAACCAGGTCCCTAAAACACCTTAAAAAAACCTGATAAAGTGTATTCCAGTTT
>JGI24159J19872_10006633_pt1 | contig 15110 bp, 9 predicted proteins | sample Ectturendosymbi4_FD_19872 | JGI IMG/M metagenome (IMG submission 19872) | reverse complement strand
TAAACAATGAATTTGAAATGACCATAACCACGCAAACAGGAGTAGGTTACTGAAAATTCGTTATTATGGCTTCAAACTCGTTTGTGGATTTCTCAATGGACGGAAGTGTTGATTAAATAAGATTAAATTAAGATTTGCCATCAGTCTGCGCTGCGATCGAAGGTCCTGAGCGGCAAGCGCACACAGCTAGTGTGGCAGCAAGCAACAACAGAAATTCACACGCCGTGATCATTCTACTAATGCTTGTTCACGCCACATACATATATGTGCTATTCTTTGCACACATCCCGTTTCTGATGCATCTCGCATAGGAAGCCGGCGCCGACTGAGCGGTGGCAACATTATGGACGCTCGCATCGCATAAATGCAAGTAGAATTGCATCCATTTCTTAGCTTTTGTCACAAGTACTTCTTACTGTAAGAAAGAAGCCACAGTTGGTCCACTACTTACAAAGCAGTCAGTGTTTCTAGGCCCAGTGCAACCAGCAGCACATTGACTATTGCAGCATTCCTCTCTCCTAGGTCCGTAACATCTTGCTGTGCCACAAGCTGACGAACAGTTTGTGAGGGTCACTGCAGAAAACAAATAGCTCAGTTTCAAAAATTTTGATAAAAAGCTACTAAGGTTTAAGAAATATGTCTTCGGTTGATGCTGTAACTTAAAGATTATCACAAGTCCCAGCGAAACACCAATATTCAATATTCGACCTAAACTGAATATTGCAATTCCATTTTTTCAAACTGTATCTAAATGCTTCCTGAAATTTTTTAGCAATTTAAATCAGCTTAAACGCAGCTGCAACACGTGAGGAAAACTTTGACCTGCAATTCGATTCATTTTAGCACAGATATATCAAAAGTATACTTTTAATAACAATAAAACAAAAAGATAATGCATAAACAAGACCGTGGTAGTAATAAAATCAAACGCATGCCTTACTTTGTTGACACATATCTGCTGTCTTTCCCCAGCAGTGACCGTTACAGGCGTTGCTGCAAGATCCACCTAATAACCGATATTTAGACATTGGTCAATTCGTCAAAACCAAAAAGCAATTTTCCACCAATAAATCACCTCTGTTGTTTGTCACCCAAAGGCAGTTTTGATCACAGAATAGCTGGAACAGTATTAATGTCTAGCTGCAAACCAAACGAACAGTCAAGATTAATTTATCCCATCAGCGTACAGCATTATTTCCATCGTTTGGCCTAACCACAGGTACAGTATAGCGGTGCACAGAGCTCAAGCTGTGCCGTGATCAACGTTGTCGCGCAACGGTCAAATGAACGGGTAATTGTGGCGAACAACCACACATATCAGGGTGCACACTAACAACTACACCTTTTCAACGCCAACTGAAGTGAACACTAGTTTTGCATCTTTTAGCAAATTCAAGTGATTGATCGCGGCGACTTTAACCAGTTGATCTCACGTTGATGGGAGCTTCATAAAACCAGGCTTTCACCCAAATGGATTCTGAATACACTATTTGAAGCGACTCCTGCCAAGCACCGAGAGGTTAATATTTTCGAAAAAAGCAGCTATTTCCCAAATGGACTCAGGGCTGATTGATTGGTACTACCGACTGTTAACATTCAAATGATTTGTTTCACACACAACCAGTTTCACACGTGTTTATTACTTGCTGGTATGAAGAAACTAACTTTAATTTACAATGAAAAATCCAGTTCTATCAACAAACTTTACATTCAGAGTATACTTGTCTTACACATGTCTCGAAGAATTAGGTGAGTACGCCGAAACTAAATCCATAGCTTTTTGAAAAAAATTCCCCCACTAGTAGAGAAAATATGTGAGATACAAAGTAAGTGCATGAAAACAAAACTGAAATACTTTACTTCTTGCGCTTAATTACACGCCGGTCCCATTCATTTTCGTTTACGATGTTACAAAAATACTTTGACGTTTTTACGGAGAAGCATAAAACGTGACGAGAAGACACGAAATGGAAAAATCAAACATAGAAACAAACCTACAGCCATTGATAGGAAGGGTCAAAGTTATTAATTACTGTTGGTTATGCCGGGAGTAGTAAATTATTCCACGGGTTCCTTTCAAATAAAACATTGACGTTTTGAACAGACAGGGATGGTGCGAAGTAAAACAACATCAAATGTTTGTTTCTGGTCTTCACCTCAGAAGATGAACAGTTCTACTGTGTTTCACAACCGACACATGAAAGTTGACTAGCGTAGATTACTAATGAGGTTTCAGTTAACAGCGTTCTCAAATAGTATAGAACGTGCTGTTCACTGTAACAAGGCATCAAACAATACTGCTAAAATCGAATTAATGCCTCACAGGTTTGTAGCGACTTTGCATCAATGGTGACTTTACGACCGTCTACTCTCGTGTCGATGATATCATCCCAGACAATTGTTTCGGCGAAACAAAGTTCTTTGTTGTGTTTACTGATCAGCACATTGCCCCTGGAAATCTCTGTGAGAGATTTAAACCTGTTCAACAAAAACCCAGTTGTCACATCTGCAACTGCACGTTTGATCAGAGCAGAGTAGCAGTTGCTCTTATTCCGCCTTTGTACTGCAAAATGTAACTCTTTGTGAACGAATACACGAGTCCAGGTTTATTCATGCATTTGTGGGACGTGCAGAGCATCCAAATAATATAACCAATAATTAAAATAACACAATTTGATCTTCATCTCATCCAAAATTATTAAAGTTAAGAGTAAACGGAGAATGTTTGATTTTGAGCTGATCCTGAATGATTTACGGAAAAGTGACGAGAGGCCACATTATCGACGTGTTTGCATAGTATCTCGTATTATGATGGCTGATGGCATGTTTTATTCCCTCCGCGAAAAAGTGATATTTTTCCACATGTCGTTGCCATGACTGTCGCCTGAACAAGTGTAAGGCAGCAGATTTTTAAAATCCGGAGCTAGTTCTTACAGGATATGTACACGTACAGCATCAATTGCAGTACAATGAGTAGCTCTTTTCCTCACCAAAGTAACCGAAACTCGATATTTGAAAGACTTAGGTGGTTATTTATATAATGTGTATCTTTTGTGTTCAAAACTACAAAATAAAACAACCTTTCGTGTCACGTGAAATTTCAGATGGATTTGTTACTGAAAAGCAATAAACTCTGTGGAAGAAAATTGAAAGACGTGAACACTTTCTTTCAAACTTCTACAAAGCCGTTTTTGCTTTCTCACCAATGGATTTACAAATGCACATCTAATTAGTGAAGTCTGATTATTATGTATTTACGTTTTTGTACTTCCTGGACAGTAGAATTTGACGTTTGCGATGGCTGTTATTCTGAATGTTTCCGATCATTGTCCGAATGTTGCCGAACACTGCTGAAACGTTTGTGGAAGTAAACATTTTCACCCAACAAGATGCATATTTTTTCATATCGAATGTATTTCATCCTACACCGAAAATGTTTGCTCTTGGCAACATCTTCTCTTGGCAACATTTTCACTCAAAAAAATGTCATACCTCAAGAATGAAAGTTAAATTAGGCAATGATATACTTTGTTGCAAATTGCTTATTTCATCACCATGTCCTTTATCTATGAAAGCATAGATGTTACATTTGAATAAAACGTTTCATTAAGGGTGTAAAACTGCAGGAATGGCAATTGAGATCTGTTTACCTTTTTACGGTTGAAAGAGATCAGTAAGCCAGACTAAATGTGAGGCAATATAAGTAAAATGAAGACACAACAACTTGTGCATTTCAACACTCAAGGATTGCACGACAAAATTCTCATCATCATACATTTATCGAGCTAAATCAAAAAGTGATTTCAGTTAAACTTCCATGTCATTTCATTGTTTTTGTATCGGGATAACACCATGTCCAGTCTACTGCTCACCTCAGTTCCTTTAAGCCTTCATTTGTGTCTGGATTGTAGTTGGCCGTTATATAAAGGGAATAGTTTCGGTAAAGTTGCCTTCCTCTAATTATTCGCAAGTTCTCCAGCGACAAGTAAGGTACGTAATTCAATGCTATGATGACGTAGCCTGTAACCTCCCTGATATTCTGAAAACAAATTGCAATGCTCAACTTTTAACCAGTGAGCAACAGCAATTATAATTTGATTATAATTTAATCCAAAACAGTAACCCAAACCTTGTTTGAATTACTGCATCAGAAATGTCAAAAGAACACATTCGACAAGCACTAACTTCGGTATTTGCTAAGAGTGGCTTGAACTTCGTAAAACCTACAGCACAGTGGTAGGAAGGCAATTCACAGGAAATCATACCATCCAAAGACGACATTCAAGTCAATCTTATTTGGAGAAGGAATAAGATTGAGACGTCTCAACCAAAGGAAAGAAGATTAACTCAGAAGCACCGGCTCAGAAAAAAAGCGATTCGCTCAAACTTCCCTTTGGTCATGACAAACGACGTGATATCAATGGCATCAAATTGGGAAGAAAGACTACGCCCTCCAAAATGCGAAAAGAAAGATGACCCGCATGTCGGGCTACATCCCCCCACCTGCTAACTTTAAGAGCAACATATAAAGAAAAGCTCAAATACGAAGGCAAGGATTACCTGCAAATGACCTAGCACATTTGGGAAAAAACTAACGAACTATAAGCACCTTCTTTAAGCAAGCCATAAAAGCAAATAAACGATGTGTCTAGGCCCTTCAAGCACTGTGCACTATGTGGTTGCTACGGAAAACACAAAAAATCCATGGCACCATGTTTTTCACAAATAATAACAAAAAAGAAAACTTTCCCACAACGAAAAGTTGACATGCGCAAAATATGGTATTTATGTAGCGACTTGTGTGATATGTCATGAACAGTACGTTGGCCAAACTAACAACCCACTTTCCGTGAGATGGTCATTGCACTGCAGTAACTGTAACAAAGAGGATTGCAAAGATGACAATTATGAAATGGCCTCATCGCGGCACTATTCGAAGAGCCATGGAGTAGTAAAGAAGCCAACTTTTCACGCAGCATACACTTTTACTTTTTTCGAAGTCCTAGTTTCTACTGCACGCCCTAGATCAGGGTTTCTCAACCTGTGTTCTGTAGTCCACTAGTGGGCCACGGAAGAATGTTTTTCAAGGGGTCACGGCCCGATATTATTGAGATTGAGTGGGTTTTGCAAAGTTGATGTTTTAATGTTTTAATCGAAAACATAGGTACCTCTTCAGCTACAAACGTCATAGTACCCTCTCTCATTATGCGTTAGAAATTATTGCAACATGGAAGTTTCCACACAGTCAACCACATTGTGCACAACATGCAGTTACTGAAATTATTTTGAGGCGCACAGGCGACCCTTGTTGCCATGAAAACGAAATCTAGACGCTGGCGTTAATGAAAAAGGAAACATGATCTGTGAATTATCATGTATTGTGCCTCTAATAACCATTTTTTCATTGATTTTCCTTCCAACTTTTCCTATGTGGAGGGTCGCGGGGACAGCAGCCCTAGTAGGTATCGAGACACCCCACGGTCAACAGAAATCTCAGATGGTTCTGCTGGCTCCACTCCAAGATGGGACCAAGCAAGGTCGGAGGTGTAATCACTCCACCAGGTCCTTGGGCGACTTCTTGGCCGCTTTCCCGTAGGTGTACCCGGCAGGACTTGCCTCGTCACTCATTCCCGGAGCATTCTGGACAGATGACCGAAACAACGTAACTGGAATCTCTCGATTCGGAGAAGCAGTTCGACCTTCAGGGCTTTGCGTATTTCACAGCTGCACACTTTGTTGCGAAGTGTCACGTCGTGAATTCTTTGGTGACGTCGGAGAGCGGGTGCATTACGGGGTCATCGCTCCCATGACCTTCAAATGTGGGGGCAACGGGGTTGGAGGTGCATTTTTATATTTTTTTTATAGTGCATTTTTATATTTTTTTATAGTGCATTTTTATATATAACGGGGTTGGAGGTGCATTTTTCATTTTTATAACAGTATCACTGGTAATTTCGCGGTTTATCAAGATCGACTTAAAAAAATTTATTGCAGCTATTCGCGCACACTGAAAATTCAGAACGTTTCTTTTGAGGTCAACATTGTTGCTAAACAGAAACAAGCATAATTGGTAACGATTGTTTTGTTTTTATAGGTTTCCATTGCCTTCAACTTTTATTACCCCCCACTGCCCTACCGCTGTTCCGGCGTTGGTTCTTAACAAAATATCTATGTTTCTAACTATGCAAATACCTATGCATCTGCAACAACCCCCTGAACCCCGAATATCTATGCTTCTGTCAAAAAACAGGTTCAGACTTCGCATTTGATTGGAGGGCACGTTGTGTTATTAAAAACTGTCTTTAGTTATTTTCATTTCTACTTTGTTCATGTGCAACAGTTGTCACATTGGACACGTTGTACAGTGAATAGGACATGGACACTCTGCTTGTTTATCAACTGGGCCATGTGGTTGAAAAGGATGAGAACCCCTGCTCTAGATGTCTGTAAAGATAAATGGTACCACCAACTTGACGGGCAAATTAATATTAAGAACATGATCCTCCCTTTGCGAAATAATTCTTGCTGCTGTACAATATTGTTGCGCTGTTTCCTTGACGTGTATTGTTTACTTCCGTCACAGGTTTTACAGGCGCACTTTAGAGATAGGTGCCATCATAAGGAATGCATCATAAGGAATGCAAACTCAAGCATTCCACCAAAGTTCTTAGTGATAAGGGCTCGCTGCTTAAGGCAGTAATATGTCTGTTGAGTTGCTTGATCGTTGGCGTCAGTTACGTTCAATGTTCTAGTGCAGGGATGGGGAACCTATTTACTATCACGGGCCACGTGAATTGTGGAATATCACTGGCGGGCAGCAAAATCAATTAATTTTATCCTACAATTCTACCTTTATCTAAATATGAGGAAGCGTGACGTCTCTTTACTTACTATCTAAGTACATGTTTATTATGGAGGTTCGTTTCTACGCGATGTTGTGCTCTAACTTAAGTCGCGAAAATTCTGAGGGGCCCATATCAAATGTTCACGCAGGCCGCACGTTCCCCATCCCTATCCTAGTGAAATGAATTATTTGTGAAAGACGTATTTTCAAGTTAATTTTCCCAGCTTGTGTTTTTGTTTAATCTATTTAGTCTTAAGTTTTGTTTTCTCTGCTATTAGTTTAGCCTTTCAACTTTTCACCCGCAAGCATTGCTTGCCATTTTCTGGACTGAGGATCATGAATTTCACATGAAATTGATTTCCTTTCAAAATGTTTGCTGATTGATTACTTGCTTTTCCCCATGGTGAAGAATATTTACTTGAATAGTGAGCAATATTTCACAAATACATTTGTTTCAAAGCTTCACGGAACGTGATTTCCACAAGCGAGAACAATGAGACACGCTTCAACAAAAGATTTATTTTGATCAGTTCGTTGTTTTTTTAAAGAAAATACGTGGATTTTATCATTTTCCAATTTTTTTAATTATCATTAGCAAAATGCCTCTTAAAGTTCGCAATTTTGCATCACAGGATGGCTGAGTTAATCCGCATCAGCAACTTTTGTACTGTTGCGATCGGAAAGCATGAGCGGCAAGTGCGCAAAAGCTTCACACTGTAGCAGCAAGCAACAATAGAGATCACATACCATGATCACTCTATAATTATTGCTTATTCACGCCACATACAATATATATGGGTGTTATTCTTCGCGCATAACCCGTTCGTGGTGAACCACACATTTAACGCAACACCGCCGGAGAGGTTGCAACAACATCCCCTCTTTTTACAACGAACCACACCGATCACACATTCTTTGTGTGAAAGCTGCACCTGGCACAACCTTCACATCCTGGTCACAGCACAATTTTGTTGCGATCGAAAATCCCGAGCAGCATGTGCGCAATGCTTGACACTGTGGCAGCAAGCAACAATAGAGATCACCCGACAAGATCACTCTTTTATTGCTTATTCGTGCCACCTATATATGGGTGTTATTCTTTGCGCACATCCCGTTCGTGGTGAATCGCACATTCAACGCAACGCCAACCGAGAGGTTGCAACAGTATATTGAACGGTGAACATGAAATCTCGTTGATCTAGATAGTTGGAAAAATTGCTGGAGAGTTGCTTGTAAGTTTTAACTCAAGAAGTTACCCACACAAGAGATAAAGTGACATTAAATAAAAGGAATATAATATTTTTCTCTATCGTTTAACGTAAAAATTTCTCGATAAAATTCAGCACCATCCATAAGTTGGAACAACCTGTTAAAACGTTACTACTGTACAGCGACTACTGATGGTTTAGACATCCGACATAAAGTTTGAGGAAGTAAGGCTTCTCGTCAGCAAAGCATGGCCGAATAAATGCTGAAATCTTGGAAATGCGCTCCCATGTGAATTTAGAAATTAAGGATGACCTCAAAATGTAAAAGTTTTCGTGACAAACATGTGTAAGAACCGCAGATGAGCGTCCAGCATTCTATCACGACAGCATTCGGTTCATCAACATCAGCTAAGTGCTACTACTTTTGCAAGGTGTAGCACTGGCAATCACTTTGACAGCTGCATTAAGCTTAAAATGCAACACGGCATCTGCGTATAAGTGACCTCCTGTATTTCCATGAAATGATAAAAAGTGTTGAAAGAGTTACAAAGATGCAGTGAGAAGAAAGCAAAAGTTTGATCAAACTGCCACAAAAGTTTCCCTTGTCAAACTCAGTTACCTTTAAAAACGAGACATCCATCATTGGATTTTCAATGGCGGTGATTTCCAAATTACCTTTGACCCGTGTGCAGTTCACATACGTCTTGAACATCCTCGAGTAATCTTCTAAGCGATCTACAGAGCGTGAAAGGCCTGATTCGGTTCCAATACAAGTCCTATCATCAGCTTTAGTTCCTGAGGAAAGCGTTAAAATTGTCGCTTTAGTAGAATTCTGAGCAGGTTTGGAATCAGGCGTGGCACCGGCTTAACTAAATACCAGCATTACCCGTGGTAGCAGCTTTTGCATTGATAATTGCAAGGCCTCCAACGGCAAGACGGTTGACATCACATCATTTNATGATATGATTTAACTCAAGATAAAATTGATGTCGCTCAAAAGCATTATCAGTCACCTCTTGTTCAAATACAATATTTCTGTTAGACTCACCTGTAGAATGAACGTCAAGTTTACTGAAAAACTTACGACTGATTTAAGGTTGTACTTTCCATGAAAAAAGCAAAACTTTTTTATCACGTTGAAAATGCCAAGTTTGAGTCACAATCTAAAGTTCCACGGGTGATTAACAGTCTTGTTGTATGGCAAGTTGTGTGAACAGTTTGAATGGATCTGAGTTGTGGTAACGACACATCACGTTATAGCGACAACCTGCTACTCACAACTCACATTTCACTGTGTTTGGAGTGTCACGAGTGGCCTAGAGCGCCCATCCAAAATATGACAAGTCAACGAAGTGAAGCTTTTCCTTGTACCCATTGATTTGAGGCTACGCACGAGGTTGGAAAGCTCGCAATTACTTTTGTTTAAGCATTGGGTGTGACCCTATGAGGAATACAGTCCATCATCTCAGCGCCAGAGATGCGCGCCCAGCCGGTTCTACCGCTTAACCGGCTACAGGGATAGTCAAGCCTTACCGTTCGATTATGTCAAATCGATGTCTGAATTCTTAAACTTCTGTTTGCAACACCAAGGTTCTGGAGATGAGCACGGCCGGGACTGAATCAGCAGTAACGTTATTTTTTACAAACCCGTAGAACCCATGCAAATTAAAACATTTTAAAAATTTGAAAACCAGACAGGACTTGCATGAGGCGATAAACTTGTTTTTGGTAGCAATAACCCCTGACTATTTGATGAGAAAACTTAATACACTGATGGCTGTGTAGGATACAACAATAATGATACTTTTAGTAGACCCTGCAATTGGTTAAAATTTATCAGAGTTGTGCTTCCATATCCTCTGATACATTAATTTCAAGCTGTCCATATGAATTTGCAAAGTGACTAGAAAAGTATTTCACTGCATTTTGTTCTGAAAATCTGTTGGTTTAATTGTCATTTTCCATTTCATGTAAAATATCAAATAAAGGTGTCAAGTGCTGTTTTAAAAAGCGTATACCAAGGTAAAATCAACCCGCAACTTTTAAAAGTCTATCAAACCAGAATTTAATCGGATTTTCAAAATTTATTTATGATTTGGACTTTAACATTCTATACACAACTCGTCACGTCTCCGCAGAGATCCAATCATTTCAAAGCACGGCCCCACAAATATTTTTTGGGCATTTCCGATATAACTATCTCTTAAATCGTGATGTACTCAAGGCTGTTAAATCTGGGGTTTTCATTACTTCCCGTGGTTCTGTTTTCTTCTGGTGAAGATCTTTCTTACTCTTATGGCTACTCAAGGTGTATTGGTCTTGGATAGTCTCAGCAAGCAAAGCTAAGTAAATGATACAGCAAGCTGTGAATTACAGACAGGTACAGTGAGTTCAATTCGCACAGATGTACTGTACCAATGAAGCAGCCGCAAAGAAAATATGAAATGGTATACACAGCAATTTACGACTCAGTGGCTGATAGATTTAAAAGATATGACTACAGTAGGAAAGTGAAACAAACGTTTCTGAAAGGTACAGGAAATGTTGCCATATTATCCTAAAAATGCAACCAATCCATGTTGCTTCAACATACAAATTAAGACGAACACGGAATAAGTTATCAAAGTGCAAAGTCTATTATCAACATGTCTTAGTTTTTGCTGAGAAATGTTCATAATAAGATGAATAGATAGCGAATAGTGAGATGATGTTTGCAGGCTACTTTACTGAATACCACATACTTTTGTTCATGCTGAACACTTGTGAAAATTAGCATTTGTTTCCTGACAGACGAACTGCTTCAAACCTATTAAAAAAAACAAAACCTTTTATGTTATGCAAAACGACTTTCCATGAAAAATCGGAGGTGGCAAATGTTACAAAGAAAAAATTCAATTGGTTGATGAAAGCACTGATATCACAGTTACAGAAATATTCGCAGTGATTGAACAATGTTTTGATCAAACGAAGCATCATGTTTTTGATGCCTTGCTCAATAACATTGCATATGAAAATAAAATAGTTCAAGGTTTTTATCAAAGAGTTAAATCACTTTTGCATTTCCATTCATTTTTGTCGTCCATGTTCCTACACCTGTTCTTCATCTGTATGTTTCTGAACGCTGCATACGTTAATTATTATAACGTATTTTCGATAAGCTTGCTTGATAGCTGATTAAACTGGTGGTTGGAGTTCAACCACTTTTGAAAGGAAGAGGTATCTTTTTTAAAAAACGTTTTTAATTTGGCAACACAAATTGCTTCTCTGTGTGGAAAAAGTATATTTGAAGGTTCACGTCATCACAGACTTGTTTACGACATGATCTGTATGCAGGAGCCCGATTTATGTGACTGACTGAGCAGAAAAGTTCACTTAATCTTGTGTTGCTTCTTACCCAATGTTTTCCTTTCATATATGGGATTTTTTGATGAGCTGGTATGTGGTTTTCCAAAAAGAGTTGTTTGAAAAACCCCATGCAGGCTCACCAAAAATTGAATTACATGAAACATATAAATTTCATTATTGAAAAAGTAGACTCCTAGTTACGGTACGTGAAAAAAGGACATGAAGTCACTGATGTGATCTAAACAGGCTTCCAAAATACACGGCACCATCAAAGAAAAAAACGAACAAAAGGACACTTTAAGTGAAAAGGAAACCTGTACTAAGTAAGAAGTAGTTGTAACAAGACAATATGAAGTAATAATAATTTTCAAAAAAGTATTCAACAAAGAGAGGAGAAAATGGAATTTTGAAATATTGTTGGATTTTCCTCATGAAAGAACATTAAAAAACTTCAAACCAGAGTAGATGTCTGAAATGTGTAAGCATAAAATCATCTGCAGCACTTTCACAACTTCAATTTGAGTCACAAAAATCTGCCGTTTGTGAGGTGTGTTGCCCGCTTTGGGAATCACTGCCGGAAACGAACAAATACATCAACATTTGAAACTTCAAAATGGTCAAAACGATTTCAGTAGCAACCACACCTAATCCAAGTTATCACAGATATCTTCACAAGTTTCAAAATCGCACATGAAGTATGTCAAACATCTTACCTTGTGCTGTAATAGCGAGCTTAGCAAACAGTAATAAACCAAACCACACTTTCATAATGTTACTTGAACTTTACAATAAATTGGCAATTGGTTCTTGCGTGAAAGAACACTTGTGTCCGCTACCTACTATCTGAGAAACAGGAAACAATCTTTATAAACGAGTAAGCTGAAAATTACGTAGCAAAACGTTCAATGAAAACATGCATCTGACGTATCCGAGTTTTCTTCAAACAAACAGCCTTCTATCAAGTTTCTTCCGTGAGCGAAAATTTTAAGTAAAAAGTTGTAGTTATGTTTTCACGCTTGAACATTTTTGTCTGACATATACTGTAAATTGTGTGCTCTTGTCTTGTTGCAGCTTTAGTTATAATGATATTTTGATCCTAAGCGCTTTCAAGCACATGCTCATATGAGACCGCTTTGGTACCTGACTTAAAGATTGAAACAATCTATTTAGTTGTGAAAGAGGCATAAATATTGGTCCTGGATGTCCGTTCAAGACCAAATGAGATAGAGTTTTTGTAGTTTGTGGCCAAACGTTTAAAAATCATTTGATTTTTCATATACAAACATCATATTATAGGTATAATTTTCTAAGCTCAATACATTATTGTCTGAAGGCTGATATCTCCTTGAGAAAGAAAAATTTTCTCTTATGAGATTCTATGATTTTCTCTTAAATTATATGTTTTCAATATTTCACAGATTATACTCACACACCCCAGACACAAAAATGATCGATGTATTCTGCTTCAAGCTTAAATTTGCTTAGTTTTTTTGCTTTTCAATCTTGGTTATTCTTCAGTGATTGCAAACAGACGCTCAATCGATGACATTTTCTTAATAATTGCCTAAATACAAAATCAGAAAAGTGCAAAGCCAAAATATAAGGCATTGAGCCAACGAAATCGGTAACAAAATTTCATGATAACCAATGGGATATTGTGCCTTTAAGTTTGTCGTCGTTCCATTTTTATAAAGACTAGAGAGAAATGCTTTGTTCTGTTTGTTCTTTTTCTTTCAAAATTGCGCAGACTTCTGCAGTGACAAATTGTACTTGTGGGCCATGAACAATGTGTTAATGAGAAATTCTCCTTGTGTAATCAGATTATAGGCAAAACCGTTTATTTTCGCCTATTTTACTCTAATCCTCTCAATCTTCGGTGCTTTTCTCAATATGGCTACAGCTAGTGAGGAGTGTTTCTTGGTGTTTACTCGTAACAAGAGCTGCGTTTGCAATTCAAGGAAACCACCGGTAGCCACGCAGGAGATTAGCGTTTGACCTGAACTCGTGATTTGGCTTAGATCTGAAGTCGCTTTTTGTGGTTTCTTTGCGGTTTTCCGATACGTTCTTCTCGGTATAAAATACAGAGGTTTCCGGATGATAATTTTCTGAGAGTGATCTCGATTTAAAATAAATGTCTTTACTGTGAAAAAAATGGAAGGTTAAGCGGAGGTTCCCAAATGGAGCGTCGCAACAGCTTGGTGAGTCGTTATGACATTGCAAGGATATGGCAAGCTTACATCCACTGTCACTACCAAGATCTCAGAAAAAAGCATATTTAACCTTTTCTCTGATGATAACTTCGCGTATTGCAGTTTTGATACCGTGGACACGAGTACACACTTCGAAATTTTAGAAAAACCTGGTAACATGCATCGACATAATTGTAGATGGCTCTGCAAGAAGTTAAAGTATTGTGTGCAGTGACGTAACAATAGCGAAATGAGCAATATTAAGGATCTGTGAATATTTTTCTGCAGTGTATTGTTTGAATTTATGCATTGGGTTAGTGCCTGGGGAGTTAATACAAGTTGGGAAGCGCTGGGTTGAAGTTGAAAAGAAACTACAAATCGCTTTCTCTGAAAACAAACAACGTGTCACAAAACGGTCACGACTCAATGTGCAACTTTTTTCATACATCCTCGCCTACTATGACGAAGATACAGAACCTTCTTAACCGCACTATAATTCCTCAGGAAAATGTAATGCAGTAGGAACTGTGTTGCAACAACTCACACAAATAGAAAAGGCAAACAATCAATAATATTAAGCGTAGTATTAACATGCACCGATTACAACAACCCCCTACATACATCCAGAATCTGTAGAAGCCTTGCGGTAAAACTGGTTTGTGAAGGCCGCGTTTGTTTACCCGTAAACATAAAGTAGGTTTCTGAAGGGCTGTTAGGAGAAAAGTTATGCAAAAGTTTCATCAGCGAAAAGGTTATGTGACAGATGGAAAGTTATCAAAACCTTCAGAAAACGATATCGAGTCAATGCACTTAACTACAAAGTCCTTGAAGCCACTTGAAACTACGCTTGGCCAGAAATTAACGAAAGACACCTGCCCACAATTTGCTACATGGTAATACTTTCTCCTACGAATAACCTCTGCGTGACTTAAAGAAGGTCTAGTCAACATTTTTGTATTGGTACACACTTTCAAATTTGCTCGAAAACCTGTATACCCCTGCTATACTGTAAAATCTAGTGCAGTAAAAGTACAAAATGTAAGCGATTTTCCGCTGGAAATGTCGCTTTGGCGATTTCAAATGGTAAACATTGTGACATTCTAAAGTGTGTGCACGTGTCCACAATATCTGACCTGCAAAACGCGACGTTGATTTTTATTTATTTACTTTTTTATTAACAGCGCCTTGTTACATCTCGAAGTTTGAAGTAACAAGCTGCTGTGCGAAGGCCGGAGCAACAAAAAGACAACGATTTTTACAACTGCAGCAGCTCCATTAGAAAGAAAAACAACGGAGAGAAACAACAGCGACAGAAGTGGCAATGAGAAGAATGACATGCCAGCAAAATGACCTTGTGACCTGACCTTCTATTTGAATAAGACAGGGGATAGTGTTGTAATAATGTGTGTAATAACCTAACTCAATACTGTATAAAACAATATGCAATTTGCTGCTGAATACTGATATTGGATATAAAGAAACCAAGCAGGATGTCAAGTTCGAAAAATTTCAATCAACTCTGGC
>JGI24159J19872_10006631_pt1 | contig 15112 bp, 8 predicted proteins | sample Ectturendosymbi4_FD_19872 | JGI IMG/M metagenome (IMG submission 19872) | reverse complement strand
AATGTGTGGTTGTAATTTGAAATAAATAGCTTTTTAATCAAAGTCACAATTGAAATTTTCATGGGTACACATCTTTTTGGGTCACCCTGTAGTTGGTTCTTTTTCGAAAAGAAAGAGTTGTTGAAACAGGGAAGTCCATGCAGTTCCTTGCAAAAGTTACTATTCGTGCTGGTCATGTTGAATAATGTGTCTTAGCCTAACGCATGCTTGTGGCAAATACATAATTAACAAAGTTAAGGTTAACATGCTGCCTTTTTTTAATCATAGATGCTCGAGTTGTAGCAGCTAAACTCTTCGAGGCACGAAAGGCGAATGGCCTATCAGTTTTTGTGGCAAACGCTAGTTTAGCTCTAATCCCCTAAGTTTCCTATCTGTATTCAGTGTTGTGGCCAAGAACGATTAGACGATAAACTCAACGTAGTTCACAACTTCACAATCTAAAGCGAATGCTGTCCTCTAGTTCTGTGATTTTCAACCGGTGTTCCGCGGGAGATTGATTGTCAGTTTTTTCGCAAGAAATTCTTTAATAGTGAAAGTAATTACCCACTATCACCAGTTTTAAATCATTTCTATATTACGCGAGTAATACATAAATTGTTCCATTAGGTTGAATAACACCGCTATAGTCCATGACATCATTTCACAGAGCAATGAAGAGAACCAAGGAAATTTTGGCTGTTTTGTCATAAAACAGAGAAAGAGGACTAGGCTGTCGAGTTGAACAAATATTTTGCCAGTGACATTGCTGTGCACAACAGACGAATGTTCTGATGTTATACAGCTGAAATTATTTGGCGGACAAAAACGAATGTTTGAATTTTTTTCAGTGATTGTCTATGACCCGGCCTAACTCCTGGTCAACCAGCAGTGGTAGCCTTGCATACTTCTTGATTCATTTTCTCGCTCTTTGCGCGTGCCCTGATCAACGGATTGCGAACAAAAGTTATTTAAGGGCATTAAACTATTGAATATTTGTTTGCGAACCTGCTTTTGCTTCTTGTATGCACCAGTCATCAAAAAGATGTTAAAAACAATTACTCCCAAACCCCATTAACTGAATAAAGCATTTCTCTAAGATTCTATTTGACCAAAAGCTGATGATGCGTACCTAGTAGGCCAAGTACATAATACTCTGATAATATCGTAGTGTCTGATTCTTGGCTGTGAAAGGGTTCCTTTCGATCGACAGCGTTTCGCTAAAACATTAATTTGGTGTAAGTTTTCAAAAGTTTTTAAATTTAAGCATAATTACTTCACTCAAAACAAAATAGTAGTGGTGCTGCACTGGATCCAAACGCGTGTTGGTATTTTGTGCATTTCTAACACTGGATAACCTGCTAACCCAAATCTAAAGCACGGCGATAGTTGCTGTGTGAGGTCGCTATTGTGAACGCTGTTGTCCGACGTTGTGTTGCACGTTGAATTGTTTTACGCTACGTCGCTCGCTGAGTCTTGAGGTTGCCGAGGCTGACATGTTTCGGTGAGTTTGCACCGTATACAAAGTCCACCTAGAGGCTTTTTAAATTTGATGGTGACGGCAATGGGCGGCAGGCCGTGACCTGAAGTTTGCATCTTGCCGGGACGATTGATGAGATCAACGCTGTTGGCCAGGAGCGCTACGGCGATTCACTCAGTGGTCGTGGATCGAACACCCAACCTTCCAATTGAAAGGCGTGGACACTCTACCACTGAGCTATCGACGCCCTACCTAGAGCGCATCTGGAGGGTTATAACAGATAAAAGTGGTAATAACCTTTTGGCCTCGGCAACCTCAAGACTCAGCTTGCTTGGTTACAAGAGTGACCCGCAATCCTGTAACAATTAGGTTAACCCTTCAATCAGAAAAGACTGCTAAAAAGACTGCTACAGAAAAACAGCAAAGTGGAATCGTACTTGAAGGTCTGCATCAGAGGTCATCAACCTCTTTGAAACTGAGAGCTACTCCTTGGGTACCGATTAATACCAAGGGTCGCTTTAATTGTGTTGTTAATGATATTCATCTGTGCGAAAACGCAGATCATGTTAATGCTACTTTTAGAACTGGCCCGCGGGCGACCCACNTGGTCATTGCTGGCGACTTGGTGCCTGCGGGCCCATGTTGTTTACCCCTGGGCTCTACAGTCTGCACACTATAGTGCCGAAATTGCAATAGCGCGGGAAGACTATTTTTAAACAATCTCGTGGTTATGAGCTGTCTGTATTCGCTGTGCGTGGCAAAAAATAATCCCAGACCAAAGGTTGTCAACCTCTGACCAAGCTAATCCTGTGATTAGCTTAGACTGTGTAACTACAAATAGCAACGTATAAGATAAAGGTTTATCCGACAAACTTTTGTCTGTCCTGTAAAAACAAAAGAATCCATCATCATGTCTAGTAGTTTAACCACTTTGGTTGTGAACTTTTATTATGTAAACATAGTTTTCTGTTGCGTTGCGATCAAACGTAAACAAAAATCTCTATGAAAGATGTAAAAACAGACTTTAAAGTGAAAGTGCATCACTGTTACTCTGGCCGTATGTGCATAGGATGCTTTTTGTTTCTGGCATGCGATAAATAGCTAATGTTAACGTGAGGTGGTACAAATACTTAGTTATTGTTACGATGAATTTACCTTGGCTACACCGTTTAGCACACCGGTAAACCAATGCAGCGGCCATTGACGTTCCGTTTTCAAACCGAGTAAATAATAGATCAGTGGTTCCTAACCGGTGGGCCACAGGCGCCATTTCGTATGATTCAAATTCACTGAGTGGTGGTATGAAGTAAACCTGAAATAATGCTGAAGACGGAATGTCGTTCGTTAAGCCGGTTTTCTGTTAAAGGTTCCCATCTATCTGTGTGTTTTGAATTGCCAAACATATTAGGCTAGATTTAGAATGTATGATAGTAAGCTCAGATGCATGCATCGAGAAGTATGTAACAATTAAAATCAATTCTCTATGATCAAGGAAGAAGCGGAATAGTATCCAGTCTCGAAAATAACCATTTTATTTTCCGCTTGGCATATCTTGCTGACATATTTCTCAATAAAAGATAATCTGAAACTACAAATGCAAAGAAGGGGAACAATCTTTGATTTTATTGACACCCTCAGCTCATTCGTGGAAAAACTTGACAATTGGAAGTGAAAAGATCACGCAGGATATTTGGCTATGTTTGAGATGGTGCTACGGCGGCTGGTGATGAAGTGAATGTTGATACAGTACTGGAATTTGTTCAAGACCTTGGAGGGCTTCGCGAGGAATATGTGCTGTACTTCACAGAAATCATCAAAACAACTTGGATTTGTTGAAAAATATTTTCAGTCGAGAATGTTGCAGTATGCAAGCAAGATGATTAACCTTCAAAATGATTCTTGGGCCAAATACGTTTTCGAAATAACTACAATTTGCGATTTTTGGCAAAAAGTGTCTGATATTATCCAAATGTTGGAAAAGAAGCTCTCCAAAAGTTACTTCTCTTCCCTAGCACATATTTATGTGAATGTGGATACTCTACCCTTCTGCACGTGAAAACAATAAATCGAAACCGACTCAATTTTACTGTAGAAGACGATCTTAGACGCGCTCTTTCCACAACGCAGCCAAGAATCGACAATCTGATCAAAAAACGTCACATGAGCAAAAATCACACTGAAGTTTATCTCGCAGTCTGCTTAGTGTTGCTGATGCCAAAATTAAATAAATTCGATGTATTATCGCGAAGCCCTTATTTTGTTTGCTCATATTTGTACTTAAATGAAGACTCAGAGTAGATTTTTCCATTGTTCTGTGATAGTGGGCCACGACGTTCTGCTGAAAGCGACAAGTGGGCCACGGCATAAAAAAGATTGGGAACCACTGTAATAGATAATATCTTTGCTCTTTGTTCTTTTTTCGTCTTACACCGATTTGCAATTTCGTAAATTGGATTAAGATTGATACATAATTTTGTAAAAAATTGTGGCAAGAGCCAGCAGCATATACCGTGCTTACTGCTCTCTCCTCGTTTCAACCATTATCACTGCTCGGTTAACTTGTCGTCGAAGTAACTCTTGCCCGGAGCTCAGGAAGTACTTCGAGCGATATTTTTGCCGATCTGTGCAACTACGTGAGCGTGCAGGTTAAACGCTGCATCGGGTTTCGAATTGCCGCACTGCGATTGAGTCTGGTCTGAATCATCAAGGCCAGTTACCAATTCGCCCAGGAAATCTTGCTGTTCTTGTGTGTCTGTTTCCTACGCACGGTGTAGGTGCTAGTTTCAGTGCATTGTTGTTAATTCGACGGCATTTGAAATAATAAAGCTTTCGCTCTTATGCGTTGCAACAGCTTGAAGCTTGCTGGTCTGATCAACGACGAGCGAACGAGCAACGATGAAGTGCATCAGGCAAGGCGCTTCTTTGACACCGGCTACGATGCCAGCGAATCAGGGAGGCAGATTTCCGCTGGCGAGTATGTGGCGATCATCTCTGACGCACTCAAGCTGCGCAAGAATGTTTGTCTTGCTCGATACTTCGACCAGGTAAAGTTTCGCTCGTTCAGATTTAAACGTTTCCATATGCTTTTTATGTTGTGTTCGTGCATCTGTCTCGCAACGTGTTTGTGTGATTTGTAAATTGTTTGCGTTGCACTACTTACACAATACACATGCAACAAAACGAATCTCGCGAACCTATCATTTCGACACAGCGATGTAACAGCTTTAGTTTCATATCACTGCGCTGTTTGCATACCGCTTGTTTCCTTTTCAGCTTGACAAAAGCTCAATGATGCACGACAGACGAGGAGTGTATTACATTGATGTTTGGCCAGTCGACTTCCTCAAACCTCTCATGAATAATAACGCGGCGCCAACTACCAGCAGTCTATCCTGCCCTCTAAACGCTGATGGACCCAGTTCAGTATGTTTCCTTGCGATCACTATCGTACTTTTCAAATGTTTAGTGACTTTCATTTGTTTGATGCAGCTGTAACAGTCCCTTGGGGTGGCAATAGCTCAGTGGTAAAGTGTCCGCCTCTTAACTGGAGGGTTGGTTGTTCGATCCACGGCCACTGAGTGAATTGCCGTAGCGCTCCTTGGGTAAGAGTGTTCACCTCAACCGCCCCGGCAAGAAGCACAGTTCAGGCTTCGGTCTGCCTCCAATTGCCGTCACCAAAATTAACAAAACAAAAAAAAACAGTCCCTTCGGAGGCGCGTCATTTTACGATTGGCAGTCAGTTGTCTGTCCCCTGGTGTATGGATGTAGGTCTGCTTATGCGCTGATTTTATGTTAAAATCAGTTATCTGAAATAGTTTATGCCTCGCACCTACGTTGAGTTGAAGCACTTATATCTGAGGCAGATTTACGCCTGAGTCTGTCGAGTTGAGACATATCAAGGTAGGCGCGGTTCGTTGACGATATGGCTGCTTGAGTTCAAGGATTTTGACAAGAACGTTTCAAGAAAGCACTGGCAGGCCCTATGAGAGGGTGATCCGGGCGGTACTTTGTTCCTGGGTCCAAGAGCTGAAGAAAGGGCCCGGTGGAAAGCGGATGCCCGGCAGTTTGTTGTATGTAGAATATAAAGATATCTACGGGTTGATTTATGATAAGGATGCTATCAGTGACGTAATTACCATCACGCGAATTGAAAGGCTCCCAAACCTTCCCAGGGGTTCATGAGAACGCAACAGCAAGTTAACAAAAAATTTCAAGAACCTAAATTGCGTCACAAAATGCACCACACACTGAGCTTGCTGGTGTTATGCCGTCGCAAACGCTATATTGCTTGCCGCTGACTGAGATGATATCTGAAGACTCAACCACTCGATGCTTTGCAGTGGGAGGTTCGGGGTCAGGCTTTCGCTGATTGATCTAATTCTAATTTGAAAATCGAACGACTGCCAAAACCAAAAAATCGGAGCAGATGGCAAACCGCTGTTTGGTGCAGTTATTCCTGAAAATATCTGAAATCCCTCAATGAACCGAGTAAACCTTGGTCTGAGTGCTGTGTCTGAGTATATGTGAAGTTGCTGAGATTGACCCGGGGCAATAAAATTCAGGTTTCACTCCAACAGAGCCCAGATCACAAGCACGAGTCCCGCATGAAAAGTAGGTAAACCTTCGTTTCAGGCTATATAATATATGGAAGCTCATGCCATAGGCGTCCGTATCAATTTTTCCAGGGGTGTGCAACGTCGACATTTTGCTTATCCGGTTGCTGACGATGCAATGCAAATGGGCGTCAAACAAAACGCTTTACCCTTTCTACACCATAAAGAAAATGCCCTGTGCATTACGTCAACAGTCACAAAAATTGTGCTTCGTTGGCGCTGCAATGCTTCTTTTCACACAGTATAGAACTACGCGTCTTACCGCGTCACTGTCTCGCTGCATCACCTGCCAAGATGTCTGCTTTCAACAGTCACATGCGGCAAAACGCGTACGTGAAACTTTGAAGAGTTGTTGTCGTGTTGTTGTCACGTAAGAAAGGCCAACAGCAGAACAATCCGCTCCCAAGTTTCGCAACTTGCCTCAGACGCAAATGAGCGGACATAAGTGTACTCCAAGCTCATCACTTCATGACACCATAACTTTGTAAACTTAAGAACAAGGTGATTGCTTCTTGTCGTTGTGTGTTGATGCCTATGATTTAGTCATGTCGGGAGGCTCTGGGTCATTTCCTCTAGTTTTTAGAAAAAGTAGCACTGAGTGATTCAAAACAGTGAGTAGACCAATCTCGTTAGAAGCTCATGGCGAATATTCGCTCATTATAAGTCATTATAATGATTTGCTTAGAACAGGCTTGAAATTCAATGTTTAATGAAATTGAAGGCGCTTATTCAAAAACTTGGGTTTGTGCGAAAGTTAGAAGATTTGTCAAATACGAAATCTATTGCCATTTTCTTCTCACAGTCTCCAGAAGCGCGCTCAACGTCCTACTTCGACACGACGTCAGTCTTCTTGATGCAGATGGCGTGCATTCTTAACATGACTGCGGTTTGGAAGAAACGCAGCAAGTTGCGCATCTTCCTCTGCGTCGAACCCGGGCAGGATTCAGGCGAAACTCCTGGTGTTCAAGAGCTTGAAGTAAGTCGCTGAACGCGCGAGACTTCACCCGAGTTCAAAAAGTCCCTCGTTATCGAGCAGCATCTAAGACCGATTTAATCAGTCGTTGATATGTGAGCTCTTCTGTCGCTTCGTGTGTCTGATTTTATAAGAATGGTCGACTTTTTGTCAGTGAAGTAATTCAGGTTTTGTTTGAATAAAAGTTGATGTGATAACTGCTGAGTAGGCGAAAGATATTCTCTGTTAACATCATAGTGTCAGATTCTTGGCTGTCGGAAGATTCCTTTCGAACGACCCTGAAATAACCCATTGCTCTGTTGCGTTGCGCCTTAGTGCCCCACGGTAATTAGCCACCGGCGTTTTATCATGTAAGCGTCGCTGGCAAGGCTGAGGAGCTGAATAACTCGTGTCGATGAATTACTAGCGAGATCCCATGCATGATGCGCGTTAAATGTCATCGTGCTCCATTAGCTTGCATGCAGTTGAGGCGTTGGCAACGAACTCGAGCTGGTCATAGATTCGGTGCTTCACTTTTTTTTCGTTTTCAACGCCCACTAACTTAAGTTTAATACGATCACTTTTTGACTCTGTTTGCAATCGAAGTTTTTGTCTCATTAGCATAGACATTAGTTTAAGTAGAAGACAATACATTTTAGCCGCAAAGCTGATCCTACCTAATGCAACTCTTCCAAAAACCCTTGAAGTGCCCCTGGCCATCCGGTGGGATGGCTGCAGAGGGTGTGGTAGGAAATACCAACCTACTGTACTGTCGACAGCGGAAACTCGATATTTTTGTTCAGTGCATTACCCAGGTACCTAGTTAAATATTTTGCGCACTGGCATAAAAGCTGTTTTCAGAGGTTTTGAAACACATTGCGTGGTTCTAATGTTACTTAAACTGAACTGAGATTTTGAGCTGTTTTTGCAACGTTTGGCAGATTGTCGCACAGTGTAACTTGCCACCCGGACTGCCAATGCAGTCTTGTGCAACAACATCAACAGTTTTTGTTTGAAAACCTCAAGAGCTCTAAATTCAGAGCTGCCTCGGGAAACCACCCAAACTGTTGACCTAACCTGGGTCTTGGTAAAGCAGTGGCGTTTAGTTCGTGACCTTTCATGAGCTGATAACGAAACAAGTGGTACGCAAACAGCGCAGTGATGTCAACGTAGCAAAGTAAAACTGTACACCGTTAACATGTCCATCGGTTGGCCGAATTCGGCTATGTTGGCCACCCAGCGTGATGTAATCTTGTGCTATAAAGGGAATATGTGTTGCACGTCACTGTCGTGTATTTCCAGGAATTCTTGCAAACCGTGCGAATCAACGCCGAGATCAAACAAGTGACCTGGAGTGAACCCACGGCGCAGAGCGACGACTCTTTGATCGGTAGTGACCCCGCCATTCAAATGCCCTCAAAACTTCTTCAGCATGACAACGGAGAAAACCTTCACACCCCTCACCCCACGTCGTGGTTGATGCAAGACAAGCCCAGTTATTTGAAGGTGAATACACAGCCAGCTTCTTTCGACAAGTCCACTTCATAAATAATTTTCTCCGTATAGATATAATTAATTGCTATTTTCATGTGACCAGCTCACAGCGCGTGTCTTTTGAAAAATTGCAGCCTATTTCGCGCTTGTTCCCTTCGAGCCACGAAGACCAGAAGTTGCTGTGCAGTTCTGCTAAAAGCATAATGAAAATTCCTGTTTGCAGAGAGTCAACACTTTGATTCGATCGCAGCACAGCGGCACGGCCGTCACTTTCCTCTACCTGCCTGCACCGCCTTGCCAGACGTCACAGCACCAGGAATATATGGCCATGCTAACTGCTGTCAGCGAAGGCATGGGGCCGACGTTATTTGTTCACGGCTTGTCTCACGTGATTTCCACCTCTCTGTGACGTAAAATGATACGTAGAAGTTTCCATGCGTGACGCCTTGTGCCAGAGTTCGCTGACTTCGTGGTGACTGACTTCTTTATTGCTGGCTTTTGTCGTTGCCGCGCTTAGTAGGTTGAACGTCCCCCAGAGCTATAATCAAGAAAGTTCTGCGTTCGACTGCTTTTCCATATAGCGCTGTAAGCATGGAATGTCTTCACATTTTTGTTGACTAGTTCGCTCATATTCTATTTTCGTTTTGTGTTTCCGTGTGGGTGCTTTGCATTGAGCAGACCAGCGCCAGATGTCGTTAAATGAGATGATGTGCCAGTTCCTTGTTACCAACGAGCACTTGCGCGTTTTCAGGTCAAGGTTTTTTGCTTCTCACGTTTTTTGACGCATGGTCACTTTTATCTGGACATACTGGGTTTTTACGCATCCATCTCGAAAGAAAACAAGTGCAAAATTTTAACAACTAAAGAGCTGATTCCGCTATTTCGTTGCGCGTTTTTTGAAAGCCCAGTCCTCGTGTTTGTTTGATGCTTTTCTTTCAATAACTGATCAAATTTGTTGCTGTTATTTTCGTCGTTGTGAGCAATGTCTGCTTGTCTGGTGAAGCAATACCAGAGCAACTAGCTCCTCTGATGACATCTGGTCTGATTTTAAGAACTGCAGATGAAATGTGTTTCCAGTTAACTGTGGTGAGCCGGCCGGCTGTCTTGTTGCCAGGGCTTGCTTCCATGACTTCCAGTTTTTCGAACCTCATCACCTGTGAAGCATTCAGTGTCTGTAGACTCTGTAGACACTGTAGATATTGCACTGTCCCACAATGACGGCTTGTGCCCTTGAAGTTCCATCGCTTCTGACGTAACAAAAATGCGTTGGAGGTAAACGCTGGTAAATATCGTTGGTTGTAGCCGGGTCTCTATTCTTCCGAAGGAATGTAAACTGTATTACACCCTTGCTGTCCCTTTATCTCGCGGTGTTTTGTCAATTTTTATCTATTTTAACGTTCTCGAAGTTAAGCCTTCGAATCTTGTTTATTGTAAGTGGGTGTACTTCTTGTTCGTGTGTTTTTTCAGTTGTCTATCTTGTGCAATGTGCATCTTTTAAAGTTTTACCCTTGCAGCTGTTTACTGTGACCGGGATTGCAACCACTATCTGGCGCCCGCCGTACGACGACTCCGTCAAGTGCGGGCCTCAGTGATATTTCAAGTACAGGAACAGCACTTTGTGGATCGGGAGGCCAGAAGTTTTGTTTGCGAAGGTCCGGTTCCAGGTGCAAATCTTGCTCTCCCGCGTGTTTTTGTTTCCATCTGTTGTCATGGTACCATGACCGTATGAGAGAGTAACACGCAGCGGTCGTTTTATCCTCCCATGCTTGAGCGATTCCGTTGTTAACCTTCAGAGCGGTGGAGTTCGAGACTGTCTCGATTGTTGTTTGCCGAGATGAAAACCGATCCATGGCAGCGATGAAGATATATTATGTGCAGTACGTGTCACTGTCCTGCTCCTGAACGTTCCTTGTCCTTGTAATGTGTGAGACGAGCCGGACTGAAGGGGCGCGCCCGCCGTGCTGATTGTCGGCGCGGGTTTCTTGCGAAGTCCACTCACGTAGGCAAAGAATTTGCTGCAGCCAGAAACCGAAAGTTTCGTACAAAATCTGAAGCAATGAAACGTGTTTCAAATCGTTAATTGCTGACTGCAGCCTGTGCTGATATAACCAAAACCGTCTCTCTACTTCCGGCTTTATTGACGTTGGTCATTGATGGATCTGGGCAGGGTTTCCGGAGCGTAAGAGGAATGCGGTAAAAAGAGCAGCCCAACTTGTGCGATAAAGTAAAACCAATCTTGAAAAATGGCATTTCACCGTGATTGATCGTTTATCGTTTGTTTTTAAATGCCATATTTCTGGAATTGTGCATAGTTTATTGTCATCCCGCTTTGGTCAGCGCACACGGACGTCAGAATTCAGGGTTGCGGAGTCGTAGGTAAAATGACCGACCTTTCCAAATTTCCAACGTGACGTGAATGAAGTTTGGCTGTCTAGAATTTTGTAGCAACTAGCAATCAATGGAAATCGTGGTACACAGCAGGAATTCTCTGTTTTTGTAAAAGTTTCCAAAGAAATTGTACCATTTCAACAGGGATTCGTAACTTACGAGGGCGATGTAAGAAATAATTCAGTTGGACTTCCGGAGTAGGATAAAAAATCCGAGTCCGCAACCGTGAGTCAGATTGCCGTGGGAATGCTCACGCCTATTTTGGCTTCATCTTGAAAGAAATGCGCAGTGTTAGGACATGTGTTTAACTTCTATCAAAGAGAGTATGCTGTGAGAACAAAAATTGTTTCACATTACTGTAACCAGATAGCTTGCTGTTGGCTGAATCACCGTTGCTGGTGTGCTGAGATCAGCGTTTACTGGTATCGGCTGATTTTGAGCAGTTGTTTCGTTTGTTTTCAAGTGTAGTTCATCAAGGGCTGACTGGAACCTAGCGGTTTCTGGTAATTACCTTTTTGCGTAAGGTAAAAAAAGTGTATTTTCTTGGAAATGGCACTAAATTTCCTCAAAAACAATTTCAAGAAAACTTTTTGCAAAAATGCTTAGTTTCTTGCGGAGGTCCCAAATATCAACGCTTTCACGGGCAAGCTCCGGTGCTTTATTTCGCCTGACAAAATGTGCTTCTGGTATATTTGCTGTGCAGTGCTGCTTTAAACCAACCCATGATAGTTTTCTGGGAACTTGAAACATGTAGCAAAAAATTATGTTCCTAGGCAAGTTTGACTTGATAGCTAAATTTATTCGGGTTGGTTTTTGCTTAACCTTTGCAAAAGTTTTACACGTTGCGCATACGATATAATGTTAATTGCTACGCCGCTAATAAAAGATTGAATAAACCAGCACAAAACAACTGCAGCGTCGTAAAGCGCTGACATGATTTCCTGCGTTAACGCCAAGTGCTTCAGATTTCAGGCGACTGCATCGAAATAAGAAAAGGTTGCTACTGAAACACTTGAGAAGTCCTAAGAGTGAGGACAACATGAAAAAGTGATCTTATTGCATTTGGGTGGTGGGGATTTCCCAGTTCACAGTAGGCGAGCAATTTTTGTTGGAAATGGAAAATCGCTGTTGCTGCCGTGACCCAGTAAACCTGACCTTTCACCGCTTAGTACTGTTTGCAACTGCACCTTAGTTCTGTATTGAACGACTTTCGGGTTTTCTCAAAATGGCTTGTAAACATCGATAAGATTGAAGCAGTTTGGGCAAGTATGGTGAGTATCCTTCATTTCCGCAAGGAAGAAAGGAATTAAACAACACCCCAGCCACATGCACACCAGCACAAACAGGAAACATGCCAACCACGTTGCCCGGCCAGTAACGGACTTCGTTTGAGTAACAACTGCGTGATGGCAAAAAGGGCAGTTCAAGGCGACGGGATAACGCGATAGAACTTTTTTCTGATTTGGGTTGAAGCTGCTTCGTTTAACTGCGACAGAGCGTCGCAGACTTTCCTGAGCTCCTTTTCCAGACTCCTGGGCAATTTCAAAATTTGGCGGATAAATTATGGTTGTTATATCTGATGGATGCAGTATTTTTGACTGCCTCTTGTGACTGGCGATTGAATGTCTCTTATCTTGACCGTACCTTTGCGTTTGTTGAACAGCTAAGCTTCTTGAAGATTTTCTTGATTTTGTGCTGAACCTCCGAGTGTCCACTGAAGGCACAGATTTTCTACCAAAATTTGTCGGGTTGGTGATGTTAGCTTGATTTTTATCTGAAGGAGATTGTGGAGTAGGTTGTTTTCCGGTTACGCTGATGTGGCGTGGCGTTCCTTCGAGAGGCTGCAATACTGACGGCTTTCCGAGTGAGTTTCGCATGCTACGAGTGAGTTTTTCGTTTTCCTTGGAGTTTTTTTCATCAAGGCCATCATCCATAGTCCCGCAATCTCCTGAAGCAGAAGATGCAAAATTTGACTTTTGTCAACACTAAAATTCCTTAGAGACATTCCCAGGCGTGGGTGTTGATCAGTGGCGTAGCCAGCCCAAAATATTGGAGAGGGCTAGGATATTTGGGAGGCAAAACGCTTGATTTTAGGCAACCAACAGTGTTTTGTTTAGGATATCGCCTCTAAAAATCCAAAATAACTAGATATTTCAAATATTTGGGTGGACCATGGGCCCCCCGGCTACACCTACGGTGTTGGTAAAGTTATTTTGTGAAAAGTCTGTATCTGCAAATTGTTAGTCAGTTCTTAAGCATATGCAATACATTGGATTTTTGTTCTGTCATATTGTTATGTGGCGCTCCATACAAACCAACTTTGCTTTTGTATAATAGTACCGTATTATTCGATTGTAAGCCGCACGAAATGGGGTTAAAAATTAATGCAAGCCGCACTTGAACATGGGTTACCTAAGCCTCTGAGATACTTTTGCGCACGAGCACATTTCGCGTTTAATTGGCAATCCTGGTAATGATATTCACACCACTACAGCTGCTTTCTGTTCATCATAGTCCCTCCTGTGATGGAATGTACACATGATGCCGAAGAGAAGAGAATGCGAAAAGAGAGTTTGGTTGACAAAAAGTAGCCAAGGACAGATTAAGCGTCGTCTATACGAGTGGCAGCCGTGATATGGTGGCAATCATATTTTGTTGACTACCGTATTTATTCGATTGTAAGCCGCACGAAACGGGGTTAAAACATTAATGTAAGCCGCACTTGAACATGGGTTACCTAAGCCTCTGAGATACTTTCGTGAGCTAGCACGCTTCATATTTAATTGGTAACCTTGGTAATGACGCTTACACAACTACAACTGCCTTCAGCTCATCATAATCACTCCCGTGAGGCAAAGAGAGTTTGGTCGACAAAACGCAGCCAAGCAAAGATTAAGCGTCGTCTATACCTTTCGATACTATAAATAAGAAAACTGTAAGCCGCACGAAATGATGAAACAAAAACATTATAAGCAGCGGCGAACAATCGAGCAAATACGGTAAACCGGGATTTAGCGAATTTTTTATTTCCTGGTTTTATGTACAAATTTCGCGGACGGTAATTTTATGTCACCAAATTGAAAAAACTGTGATTGCAGATTTCATTTAGATTTTTTCACTCATTTTCACACCCGCTTTCCTTTCGAGAGTGGCGCCTCAATCAGTGTAGGAGCTAGGGATTCAGTGGCGCAAGCGCAGCGCACCAGGGTTGCGGAGTCGGAGGTAAAATACCCGACTCCAACTCCGACCTTTCCAAAATTTCCGACTCTTTAACATGAAGGGAAGTTTGGCTGTCAAAATCAATTGAAACCGTGGTGCACAGGAAGAAATCTCTGTTTCAACAAAAGTTTTAAAAGAAATTGTACCATTTGAACAGAAATTCTCAACTTAGGAGTGTGATGTAAAAATGATCCAATTGGACATCCGGAGTTGGAGTCGGACAAAAATTCCGACTCCGATTGATAGTGTTGTTAGGAATCCGACTCCACCCAGAAACCTCCGGCTCCGCAATCCTGCAGCTTACCCCCAAAAGTTTTGATTTGTCAAAAATTTGGGCAAAGAAGCTTCAACATTTTTTAACAATATTAATGAAATTATACTTGTCATTGAGTGTATAAATAAAAGTATATTGTGTCATAGACAACAAATTAAATATATAAAATCAACAAAGTGTTTCTGGTAACTTCGTGTTTTACTTTGTGAGTGTTGCTGAGTAACTGACTCACTTGAAAGTTTGGCCAAAGAAAGCATTTATGTGCTTTATTAATTGTACACTGAGGGAATCAAGTGTACTGCAGCCTGCAGGACACCTACTGCATATTATTAGAGCCCATGCCAGGCAACTACAGAAAAGCTTTTGTTTTAAATTTTACCTACAGTGGTTAGATGAATACATTTTGCCATACAGTTTATTGCATGCTGCATACAATTGAACAGACAATGTTGTGAAACTCACGGCATGGTCATAATATAAATATGACACAGTAGATACACTAGCGTACGGAGGAGGGGGCACTGTGCCATGGCCCCATCCCAGACCCTAAAAATAAAAAAATGTATAAACAGTATTCAGCAGTGTATACTGTCAGAATTCGGCAGTGCATAACAAAATGTTTAATTTTAGGCGAATAACACTATTTTGTTTAGAAAAACGCCTCTCAAAGCACAAAATGACTATATTTTCTAAAAATTTGGGGGGGCATGGCCTCT
>JGI24159J19872_10006630_pt1 | contig 15112 bp, 11 predicted proteins | sample Ectturendosymbi4_FD_19872 | JGI IMG/M metagenome (IMG submission 19872) | reverse complement strand
GTTAACAAAAGGATTCGTTCACTTTCGGTGAAGCATTTGCATTGACTACAACTGATTGACAGAATACATCTTCAAATATTCTGTTGAGTTTCTACATCTGGAAATGTACACAGAACACAATAAGCTGAAATTCGCTACGAAATCCCGTGTTATCACTCGACTGTATGCTGAAAAGGGAAGCTTAATTTCTGAATTAGTTTATCTTTTAACTTTGTGTATTTGTGGGCACCTCGCCATCCAACAGGGATGTCGGAAAGGGAATTTGTTTGACTTTAGCAGCTTGGTTTGCTTCAGCGTAAATCGTGTCAGCAGTGATTTTCAAGCACGATAACACCACGCGTCCATGTCCTGCTGGTAGGCGTTTCATTTGCATCGTGTGATGTAACGTTTTCAACCAGACCAACAATAAGCTCTTGTTCTGGACTTGGACTACGGTTTTCTCGTGAAATGGATTTTATTTGGTTACTCCTCTAGCGTTCAGCACGAGAGCTTTCATTTTCAGAAGACAGGACACGTACTTATTTGATTCTTTATGAATTATCATTGCAAAGTACAGTATTTCTACAACGACCTTGCAATCTGAAAAACCTAAAGTACATAGGAAACTGTGCAACCAGCACTATTTCTTGTGCGAACAATAAAAATACGAACTTTCCAAAATGACAAAGATTTACTTTTACAATGTAAAATCTAAAATATATGCATAGCTTCACAAACTTTTAACGGCTAATAAAACACTGGAATGCACAAGACAGGACATCAGCATCCAAACACAAAAACCCGCTTGCAAATAGCATTTGCAACTCTTACATAAGCTAATGTAGAGTCCAGAAAATTCATTAACTGTTTACACAATTTTACACTATTACAAAACAAACTGTTACCACCAATGCGTAAAAAATTTAGAAAAATTCAACTATTGTTATCTTCACCAGCATGCTGTTAAATGTAAAGCGCCAAAGCATGTTAATGCGTACAGGATAATAAAGAGAACAAAATGAGGTGAGTGGATGCGCCTTGCGGGAGTGAATGGAATTTTACAGGTAAAAACAACTGATGCAGTTTTAGAAAGTAAGGAAGTATCTGAAGAAATACAAAAAATGACATATAGATTACACGCTTCGCCCGAACTCTTGGTACACCATTCCGCCGTGGCATGCCTTAGTACAGGGGCCGGCAACTTTTTTAACAAAAGAGCCATTCTGCTTCATTTTCCACCCGATACGACCGGTGAGGAGTCACAAAACGTTGATAACGTTTTATTTTTCATGCGACTTCATATGGACATAATCTAAATAATTGTACTCAATTTAATTCCAACAGTAATAATATATGTAATCAAATGCAAATTGAAAAAGTAATCAAATGCAAGTTGAAATGCAAATTGAACTTCAAAGTTTTGTCGAATCCAAAGAGAGCCACTTCGGCAGAGCACTAAAGAGCCGCATGCGGCTCCGGAGCAACAGGTTACCGACCCCTGGCCGGTACATGACCCGGTACATACATGACCCGGTACATAACGTGGAGCACCTGAACCCAATTAAGTAGCTTTGCTGTGGAATGTGTAAATCAGGGGTTCCTAAACTTTTTGAGACACACTCCCGTTGACGATGTCAACAGAAATGTAGCCCGATCTTTCTGCAAATTTAAAAAACATTAAACCGAACAGTAAATAATTTGTAATTAACTTTCATTAATGGGAAGGCTGTAGCTGTTTTGGTCTGTCAAAACATCTCAAAAATCACTGGGCCCCGCGCTCGCGCTATACAAGCAGCTTCGATAGAAAGTGTAAGTTTGCATAGTAGACGTAGCGCGGAGCCCATTTTGGCGCGGGGCCCGATTAGAAAAAAGCGGTCAAATCGGCTTAAAACCGGCCCTGCACACAGCCGGCCCTGCACATAGATTGGTTGAGAGATCCAGATCTCAAAGATTATCTGTAGGAATACGGGAAATGAAAATTTGAATATTGTAGATGCTGCCAGATCACCGTCAAAAATGCAAAAAACTCCATGTTACTACGATATAATAATTCCGACAAACACAAAAATTCATAATTAATCAAGGTTACAGTATATATTAACTAGCACGTTTTGTGATTGCAGATGGCCAGGTATGGCAGATAGCAGAAAGACTCACTTTACCTGTTCAAATCTGGGTTTTTGGGTGAGTCTATATGAGATTTTCTAAAAAATCTCATTGGCAGCCCTGGATTTGGCATCTATTCACTAGCCATTGCGTAGTGTACCAGTAGTCACCTTTTACAAACGCAGGAAATGATTCGCGCATTTATTTAACTCTCATGGTGATCAGTTGCAGTGGAAAACGGTCATTTTCTGAACTTAAGATGGTAGAATGAACAAAGGAGCACCAACAAACAAGCTGAACAACATGGTTCTAAAGAGTATAGAGCAGGAACGTCTATGTGATATAGACACTACCACCAGTAATATTAACAAAATTGCTATGGCAAAATCTAGAAAATGCAATCTTAAGCAGTAGGTTTGCTGCTCTTGACAATGGACTTGGAAACATATTTTGTGCGGCTATACTATCTAAATATAGCAAGGATCAAAATTGCTGGTGAGTCTGGAAGTATTAATTACTATCTCTGTACTGTATTTGTGAGCTGTACGGTAATATATTCCTTCTTGATGAAAAGATACGTTTGTACTTTTTGGTAAAAAAGATGTGTAACTCATTTCCACCAACTGCCATTTAGTACAAGGTTTTTCGCACTTATGAAATTCAGTATGCTTAATGGTAGTCAAATGGATGTCCACAGAGTTTGTGATTTAACAGTTGTTCAAATACATTTTTAACTTAGGACCCCGCGCTGTTAATATGCTACGAGCCCCGCACTACCTTAATCCGGCACTGACCCCACTCTTATTTATGTGCACACATTTCGCCCAGAAATCATTTAGTGGCATTGCGTTAAAGCCATCTTCTGCAGTGGAGGTATACTTCATCTCCAAGAATTCCTCCTGCAAGTCTAGAAAATAATGTTCAACTTCCTGTTTCAAAAGCTGGAGGTGGGCTTCCGATTTAGTCTTAAGCTCGCTGTCCAGTTCAATTTGTTTTTTCTCGAGGGCGATATTTAGGTTGGGAAATGAAGCTGCTTTTCGTTTTTGAACTCAGCGATGCCACAGCTTGGCCACGAAAACATGAATTTGGTCGTAGCCAGGACATTCGCATTAGCCCTATTGGCTTTTCCAGACCTGTGTTTGTAGACCACCAAGTGGCAATCTGTCGCCGATTCTGCACCCCCTTTAGCACGAACGTCCAACATCGACTAGAACAAGTCAGCGGAAATGATGCAGACATTTATGAGCAGGGGCAGATCCAGCCAGTAAGATTATGGGGAGCGATTGCAGTAATATTTGGTAGTCAAGTCTCAATACGAGTTCACTACTGTAAGAGAGATGAAGTTTACGCCACAAGACAGTTGTGACAAAACAATGGACGTCAAAATGGCCTTATATCGCGAAGGCTGTTTTCCGAATTGTACAAAATCATGGTGAATAAGTTACTTTCGCAGGTTTTAAGGGGAGCGATTACATCAATCGCCCCCCTGGATCCGCCCCTGTTTATGAATGCGTAGCGGGCATAACGTGGGGACTCCAAATGTGTATAGCTGATATAGGAGAATGTCGCAAATTTGAATCCCGAATGCGGTCCTTGATCATGCACCCGACGTTTTGATTTGTTTGCGTATTTCATGGTAATAACCGTCCAAATAATACCGTTGGACAAACTGCCATTTACCGTTGGACAAACCGCCTTTTACGCAGGTGGCGTCATTTACGCAGCAAGGTTTGTAGAATCAGGGACATCACCAGTGGCATTTCCTGCGGGCACATTTCTGTGGCTTTGCATTGAGTCTACTTCATATGTTGATATGCAGCAATATTCACTACACCTGAAAAGGGGAAGCTGTGGTTTGCGCTATCACTTATCTTAGTGGGCGATGTTTTGGCCTCTTCTGCCTCATAACCAGTGGTGCTACTACTAAACCAAGGGTTTGTAATGTCTTTCTGGATTTCTGTTTCTTTTTCTGAGGATCTGGGGTTTTCAAGATTCAACAGAGTAGCAAAGCCTTTTGAGAGGGTACTATTGATTTTACTTTTTGATTTTAGTCTCATCTTTCTTTATCTTGTTTTTCTTTATCTTTGTTTTATCAGTCTTCAGCTGATGAACAAGCAACAGGCACCATACAAACTCTAATTATTGGCTAGGAGCAATGAGTTCACGTGACAGAGATAGGTTCTAATGAAGCAAGCCCAAAGAAAAACATTAAGTGCTGCACATTACAATTTAGGGTTGAGTAGTTGCAAGATCCAGATCTCAAGGATTAGCTGCAGAAGGAGAGTGACAATGAAGATTTTAGGTGTTATTTAATGCTGCTACCTCACCCTAAAAAATGCAAACAAGTCCACGTTACACGTAAAGATTCAGTCAGACACAAAAGTGAAATTAGTGAAGTTATAAGTTGATTAGCACGTTTTGTGACTTACTGATGCCCAGACAGTAGAAAGATTCCCAAATCAGCGCGAAAAAACTGAACCTACAGGACATTTCTCTCTAAATCGTTAATTGTTTCATCATGTTTGTGACAAAGCGTTTTACTGCATTTGAAGAAAAGTTAAATCAATGTGGCTATATTCTTGTCTAAAGTTCGTTGCATTTTTTCACCTAACAAAATCTGCATCACACCTTATGCCAACAAACTCAAACGCAACTTCGCAAGATCAAGGTATAGATATATGATCAGACGCCAGACGAGGCAGTTGCGCGCTGTTGGGGGTTGCTCCAGACAGTGCAAACGTGACTGCATTATCTTTATATCGGAGCTGTACCGATATACGGCATGTTGTGTTGTTGATCTGTCAAATGTGCTTTTGTGTTGTTCTTATCTATCTTCGAGGTTTGCTTCGGAAGTTTCCTCCCTTCATGCTTTTATTCCAGGAAAATATTTTCCCAGAATAACAGAACCTGCAGGTTTTTGTATGAAAGCAATTTTACATTTAAATATTTTCTGTACTCACCGTCAGGGGTTGTGGAAAGCTATGGTTGTTCAAGGCCGTATGGACGCTTGTCCGGTTTTTGTTGAAATTTTTCATTTGAGATTTACAGAAGAAATATTGTATTGGGATCTCCGAGCTTTGACACCATGTCATAACAACCAAACAAATTTTCAATCAATTTCCACGCGAGTGGAAAAATATATTAAATAGGCAAGGAAGTGCAGGAAAAGTTTTAAAAATGTTAATGCTGAAATGCAAATGATTAGTAAGCAATAAACCCGTACTGAAATTGCACGTAACTGGTGTGCAAATGCATTTATTTGCTCTTCCTGCGACTGAACCGTCTCCTGCAAATAAAATGAAATCTTCTGGAGTCGCAGTGTTAAGAAACATCGCCGTGCAATACTCATATATTCACCTTTTCAAAAAATTTTTGTAATTCATAAACTTTGGAGATCTGCACAAAAATTGATGGGAAATTTGTCTTGCAACGTCAGAGCAAAATATGCAAAGCTGTTTGTAACTGAATCAAACATTCTTTGCTGTGTTACGTGCAATTGCCACTGGTATCGTTGGAATGATATAATTCACCTTCAGCGTCGTCGCTCATCGAAGCTGTCATGTTTCTGTCTCGAGCCTGCAAATGCGACTTTGCCCTAAGTTCTTGATTTCGTAAGTGTCTTTTTGTGAATAGTTAAGAGCTGAGTTTATGATTATCGGCGAAAATTACTTTTATTACTTTTCAAAATCTTCTTAGCGACCCATAAACGAAATGCCGAGACACCAGAAATAAAAAAACTAGGTTGAAAAAACCCAATTACCCAGCCGAATGTTGTCTTAGAGCTTTGGAAAAGATATCTTTAAACTTGTTTTTTCAAAAACGCGTCCTAAGGTTTAGTTTTGGTATCTTATTAAACCTTTGCAAATTTGGTCAAACCCAAGGCTGGTAAGATTTTGATCATGAGTGTGCAACACAACGTCGAACATAAACACATACGCATTAAGTGCCCTGCTACGTCACGAAGTTTTGAGGACCAATTCAATTGGATAGACTAGAGAAAAGATGAGACAACACGTTTTGCGTTTTTTGCCGAAAAATGAAACATGTCCAGAATGAATCGTGTTTGGTCAGATTAAGTCTAAATAGCAGCAAATGCGTCAGTTATTCAAGTGAGATTGCTGCTGTAGCTTCACAAAGTAAAACCATATGGTGTTGCGTAAATTGAGATATAGTAGAATAAATTTATGAAAAAGTACTTGAACATGAAACCTTTAATTTTTGCAAACTTTACTTTTGCTTGTGGAATCAGTTTCTAATAAAATTTAATTAATCGCTTTGATTGTAATCACAAAGAATACCTGCTTCCCATCAGTGACTAGCATATGGCAAAAACTTTTAGCTTGTGCACATTCGCTAAGAGTCTTCATATTTATCACGTTGAAGCAAAGTTGATTGTTGAAATTGATTTTATTGCGCTCATGATAAACGTTATAGTTTTCGAAACGTACCAACGACTTCCAGCAACCAACGGTGCAATCACAGAAAAAACTAATATTCGTTAAGTTATTTCCAAACATAGAGTTGGATCATCATCATCAAAGATTTTCTAAATCTCATTTTTCTCATCAAAATTGAGATTCACCATGTGTCACAATTGCTAGCCTGAACTATACTGACCCCTTAAGGGTATGCTCAAAAAAACAGCACCGTGCTGACTAAAATGCTCTAAATGATCGATAAATGGCAGTACTGTCACATTGAAGCACTGTGGGACTCTCTCCGTAAAGGTCTTACGTGACGTTGCATCGAGTGGAACATGCGTTTCATGAGAATGATCTTGTTGCATAATATCGTTTCAAACTACCCATAATTTGATGCTTCGCCTCCCCCTTCGAAAAAATTTGTATGGACATAGTTGCAGCCCTCTAGGTGGATTGCAACCCTCTGAAACATAATGATCTATGTTTCAAGGACTTTTCGAAAATTGAGAAAATGTTTTTCACTGAACAGAGAACGTGGAATTTACTATCAAATCTTTCGAAGAGCAGCTATTCAGAAACTGTTTGTTTTTAAACTCAACCAAAAATATTCCAGCATTCCTAATATCGGCTGTCACTTGTGTGGTTTAAAGAAAACATTTGGATGTGAATATTACCAGCCACGTCAAATCCTAAGAATGGAGACCGAATAAGAAATACTTTAACCAATTTGAATATGAATATTGCAAGATTTCAGTTGCCATGATTTTTTTCGAAGAACCACACATCGACGTATGAGGTGTTGTTTGGAGATCACAACCGCAAAAATGTTTGAGCGCTTATTCAGGTACAGATGAACAAGCATGTTGTAAATACACAAACCTTTTTAATGTTTACAGAACTGAAAAATCGTGAGTCACATTTCATATACAAACATATTATAAAATCTGGTGTTTCATAACTAGGCTTAAGTGAAGTGAACAAAAAGGTTACTGTTGTTGACTTAATGTAGAAGTTAAGTTTAAGGGTCTGAAGAAAGGTAAGTGATAAGATAAATGTGCAATCTTGTTAGCTTAATGCTGCTGAGTTGCCTGAGGGAAAACTTTACACGAAGATTAATTAATGCTCTTTCAATATCTGAAGGACATCGCGCTTTGCGGAGCAATCATGACGGATATTCAAAATTTCCTTTGCGGGTTCTAAATCTGTTTTTGATTGCATTGTTGGTATCAAAAAAGCCGCAAAAACCACTTAAAACTTTTTCTATCATTACACACGAGCAGTTTCATCTGAATGATGGTAAACTTGCTTAGGAGGTTTGCAGCAAATGAGCAAACATTAAAATCAAGTTAAAAATATTTTCTATTATATTTTTGTGTTATCAATTTTTTACATTTAGGTAGTGTACTCTGCTAGTAAGCAGCAATGCACAGCAGAAGGTCGAGAAGTGCAAGTACCTCGGTATGGTTTTCACGAGTGACGAAATAAGTACAAGGAGACTGATAAACGGATTGACAAAACAAACCCAATATTAAGTGCATGGTGTTCATCGTTCTGCGGCCACGAAACGAGGTTTTTCAAAACTTTTGTTTCAAATCGGCCTTTGTTCCTCTCATAGTCAGCTATGGTCATGAACCTGGGGTAATGACCGAAAAAGTGCTATCCGAAGCACAAGTGGCAGAGATGGGATCTTTGCGAAGAGTTCACGATCTGACAAAGTGCGCGACTGCGAAATTCGCAAAGCTCTGAATGTCGCACCAAAGAGCGATGGTTCAATCACGTGAACAGAATGCCCCAAAAAGGTTAAAAGGTTTGGCGAGGCAAACCGTACTGGCTAAGCTCACGGGCAAGCAAGTTAGAAGACCATCAAAGACCAGGTGGTGTGATTACATCTCCAACCTTTGGCCGCGGCTTGGTGTGGAGCCTGCAAAATTATGAGATGTTGGTGAAAACCGTGAGGTGTTCCAAAAACTCTTAGGGCTGCTGACCCCGCAACCGTCTCGAGAGGATACGCGGGTGTGAAAAAATTGTGGTGCGTTTTTAAATGATTTCTGAAGACATTGCAGGCGAAAAACTTCCCCACAGTTGTTACTGATAAAATAATACAACAAACCACGCAATTTGCGTAATCCTAAGACAATCTTCAACAGAACAGGAACGACATTTTTAGCTCACATCGTGGTCGAAACGATGCCAGTGGTGTGCTTGTTTCAAATATAAATTGAACGGGATTCCGTAGGCCTGGTTTTTGATGTGCAGATTTAGAAGCAAAACCGAAATGGTCAAAAAACTACGAACGAAACTTAGTACAGGTAGAGTTTTCTGAACAATTTAATTTAAATGATAATGAAAGGTCTTTCACTGAAAAACATTAATTTTTTTTTCAATGAAACGCTTATTGGTAAGATTGGAAGCATTACGAATTGCACAAATTAAAGAATTGTTTTTTTGGAAAAAATGTATTTGGAAGTAATTTGCATCAGAATAATTTGGAATAATATTCACTTAAGCATTTGCCAAATGACCAGATGAGCTTTGAAGATCCTACTTTAATTTCATTTCAACATTTGGTAAGACATATAATTGATTAGAATTATCATAACGTGTTTCCAGGGGGTAACAAGGCCCCTTACCTCCTATTCCGACGCCCATGCCCTGCAGTATACTCGATTCCTTCAGTGTACAATTAATAAAGCAAATAAATGAAATGCCTTCTTCTTTGCCAAAATTTTTAACTGATTCAGTTGCTCATCAACTCTCACAAACTAAAACACCAATTTGCTAGAAACAGTTTGTTGATTTTATATGTGCTTAGTGTGTTTTCTATGACACAACAAAACTTTTATTTATATACTCAATAACAAGGAAGCATAATTTCATAAATATTTTTAGAATGTTGCCCAAATATTTGACAAATCAAAACTTTTGGGAGTGCGTTTTCACCCCTTGCACCCCCAACTCCTATACCACTGATCGACGTTCTGCCAAGAGTTTTAATCAATGATGTTATTATAAGAAAACTGTCTTCCAGGTGTTTGGCAAAGTATTAGTGCTCCGTTTTCCCTTGCAAAACCCAACCCGAAGTTCTTTGTATAACTGCTTGTTGTACATACTCATGTAGACAAAGGTACTTCATCAGACAAAAAGACAACTGCCAAATTTAAAACTGCTGACAATTCGAACAAAAACCACAAGAAGGGTTAAAATGACACGTTACGCAAAATGGATGAAGCATCTCAAAACAGATTTACAAGTAGGCCGAAGTAAAGATAAGTCTTATCAGTAACAACTCACACAAATGAGATCATAACTGAAAGCATAACGTTTCGTGATCAAACTACAAACGGAGAAGAAGTAAATATCTTAAGTTTTAGTAAAGCCAAAGAAGTCTAAAGGTCAAACATTACGTAGCTAAACCGTAGACGAAAGGACCTGAAAAGAGGGAAGTACAACTATAAACTGAAGCAGTATATCTAAAACAAAAACAAAACAGCCGTACTCTTAAGAATCGAAAGCGCAATTGACGTAGAAACAAAATCCAAAAGCACCTGATATCCCGCAAGACCATTCTATCCAAGATGATTGAACTTTTATCTGATGCACTGGTTTATCTTCACACCAATCAAGAATTTCGTACGGAGTTTATTCAAGGAATTCCGCTTCGTAGCCGACAGATGACAGTGATACGAATATGGCACTTTTTCGGTTCCATTCCATTGGTTTCCAAAAACTAGTAATACGTCGTACATTACATCATGTGCAGGTCCTAATGTTAAACTCCTACAGAGCCGTGGCTAAAACACCCAAAAACGCCCAATTAAGGTAGCGTGTCGTAAACATTTCTGGGTCACTGACCCTCGTAAATCCTAATAAATGTTACGGACCCCTCAAGAAAAAACGTTGCGACACATGTTTGAAATTAGGTCTTAATCATCGTAGTAATAATCGAACTGTCTGCAAAGTCTACCCTTTTGAAATACCAGAGCAAAGTCGAATAAATGATTAATTTTTTAAATCAAATTCATGGATCCCTTAAATCAGGGTTGGGAACCTTTTTCTCACTGCGGACCGGCTTCAGCAGGACATTATTTTGCGGACCGGCTCTCAATAAAATAATGAATGTTTGATACACGCAAATTTGTTACAACTCATAACTCATCATGCCACTGATTCAGAGGTCTGGGCTTGCTTTTCCTCAATAAAATGCTCCGACCTGTGAGGATTATGGTAGTCAATGGCACCCATCCGTAGTGTGTTCTTTATGCCAGTCGTTTCAATTGCTTTTAGTCCAATTTGGCCCTGGTTCCGCACGGCCCGGTAACAACTTCTTCACGGAACCCACCAGGCCGCGGCCCGGTGTTTGCCGACCCCTGCCTTAAATCACTTTCACGGATCAGTAGGGGTTCACAGATCCCAGGTTAAGAACCCGTGAATTAGGGGATCCAATGAAATTTGTGTGACCGTCTTTTACTTGTCACCGAAAAAAGGGCCCAACAGCTTTATTTTCGGTAACTCGCATCTCTACGTGACGGCACTGAGTCTCTGCGTAAAATACTTACAGTAACGTGCTTTGAACATACAATAATGGTATTCAACTTCAGAAAATTCTTGCTATATGACGTAAAATTACTAACGATGCGACAATGGACAAATTTCAAGTCCACTGTCCTATCTCATGGAACAAAATCCATTTCCAGGGACAAGCTTTGCCATTACGTTTGCTCAGATGTTTCGTGATGAAGTGTTTAATTTCAACACTCACATCTTTATCAACAGATTTTTGCCAACACGAACTGTCCCAGTGAGACTCTAATAAAAGAGAAAGTCTGTTCTTCATTCGCTCCATTTACTGATCTTTACAAATGATATACACTGATGCTAAAATGTCGCAGGTAAAGCAAGGAAGTTGTTGGATAAACCTAATCTTTGTTGTGGGTGTGCGGAAGTAGCTTTACTTTTTGACCATGCCACCATGTCCACACAGAACGCAGAAAAACAATCTTTGGCAGATGTTTGTCGGGCATAGCAATTTTTTGTAGCAATGAGTGTTTCCGCAACGCTTGAGTTTTGTCTATGTTGTCATAGTGTGAGTTTGAAGTGATCGTTTTACTTGGTTGAGCCTCTGTAATTGAAGGAAGTTGAAGGCCTTGATCAACAACCAGCTTTTTTTGTTTTTTGTGAACATCGTGTTTCAGTCTACTCTTTTGCTCTACTGGTTACGTCCTTAATTTTTCTTTTGGGTGACTGAGATTTCAAAGTCTTGCGAGTTAGACTGTGCAAACGTTTGTTTAAAATCTGATTGTCTTTCATTAAATCTTCTTGAAGGTTTAACTTTACCAAATGCAATCGTTTTGAAGCAATCGTTTTTAAATTCGACTGAGGGTGGGAAAGCACTCCATCGAAAAACACCGATCATGAGAAGCTGACTTTATGTGATTGCCAGTGATAAACCTAAAGCTGAAACCCATCATGTAGAGGCAAACATTGAGAAAATGAAAAATGGTCCTAGCGTATTTAGTACTGATGTTTTTGAAGTCCAGTGCTAGATCAAAAAGCTTGATAACATCTTCAATACAATTTTTAATCAACTCTGTTCGCAGTTCTCCGAACGAAATTTGTATAATATCATGAACAGATTGTTAGAAAAGTCTGGCTAAGCTTTTCGTTATTTCAGCAATAATGTTGTTTCTTTCAGTAAACCATTTTCTCAGTTTTCCTCATTTTCTTTAGACCACTCAGTTTAGTGAATACTGAGTCGAGGTACGCTTTTGTAATTTCCTCCCGCAGTTCTACCAACCGGTCTAGTTTTGGAAGGGATTTTAAGCTTACATAACTTGGTGGTTGGTCTTCGTCAAACAAATTTTCAGTGCATATAAAAAAATAGTTCTATACAACTCTTCTTGCAGGTTGATAATCTTTAGCCATTTGGTATTTCCTGTTGTACCTGATCAGTTCGGCGTAGGTACAGTATTCAACCCCAACAGAAGTAAAAACTTGCTGTTTGATTCAACGCAACGCCCAATTGTTCAAAAATGGCATTAGTTTTTTCAAACATGCTTTAACGAGATGTGTTACATCTCCTTGTCTTGCAATTCTCACGACCTTTCCTGTTTTTAACTGTTTGTGATCGCCTTCGAGAGTTGCAATTAGACTAGGCCGTCTCAAAAGTCTGTTTTTCTTTGAACCAAGTGATCAAAGGCAAAGTTATACTCGCACGTGAACAAGCAAAGACAAGGCTTGACTGGGGCAGTTTTGCAGCAGCTTTGCATTTCAATCAACATAATTTCAAAGCATCTGGTTAGGGATTCTAATTCCCTGTTGAATAAGCAACAGATTAACGTCTAATCATTTACATTCGTTTCAAGGGACAATATACTGAATCTGAGGCATCTATGAAAAACTTACCCCTTCGTTGCATTATTACATTTCATGCAGGGGCCTAACGAGGGGGGAAAGGGGGGCACAATTCCCCGTGGCGCCGAATCACCACGCGGGCGGGCGCCGAATGACTTCGGGGGGCGCCGAAAATTCCCAAAAATATTACAAGTACTTTCTTTAATACAGTGCATGTGCTTCCAAAAGACCGTAGTTTTGAACATGGGGGCGCTAAATTTACTTCTTGCCCCGGGCGCCATCTAACCTCGTTAAGCCCCTGATTTCACGCACTTCTTGTAATACATCTTGTCGCAACTAAAGGATACAAAAATAAATTAAAGTTCAGGCAGATTGCAACAAGTCAGACAAATAGCAATCAAACCTTTCCAATAACATTGCCTTTCTGACAATTCTTAATTCGTATTGGAGTGGAATAGTATCTTCCGAAAGGAACCAATTCCAGGCAAACAGTCAATCACTTTGGTGTTAGCAAAAATATACGTTTGTCCAGCTAAGGAGGCGCCCCCTAATCCATCAGTTATATTGTTTCGCGACACTGTTCTGTGCTGGTGTAATATTAAACAATACAATACATTGTTTTTCAGTTTTTCACTGGACTAAATCAATTTGGAGCCAGAGCCGAAATCAAAAGCTTTTAGATGCTTGGGGCCTGAGCTAAAACTGACGCCTGAAATTTATGTTCCGGCTGCACAGCCCTGGTCACAAGGCTCGCTACAAATGACGCATGTGACTTGGTCAAATAAAGAGGCGGCAACTACTTTACGCAGTGGGTTCATCGCTTTTGGGCGCTTGCAGGCAGTTGCGTAGGGGCAGACCGAGTAACACACGGTGTAACTATTTAATAAGAAACACAAAACTCGTCCAGTGGCAAAGGCTGATCATGGGTTTTCTGAAGCACCAGAACTCGAAACAATTATCAGTCTCCAACAAAAATTTGAACTTGAGTCCCGGTCTCAAAAAGTGAAGTCTCGCTCTCGAATCAAGTTTCAGCCTTTTTTGACCAACTCGGTTGTGGAAGTTCAGGCGTCGACAACATCACTGATTAAACTCGCTGCCAATTTAAAGAGTCGCTCAGGACCAGGCGCAATGGAGGATGCCGAGGTCATACCCTCGTCAACCCGAGTTACTAAAATGTATTTGCCTATTTTAGGGCATTCATCTATTTCCTGGTGTCTCCCTTTCTTTCGTGATTTGTATCGTGATTGTCATGCACATAGAATCCACTACTGTTACAGCTGTAAGAATCGTTGTCGATGTTAATCATTTGTCACGTTTAAGGTAAAGTTTTTAAACTTTTAATAGCGCATGAGTATAAGGACGTTGCAAACCCTCCACAAAACGAATAATTTTGGTATACCCTTCCACTAACATAAACTTAAATATTGACATTGGTTGCTGCATAAACCATGAGAGAAAAAGTACTGCAGTAATATATGCTGCAAAATTACTTTGAACAGCAAAAGAGAAGCTGGTATTACAGGTAGGTGATTCAAACAGAGGATATCAGTATATCCTTGCTGCAAATTGATGTTTGACAGAAATAGGGTGTTCTGCGCATAAGACTTCATTAGAGGGGTACCAAAATCAAGAGGTTTAACAAGGTATACCTAAAACAACAAAACAACACTGATCTTGATCTGTCAAGTTGACTGCTGATATATTTTTACACTTTTTTAGCAAGCAAAAATCTTCAAACGTTATAACAAACTCTCAAGAGGCTTAGGTGCAAGCATATTTCTGGGATTCCCCGCTAAAAACTTGCAAGGTATTTTTTTTAATCATTTTCCTTACAAATTTTAGCACTTGTAAAATTCTGTTTTTTTCTAAAACATTACCGGTTTGTGTATGGAATAGTAAATGAAATGTTTGAAGTTGAAAAAAATGTTGTGTATTTGGGAAAATTTTTATTTGTATTGCTTTAGCCAACAGAACAACAATACATGAAATAAACATATATTAGCACAGGTGTATGTACTGTGGAATTAACTATTTTGGCAACAGTCATGATGATGAGCGATAGAATTCTCATCTGTCGAACTTACAAATCATTAGGTTGTATACCAGGGGTCTCAAACTCAAATTGCTCCGTGGGCCAAATGAGGACTTGTATGATAACCCGCGGGCCGCATTATGATGCTGACGAAACAATAGCGGTACCTGAACTTACTAAAAACAGCTTTTACATCTTGTTTCCTGCGAAAGGTATCATGAAT
>JGI24159J19872_10006629_pt1 | contig 15112 bp, 17 predicted proteins | sample Ectturendosymbi4_FD_19872 | JGI IMG/M metagenome (IMG submission 19872) | reverse complement strand
TTTTCGGATCAGGATCGGACTCGGATACTACTGAAATTTTTCGGATCGGATCATCAAATTTCAATATCCGCACAACACTGGTGCGTGATAGGAACAGTTGGAATGGTCGGACTTGACGAGATCCTCTTTGAAACTTTGAGCAAAAAATGGCACTAACACTGTTTAGTGTAGCCCATCGTCTACACAAACCAAGATACAAAATTATTATCAAAACAGTATAATTTAGACGTGAAACCACATTGCATTAAATGACGCCAGGGAAATCATGCCTTGCTGTAGCCAAACTTTTGGCTGGATTACTGAAACAGAACACCAAGTTTCTCTTCAGACAGGATACTATGTTTTCCTCCGACATGCTTCAGCGCTATATATGCGCAGAGATAGCTAAATGTGCGCAGAGATAGAGCAGTTTTTGTGCTCAATCTGTCAGATATAATATTTTTACCAACGGCACCCCATACTTCTGGAAGCACTCGTATCGCAAGACAGGTCAGAAACATGGCGATAATTACTGAAACGTCGGGTTGCAGATCAGTCTGCGTTGCAGTAGAGTTTTAGAAGCAAATGAGCTTTGACACTGCTTGGCAGCTGCCAGAATCGAAATAACCTGGTACTGTCGTTCATTTTGTCGAACTCGTCGATGCAGCAGACGCCATTGTCTGAAAGCACCAACGCTCCCGGTTGCATCATCAGCTGTTTCGTTTCCTGCTCCTTTGTGATGTAGGCGGTGAGGCCGACCGCGCTCGAGCCCTGAACGAGAAGCACAGCGATCGATTGTTTACGCAACCACGCGAGTCGCAAACGCGGAACACCCGAGTCAGCCTGCGTCACAGGCCCGAGGATGCCAAATACGCGAACTACGAAACCGTTAACTTCAACATACACCGCGGGCCATCTGAATCGCCGCTGCATGCCACGTCAACACCTCCCCCACCTTGCCGCTCGTGTACTGTCCGCGCGGCGCCAATTTCTCGTGAACGTAGCGCAGCAGCTGCGACTTGCTCGTGCCCGGGTCGCCGCACAACAGGACGTGGACTTCCGACCGGAGGTTGCCGCGATTCTCGCGTCCCAATCCGGACGCTTTCAGTTGTTTGCGCGATCCGCCGAAGAGCTGTTCGAAAAAAGAAACACACTTGAGCGTTGATTGGATGGCGTGAAGTTTTGTCAAACCGTTCGCACGCGGTGTGAAGATGATTTCGTCGCTACAGGCAACGAAATATAATATTCTGTCTGGTGAAGTAGCTGCTGTGTGAGCAGGGTACCCGCAGTTTAGGCAGGCTCGCAGCCAGGTTTTAAAATTTGGGGGGAATGCGTTTTTAAGGGGGCAAGGTTTTTGTTTTTATTAGTTGCTTGAAACAAATTTTTCTGGGCACAACAAAATTTGGGGGGGAACTGCCTCCGAATGCCCCCTCGTGGCTGCGTGACTGACGTCAACTCGAACAAGAACCGTAACCAGTAAATGCGACGGGAATTTTTTTTGCCCAAAGTAAATTCGGCGATCGTTTCCTTCTCAGTGCAACAGCGGCAGCGTTCACAGCCAAAAGATGAGCGACAGACCTGCAGCACAGCCAGAAGATGAGCGACACACCTGCAGCAAGATGCCCTTTTTTATGTCGTCGTGTTCGTAGACGCTCGGAGCGACGGCGCGGGCGAGCCGGTCGTAGACGTCCGGGCGCTCGGACAGCTGTTTGATGGTTTCTATTCTTTCCTTGCTGAAGTGAATCTGCGTGTGAGGACGAGGCGGATCGTGATGAAGCAGTCGGTCAAAACCGAGCCACGTCTCTACACGTTTGCGATATTCATTCGCAACGACCACGCATTGGAAGTAGAGATTTTTCATCAAGAAAGGACGGTAGCATTTGGCAGTTTGTTTGGTTATCAACAGGGCTTTTTTTAAGGAAAATGTTAGGTATCCGGTATGGACCTGTAGGGATCCGATTTTCTGATTCTAAGGACACAATGATAATTTTCTCTTATTCTAGGGACCCGATTTTCAATTGTAGGGACCCAGGGGTCCCTAAAACACCTTAAAACTCTGGTTACCATTTAACCAAGCACTGTTAACAGATGTTTCAANGGCCTATTAACATGCTGGTAAAAATGGTGGAATAGAAGCTTCAACGAACTACAATATGCATCGAAAAGCGATACCAAAACGCGGCACTGAATACAAGATGGTTTCTGCGTATCCTTGAAGGGACACTAAAGCTATTAGGTGAGATTCGATTACCCTCGGGTCATAAGACCTGAAAAAATGGTACTTGCGGCCTGTCCAGCCTTTTGCAATGCGTAAATAGGTGGGGGCTGGGTTTTGCTTTTCGCTGAGTCATTGCGGTCATTTGTGCGAAACAGCTTAAAAACTTTGCCAAAACTCAACAGCCTACTTTTTCGAACGTCATGGCCGAAAAATCGGTTGTTAAAAAAAAATTTGGTCAATGAACGGAAAACGACCAAAAAAAGCTAGGGTGGGAGACTGGGAGCGTAAGGAAAGATTTACGGGCGACACTGCCACTGAACCGCCGCCAATGCAGCCGCGCAGTCCCCCGGATAATGGGCGTCGCTGCACATTTCTTTCTTATTTTTTTCGCCCGCAAAGGATAAAAACTTTCAAACAGAGCAGCCGACCGATCGACCGCAACGAAGCGGCCGCACTTTTACCTGAGTGTCGTCGTCGTCCGCGGTCTCGTACAGTCGCTGCCGCTTCCCGTCCTGCTTGTCGAAATGCAGCACGTCGATGTGGGTGCGGTAGACCGACTTGACGTTGCGCGCTCGCGGGTTGGCGCGCAACGGCTGCGCGCGATAGACCCCGGTCACGATCACCCGGTCGCCGGGCTGGACGGTGTCGACCAGGTGTCCGTAGCAGTGAAGCGAGACCGAGTGAGGGGTCTGGCCCGCCGGCATGTCGTCGGGTGCTTCTTGAAGCTTTACGAGCTGTCTGCGTGGGACCATTGCGGTCAAAAACACAGGTCAGTTTGGGTTCGCATTTCTGTGTTTTACGGTTGCACTCATTAAAGGAAACTTTTTAATACTTTGAGGCCTAATAATTTTAAAGAGTTATATCGGAACAAATTCAAAATGCGACTGTATGTTGCGACCACGGCGTGCACTCCCACACTTTCTTGGCCTACGCTGACAAGCTCGGTGGGGCTGAAGTATAATGTGCACAACAGCGTGTGTACAATTGCAAGGGTGCTGAAGGCTTTGTTGTTTTTCTGTAGCAGAGCATTTTTAGTTGATGGGTCAACCTAGTTTTTGTTTTTTTTAGTTGATGGGTCAACCTAGTTTTTGTTTTTTTTAGTTGATGGGTCAACCTAGTTTTTGTTTTTTTTAGTTGATGGGTCAACCTATTTTTTGTTTTTTTTAGTTGATGGGTCAACCTAGTTTTTGTAGGAAAGCGGGCGATCTCACAACGAAGCGACCAAACATCTTCAGTTTACCAAGCCGAAATAAAGGCTCTCACAACTTCAGCCGTTAAGATCTCTTCAGGAAGGCTGTATTGCTTTCCTTGTTATTCAAATATAAAACAAAAGCACTGATACACGCACACGTGAAGCCGAAACGGTTTAAGTGACACGTGAAAACAATGTCGAGCAGCAACGTTGGTTGGTAATATGTCGGTTAGCACGTCACTAAGTCAACTATTGAGCTGTTCACGAACAAACAAGGTTGCATCAAATCACTGATAGATCTGGGTGGAAATCACTCATAACAAATGCACAAAACGCTGAGCTACGCATACGTTCACTACATTGGCCGCCAGTATCAGACGTGGTTCCGAGCGAACACAAAGAATTGCAGCAGACCTACCGAGTAACTAGAACAGTGGTTCTTAACCCTTTTTCTACCACACCTGCCTCAGTAATTGTCCTTTCTTTCAAGACCCCTGACTTTAAATAAGCTGTAAAAACAAATGTATTTATTGGTTAATAAAATGATCAAACTTTCTATGTTGTACGGCGCGGAAGGGCTCGCACCCTCCTTGAAATTTATTGACGACCCCGGGGGCTCCCCCCCGGTTAAGAACCACCGAACTAGAAAATGGTTGCACACAAGTTAATGTTCGGAAAATGCAGCGAACTGCAAAGCCCAATGCTCTGCCACAAAAAAGAACAACGTGTGAAAAACAGGCTGCTTTTTTCGGTTACTATTTGCTGAGACATTTTGGTCAATTGTCTCACAGTTGTATTAAAACTCGTCATAGCAGTGTTCAGTAGCCTAGATTTTCAGACATGCTGACCGAAATGACTATATTTTTTCGGCCATTTCAAAAATATTTCGGTGTGTGACCGAAAAACAAAAACAGGAAAACAGGTACACCACCTGTCAGTGAAGAGTGACCGGTTGTGAACGAGCGCCATCGAGTAGTTGGTCTTGCAGTGAACGCACGACGACGGCTCGGCGATGCGGCCGCGCTCGATCTCGACCGTCGTCTCGTACTTGCACACGCTGCAGCGGAAGAAGCCCTCCCGCATTTCCGGGATCAGCGACGACGAGCGGATGACCATTCCGCAGACCGTGATCAGCTGATCGATGTCTTCCGGGTTCAGCGAGCGCATGTTCTTGGTTCGTTCCGCGTTGAACGGCTTCACCTGAATTCGGTGTTGTCAAAGCAAAGGCGATTGGCAACAAATCAGAGGCGGCCATGGATCCGGAGTCGACTCCGGCAGGATTCTACGTTTTTTTTTATCGGATCCGGAGTCAAAAATTTGTGAGAAAACGAACCACCGCAGTCACTTTTCAATTTCGGCAGTAGCAGGAGTTTGCGTGGTCATTTCATGAGTTAAACATGAGTAAATTGCCAGTTGGATCGATGGATGCCGGAGTTTGGACAGGAGTCCGGTTCTCTAATTTGAAAAATATCCGGATTAAAAAATTTTGTGACAGGAGCGAAGTGGGAAAAAGTGACTCCCGCCACCTCTGCAACAAATACAAGAAAAAAAGCACCGAAGTCTGCCAAAGACGCGGCACGTAGAAGGGAAATCGCGAGAAAAAACAACAATGGGTCCATGATCAACAATCCGGACGTCATAGCAACAGCTTCAGCATAACCCGAATTTGGAAAATAATCGAAAAAACAAAAATAGCTACGAAAGGCGCAATATAAATTTAGTTAAACGCCAAAGGTTGGTTTGTGATCTGCGGTTCAGAGCCCTCTGATTAACTTGTGCCGCAGACGTGGCACGACACAGAAAAACTGACCGTAGAAACTGCTTAATGTCAGTTTCCGTATAAGATAAATAAATACAGACAAGTAAAACGTAGCATTGACAACGGGTGCATATTATAACCTAAGACATCAAAACAGGACAATACAATCAAGGGAAAAAATACCTGAATCTGATGTTCCAGCGCGATGTCTGGATACTTTGCAAAAAACATTTCGTTGATAGCCATGTCAAAAGTTGGAATGACTTCCTGAAAAATATGAAAGCCAGATCAACCAATCAGTTTGCAGGCTAGGAAGCCTGAATAAACTTTGGAGGAACTCGCAAATGCATTCACGCGGTTGACGCAACTCGAATCCGGACTACCTAAAGTGGGTACCTGGGGATAGCATATTAGCTGCCGATACAAGTCAGCGTCGAATTGCCTGAGGTGAGCGCAGTCGATATTTAAGAAAGGCTCCTCAGTGACGCTAATTTCCTCAACTTTTTGCAAGTAGACAGGCTCATTTGCATTCATGGCTTCGTCGGCGCCAGCATCAACAGGGTTTTCGTCTTCGGCGGAAGGCACAAACCTGCATATATAGGAACGAATCGTATCTCATCATTGCAGCGATATGGTGTTTGGCGAAAGCTCCGCAAACAGGATGGCGTTAGCAGTAGCACAGCACACAGCTGTACTAACCTTTCAGCGATTCCAAGATTTTTGCTGCTTGGAGTTGCCATTGCAGTCAGACGCACAATGGAAAGAATACTCAATTCGTGTACAGAACGTAAACTTTAATCATGCAAAGCGACAACTTTGCTACGTCGATGAAGGCTTATAACTGCGAGTTAGTGATGCGTTCAAGTTGACGCGGCTGGTATTGTGCATTTGGAAAAAAAATATGGCAAAGTCTAATGAAGAAGGATGGCGACCAGACCATGGTACAAGTATTAGCGGTAACAATTTTTCTGACTTCACGTGAATTTACATGAAGTGAAAAATGGTATTTTTGGATCATGCAATAATACCTATATTTGAAAACATCATGAGGACAAGATTTTCAGGTAACCTATTCAAAACTGTACCACAACAGCACGAAAGCGAAGTACCTGTTAACAAACTGCGTGAAGCGAGCTTTGCAGTGGCTGATCACAACGTCAGTGCCCCAAATGACCAGCTGGCCGGCAGTGTCTGGAGCTGACGCATCGGCATCATCCTGACTTGGGCCGGGAGCGCCATCGCCGCTGCTGCCGGGGTCGGATTGTAAGTTGACGGTGCGCACACGGCTGTTGCTTCCCAAGTCTGGTCGCTGGCGCACCTGTGAAAGCGGACGTTGTTAAATTTTGAATAAAAACAAATAGCTGATCCGATTGAGATCAAGTAGAATCTGCCAGCGCACTTCAAAATATGTAGAAAGCCCTGGAAATAACAACATACCTTGGGCTGGTGGTTCCATTAAGAAAAATCAGCAAAATAAACGTCACTCACCGGAGTTTGAGCACCTCTAGGGGTTCGGCCAGGTGTCAGTGTGGAACCTCCGGGTGTCCTAGCGCTACCAGGAGTTCCATAAAACAGTGGTGAACTTAAATCGATTTCGCTGAGATTGCCTGGAGTTTGAGGAGCTGTAACTGGATCAGAAGTGGTGTCGGGCTGACCCGACGGACGAGCAGGTGAGGTTGGGGGCATCATGGCCAGGTCGCTGCTCGTGTCAGGTTCACTGCCACGACTGCGACGTCCGCGTCTTGTTCTCGGTGAAGACATGTTTCGTTACCACAGAACGATTGTATACGACTACGCTAAGAGGAAGGTAAAAAATCAAAACACGGCGCTTTCGGCAGAATTCGTTTTCGCACCAACAGCAGAAGAAAATTATGCTAAAGTTAGGGTAGTTTGTGTACGATACGCAGCTTGTCAATGATAAGTCTTTAACATGTGCAATGAACATCTCATAGCAGATGACATCCACTTCGCATGAACTGTTCAAGTTTGAGTACATCAGATATATCTGATTTTGTCCAACAGAGATATAAATATTTAAAAATGCAAGACAAACAAAAAGTATAACACAAATGACTAAAATTACAAGCTTGCGCAATAAAAAATGTTGAACTCGTGATATAGGTTGTTTCAGCAAACAAATACTTAACAATGCCCAGATTTACTTGAACGAGTCTTTGCTTGAAAGGTGTCAGGCACAATTCACGCATACCGCACATTCCTCTCGATCCTTAATTTCTGTCATAGACGTTGAATGTTTTGATCAGATTGTCCAACATTCATGTTTGAAGAGTAGTAACCAAACTGCGGCCAGCTATATTGCTGCCTGAACCGCAATTATAACTTTTTTCACGCTGTCTGTTTCATTACAATCCATATTACCCAATGGCACGGTAATTACCAAAAACTGTGGAGCTGGCCATGTGACCGCGCTGTATGAATCACGTTGGTGTCATGGTTATTGCGAGATTTTCCTCATACTCGGCAATGCCACAGACGTGGCTTTCTTCGTTTCCTGCACATCGACGATAGTGTGACGCACGTTTTGTAACAAAACATTATATTTAGTGTGTATCACGCACTCAGAATCCGAGGGAGTCCAAGTAAATTGCAAACGCATAAATAACATCCGTTATGCCGACGACATAGTGCTCCTTGCATCGTCAGAGGTTGGTCTGCAAGTACCCTGAATATTGTTCAATCTTCAAGTGAAAAGTTTGGTCTTAAATTGATTATTAACAGGACAAGAGTCACGGTGATGTCAAAGCAGTCACCAAATGAAGCAACTTCTATAACAGCCAACAATATTAAGACTGAACACGTTCAACACTTTAATTATTTAGGTGCCTGGCTCACTTCAGATGGGAGGTGTAGAAAAGCAATAGGACGTCGCATAAACCTATCGAAAACACGTTTCAACAGCATAAAAAAAAACATCTTCGGAGATCGAGAACTTTACATACTATTAAAAAAAAGACTTTTGAAATGTTTCGTGCGGCCGGTTCTCATGTACGGCTGTGAAACCTGGACACTAACAGCAAAGACCAGAAAAACACAGAAGCAGAAGTGTGGTTCAACCGCAGAATTCTCCGCATTCCATGGAAAGCACTTCAAACTAATGTATCAGTCCTTCAAAGAATGGGGAAAGAGAGTAAACTGCTTTGTTGTATAGAACAACGTGGTCCAACTACTTCTGACCTACGGGCAATTTTACAAAAACGTGTCAACTCGTGGGCCACTTCTAATCAAATGGTGTATGAAACAATCGATTCAAATGATTTAAAATGGAAAAGGAAAAATGGGTTAGTGAGTGCGTCATTTAAATTATTACACAATAGCAATTAATTTTTTCTTACAAATCTCTATCATTGCGATGCTTGTGGTTGAGGCTTCCCTGACACTATTGTTGCTTTATCAATACAATGTTAGTTTAGTGGCAGCAAGTTGGAGACTATGGTATGGTGTTTCGTCTGCCATTCGATTTGTTTTTAGATTTGACTTGCTTCATGGTAGAAAATGTACTCTGGCACACGTATGTGCTTCCAAGGAGTGCATTTTTAATGCGAAATCTTTCAGTTTGGGAAACCTATCATCTTTGCTGACTAATTTCTAGAAGCTTTCTGCAGCCTAGTCTAACACCGTTAATATTGTACATTATCATCAAAAGATATTATGCTTATTCTAATTAAAATTGCCTACTGTAACAAGAACACAGCAATCAATACTGAGAAAGCTCGCGGGCCTTAAAATTCTATCTGTGGTCTGTGGGCCTGTAGTTGGACCACGCTGTATAGAACAAAGACAGCTGAAATTTTTGGCCTGGGTCTTGTTATACACAAAATAGAGCTTGAAAATATTTCTCCAAGTGGTAGAATCCCAGGAAAACAAACAAGGGGTGCCCAGCGTGTTACTTTTATCAATAACTTTAAACATTTATATAAAATCCTGAGAAATTATGGGAGACTGCACGAGTGCACGTAACTGAACAAAAGGGAAAACAACATAGTACATCAAAGGCTGGATCAGCCATGATACTGAAAGAGAGAAGCACTCAGAAATTGGGAAGTGAACAAACAATAATATCTGATGGGGCAAAGCCTTGTTGCACTAAGTTTCTCAGGTTTGACATTGCCTATAACGACTCTAGGTTAAGACCCAACTGCAGTATCCACTTCTTAGGGAAAAAACGCCCTATAGTTCATAAGTGTCTGGCAGCAAATCTTTTGTGAATCTACTCGGAAATGCTTTCGAAAGAAAGATTAGAAAGTAGGAAACTGATGTTTGCCAAACCATCAACACGTTTGCGACGAAGTTCAAAACTGGCAACTGTGGTTGATAAATGTTAACAATTGATTGGTTTACGTCATACAGAGACTACCTGCTAAGTGTGTGGGCAGTAAACAAACATTCTGCAGCATGAACTAAATGCTGTCCTACTAGTAAATGCTTCTTCCGCTACCACACTTGTCACTCTGACTTACAGCTGTCGCATGTATGCATATACACACTGTATATGCAGTTATCCCGCACGAAAAACACAAATCGAACAGTGACTGCTGCCAGGGCTGTGGAGGTGGAGCCCAAGCAATTTTGGATGGCTGGAGCCAAAAACTTTTAATGGAGCCAGAGCCTGAAATTTGGCTTCTGGTTACACAGCCCTAGTTTGCAGGGCAAGCAAGTTGTACAAACAATTCAATGCTTTTTATTTTTAAATGGATGAAATCATTCTGGAGCCGGAGCCAAAAAAATTAGATGCCTAGAGCTAGAGCCTGAAACTTTGAGTTCTGGCTCCACTTCCCTTGCTGCAGACCTACATTTTTGTGTGCACAATCATAATCCTCTGAAATGCACAACATACCATATAAAAATGAGCACTTCTAGTGAGCTAAAACGTATTTTAATCTTGGTCAATGTGTAATATACTATTAACGAACGATTCCGGGCTAAGGGTATCAGCACTGCAGTCAAGCACAAGGCTGCAAAAGTTTCTCAAACCTTTCACTTTCTTGCTCCATACATTCTGAGAAGCAGAAAGAAATTTCTTCCAAACATTTAAAAATGGCATTTTTCTTTGCGAGTAGTGTCTCCATATTGGCTTTATGATTCACCTCATAATCCTTAAGATGTTTATCCTGCACCTCAATTTCTTGCATCACAGCTTTGACTTGCAGGCCCTTGGTTTTTGCCTGCGAATGAAGCAAGCCAATTTCACTGCTCATGTCAGCAATATTCTGTTTCAAATTCTGCAGCTGTTTCTCCAACCTAAGTTTTGTTCTTCGAGCTTGCTCTTTGCAGGAGGCCAACTGCAGCGTAAGATTTTCGACTTCCCGTCGCAGTTTTCCTATTTCAAGAGAACGAGATTCAGTCTCGAAGTGGTTCTTTCGCAAACTGTCCCGCAAGTCTCGGATGCTCTTCATGAAATCTTTGGCCTCAGCGAGCTGTTGTAGATCATACTCAATCAAATCGTATGTCTCTCTAACACGAGCTACTTTTCGTTCGACCTCCCGAACTTTGTCTTCAGTTTCCATACACTCTCCTTTCACAATGTTCAATGTTTCCTCCAGAGCTTGCCGTTCACTTAGAAGCCTGTCAGGACTGCTAACAACCAGTGCAGATACATTGTCTTTTTCTTGCACAAGCTTGTGGAATTCCGCATTATGCATTTCGAGTTCTTCAGCATGCTGGGACACTTCTTTCTTTACTGCAGCTTTATTTTCATGCAGTTTGCTTTGTCTTTTAAGAATTTCATCAAACTGTCTTTTTAGTTGGGCAAGCTCTTCTCTCTGATTAGAAAATTCGTTTTCATGGTCTGCAAGAAAAATATTTACCTCTTGCAAAACTGTTTCCAGCTTTGCATTTTGCTCCTTAAGCTCAGTTGATTTTTCAGCTAGTTTGTATGAAGCAACACTTAACTCTTCATATGTGCAGATGTTTTCATCCCATGAGCGCACATAGTTGATAGTGCTTGACAGAAATCTTCGCAGCTGTTTCCACTTGGGATAGAGCAGATCGCGTGGTTGGAGTGCCAGTTTAGGAATAGATCTGTTTAAAATTTCGGTGAAATTTAGAATCAACATTATATTTGAACGAAATAAGTCTGGATTGGATAAGACATCAATAATAAGAGCTTGGTTGTAGTTATCACAGTCAAAATCAAGCTTCTCTATAATGCAGGCACAGAGTTGTAATGCAAGAGCTGGTGTAGGATTTTTCAGTTGTTCCAGGGTTATATTGCGTACAGACTCACCAATATCTCCATTTTGGATCCATTGCAAGATATCAGACTCATTAAGCAAAGGTGGCTCGAAATTTATGTTTTCACCAGTGCATACAGCTGGTACTGCCATTTTACAAAGTAATGACAACACACAATAAAACGTTCAGATCTAAACAGATAAATGTTCTATTAATTTCATAATGCATCAAAATAACAATAGCAACACACAAGCAATAACTTATATTTAGTTTATCACACTGCAAACATGTTTGCATACAAAACCAATTGTTTATCATGTTACTAAATTTAGCAAGAAATACACAAGAAAGACATTACAATCATCGTAAAACCAGTAAGTTTTAACCAGGCCAAAAACAAGCAAACATTTGCACAACATCTTAAACTGAGGAGTCGTACAGAATGAAGCTTTCTGAAATGACAGAAAGCAAACATTTGTGCAGTGTTTACCAACATGGAGAAATAAAAATTGGTTTCAAAAAAATAGATCAAACTAGCACTGGTTTCTTCGCCGAAATCTAATAAGATCACTAACATTCCAAAGATTCAAAACCAAACTGAAGCCTCAGGAGTTTTCTATATTTTTAAGTATCTGGCGTGCATCCAAGTGAAATCAACTCTTAGTTCCAAAGGCAACCATCTATGTGTGCCAATTTGCAGAGATCGGGCATAACCTTTCTAGCATGGTTTAATGAACTTTGAATTACTGCTATGTACTTGTTTCATGCCAATAAANGCCAAGACACAAAGTNATCATTGGCTAATTTCGACAACAGCAGGCTATGATGGTACATGCAAGCAGTATGTATTTCAAAATGATTATATAGAATGTTCATTTTTACTCTTTGTACAACACTATTAGGATTAAACAGTTAGCAAAGCTTTCATCCAAATAAAATATTTCAAGTATATAATATGTCATGTGCCAAGCAAATCAGAATGCTAAAACAGCTAAGCCTAAACAAGTTTTACCATATTCATTGCACAACAAAGCCATCACTAAATACATTGTTGAAACTCATAATTTTTCAAACAGCTAATACAAAAGTTTGTTCAATGGGTACCAAAAATTATACAAACAAGGCTGTGATCACCAATTCACCATCACCAAAATCAGCACCAGGAAACAAACCGAGATCAAACAATGATGGGAAAGACCAATGAAAACAGCAAAATGCAATGAATCATGCACATAATACAATAATATACATGTTCACTTAACACCTTCGGCACCAGGTGGATTTAGCTGTAAATCCCGCATTTTCATGCCACTTTGCAACTCTGTAACTCGCCGGTTGATTGTGCTAGAGAGCTGTTCAAACCCTCAAAAGATGTGGCAAGTTTTCTAGTTTAGATTTTTAAAAAATTGGAAGGTTTTGGTCTTTTTGTGGACATGATATCATTAGTGGGGTAGGTTTAGGCCTTTTCGGCTGAGGTTATCGGGTCCTGGGCCCCAACCGCAGGAGCGAAGTCTTTCGCTCAGGCTTTTACTGGAAAGTAGTCTAAAATCAGAGTCTTTTGAGCCTTTAATTGACTTTTTATGGTTTGTGGTTCAAACGTTATTGCCAAAAAAACGAAATTTGGGTAAAATTAACCAAGGATTGATTTACAAAAATCTGGTTCAAAAATTACCCATGACGTCATGACCAAAAAGCAAAATTTGGATAAAAAACCCAAGTTTGGGTAAGAGTTTTTGCCCAAATTTGTACCTTTCTGGCCATAAAATTTGAACCAGAAATGTAGAAAGCCAATCAAAAGACTCAGATTATAGCCTAGTTTCCACTAAAAACTTAAGTCAAAAAATTGGCTCTTGTGGTTGGGGCACAGAGCTTGATGACCTTGGCCAAAAATGCCTAAACCTACCCCCACTTATGATGTCACCCACAACACCCAAAACTTGCCAATTTTTTAAAAATCCGAATTAGAAGACTTGCCACATCTTTTGAGGGTTTGAATAGATCTCTAGCTCAATCACCTGGCGAGTTATGGAGTTGCAAAAATAGCAGCTCTTGCGTGATTACATAGTACGAGCATATCATGCACCGCCTCCCAACATGTTCCATTACATCATGTGAAAATTTTACATACTCACAGATAAATGCCTAATATAAAAGCCATACACATGCATACTCCCTACAAATTAAGATTAGTTATGCTAAGACGATTATCCCTTTCTAAATTACATCCTGCTCCCAATTTGGGTTATTGTTTGGTTATAGACCAGTGTTTTTGAAATGACCGAAAGTCATTTCAGTCAGAATGTTTGAAAATATAGGCGGGTCATTTCATTCTAATTCAACCCAAATTTCTGAATTTTGGAACCACATGGTTTAGGATTTCGCTTCTTCTCACGTATGTTTGCAGCTACAAGTTTTTAGGAATATTGACACCAATTTTGCAAAAATTGATCGAGCGGCTTTTGATTTATCACTGCTTTTGTATTTTTGCCACTAGATGGCATTCGCACTGATGAGCAACTCAATAATGACTATAACTCTAGATCTGCTAGTCCAATCCTAATGAAATTGGTGTCTACACCCATGTTTTCTAGAATGGGCTTTCCAAATATGCAGTTTAAATTTACCTAAATCCATTACTTTTCATGATATTTGCGTTTTTGCCCCCCTACATTGCTCACCTAATTTGGGATGGATGCCGAAAAAAATTTGTTGCTTTAGATAGAAAACAGGGCTATGTTTCCAAACATATTATTCTCAAGACTAACATTTATGAACTTCTACAAAAAAATCACAAATAAATGCAGAAGAATTGGCTCTAAACAAATTTCCTTTTTCTGCTCTATGACATCACAAGTAACATTCACATACTATCTGTTATTTAACAGTCTTGTGAATTGCTAGTTAATGACTTCATAAATACCTGTAATATGATAGAAACTGCCTTTGATTACTTGCATAAGGGTTGTCTTTTAGTGTTTCTTGTGGAACTTCTTTGAGGTTGATGTGACCTAGCATACTTAACTGAAGACTTCAGGTGTCTGCAGTTACTTTCCTGTTGTGTATAACAAAAACATACTTCATTTAAACAATGTTTTTAGGATGATGTATTCTTATCTATGAATTTTATCAAACTTGTTTTAACTGAATTTATTGAAGTTTACCCAACCTCTAAACTTTATTGGCAATCTAATAGGATCTACCTTCATTGCATTCTAACACTTCAATTGAATGAGATGCTTTGAACTCAAAAACAAACCTGAAGTCTTCAGTTGAGTATGCTAGGTCATATCAACCTTAAACTGTTTATAAAGGACTGTTCAAGTGCAGATGTTCCACAAGAAACACTAAAAGACAACCTGTATGCAAGTAACCAAAGGCAGTTTCTATCATATTACAGGTATTTATAAAGTCATTAGCTAGCAATTCACAAAACTGTTAAGTAACAGATAGAATCTGAAAGTCACTTGTGATGTCATAGAGCAGACAAAGGAAATTTGTTTAGAGCCAATTCTTCTGCATTTATTTGTGATTTTTTTGTAGAAGTTCACAAATGTTAGTCTTGAGAATAGTATGTTTGGAAACACAGCTATGTTTGCTATCTAAAGCAACACATTAAAAAAATTTTTTTTTCAGCATCCATCCCAAATTAGGTGAGCAATCTAGGGGGGCACAAACGCAAATATCATGAAAAGTAATGGATTTAGGTAAATTTAAACTGCATATTTAGAAAGCCCATCCTAGAAAACATGGGTATGGACACCAATTTCATTAG
>JGI24159J19872_10006627_pt1 | contig 15115 bp, 7 predicted proteins | sample Ectturendosymbi4_FD_19872 | JGI IMG/M metagenome (IMG submission 19872) | reverse complement strand
TATATTAATCTTAAGTACATTTTGAGCAAATTACGTTCTTCTGAAACCAGGGGTGTACACTCCAACATTAAAAAACATCAGGTGGTACGCGATCTCAAAAAGTTTGAGAACCACTGATCTACGGTGACTAACTCGCGCAGTGATGTCCCGGAAAATGAAAAATATTGTATAAGTGCGAAAACCAATCGTGCCTGTATCGCTTTTGAAGATGCGGTTCAAACGGTTTGCGTGAATAAGAAAGCCTTAAATTAGCGTTCGTGCTAAAACTTTTGGCACTCGTATCGTACAACTCGAATTTATTAATTGCTTCGTCGAGTAACCTTTGGAGGATGTTTCTTACTTTTCTTTGCACTGCAATGTTGTGGCCATTGCTATCAAAAGCGGCTGTATTAAAAGTATGAAGGTTTCTCAAGCAAAATATGAATGAAAGTTGCAATTTTGTGTTTCTGAAGAAGTCATGTTGGCAACAAAATTTATTTGGTGACTATCTGATTGTTGCAATAGTGTCTTAATGTCTATCTCAAGAAAAGCGTGCCGCTAAAATTTTTGTTACAGAAAAATTGACATGTTCAAAGTAGCCAATCACTGTCACAAAATTTTTTTTTGGTCCTTTATAAGCCAATTACGGAAGTAGACTAAATTAAAGTCTGGCCAAACCCGTTTTAAGTCAACTTCATTTTGAAGTAGGTCAGGTTACTTGTACAATCCAAGCAAACGAAGAAAAATGCGGCAAAGTATGTGACGAAGTGCTACTCGCTATTCGTCATCGTAATAGGCACTGCAGTACTGTGTAAGCTGCAAGTTAAGCATGACCAGAATAGGCCCTGCGTTGGTTGAATCAGCATTTATGACACTTCGAACTTTATGCAGTAAGAAAATCCGTGAGGATTTCTCACAGCCACCTGCATTTGAGCAGCTTGCTGGTAAATCGCCATCAAACGTGTCCACTACAGATTTAAGCTAAGTTAAACGCCGGCAGTAGCAATAGGCTGCAAGTGTGAAGCTTAAGATGATGTTGCACACTTTGTATCTCCTCCTGAGCGATGAGTTCCGCGTTTTTGCATCGATGTAATCGTTGTTGGAATTCTGAACGCCTGGTGGAGTTCGGCGTCTTTCTCACCAACCTGTTCGCGCGTGTTTCGTCGCAGGGAGTTTCAGAAGATCGTCAATGTCGCACTCCCGCCCGAGGATGTCGCGCCTCCGCCCGAGCGACCGCGAATCTCCGTCCTGTCGTCAACCGAGCGCGTTCTCGGTCAAGCCCCGGCCGGACCACCACGTACCACTGCCAGCAACGTAGTTGGCGCGACTGCAGCGTCCACAAGCCAGACAGACGCTGCCCTGCATTCAAGCAGTCCAAGCACCAAAAGCAGTCCACCAGTGCTTGACTCAGTCGCCAGCCGCGCACCGTTTCCGTCTAGCAACCATCTGCCACCGTCCTCCAACCGGGTACCCCCGGTCTCGAGCAACAGCGCTGGCCCCTCTGGCGCCACTGCTTCAGGCGACCGCGCCAGCTCACTGAAAGACTCCACCTCAACTGGTGTTGTTCCACAGGCGGCCAGCGACAGCCCAAAGTCGCTTCCCCACCGTTCGAATGTTGCAACCGCCCTCCCTCCTAGCCAAGCGCAAACTGAACCGTCCGCTCCCAGCGTATGTCCACAGTGCGGTGATGCAATGAGTTCATCGTTTCGGTAGGGAGTACGCTTATTCGCGCGTGCGTTGATTTGTTGTTGTGTGCGATATTTTTCACCGGTGACTTTTCAAAAATCGTAAGTTGCGACTGAGGATGTTGACGGAAACTGCAGCTGTGTATTGTCTGAAGTACCTGCCGTCACCTGACAAAGTCTGATGTTATGTTGAGCTTTGACTATCGACCGAAATTTGCTTTGGCTTCGTAGCCACTGTGATTCGTGACACTCCTTGATAACGTTTAAAATGTTTAACATTTCTTTTTTCTTAAAGTGTTTCATAAAATTTGACTTAAGAATCGAGCATTGCTGACGTAGTTGATTATCCCTTTTGTTTAAAGCGCAAACCCAGGCATTTAGTTTTGACTCTGGCTGAGTTTGCAAAGTGGCAAATCTGAACACCTTCCTGAGTTCTACTTGCGTTTTTTTCTTGCAACTTGCGTCTTCAACTGCAATCTTCAGTTTTCTTCCGCAGGTGCTCCGCTTGTCACGCGCTAAGGAACCATGACGTCACCTGTCCGAGCTGCGGCCAGGTGAACGCGAACCTGACGGGCTACAGTTGCCGCTTCTGCTACACCAGCTTGCTGGGGGTGCTGACCTCGAACGAGCCGCCGGCGCAGACGAGGTCGTCGCCGGCTTCGTCGTCCGAAGAAAAGAAGTCGAAGAAAAAAAAGAAAAAGCTGCGCAAGGAGCGTTCGGCCGATCGCCCGGCGATGACGAACCGCGAGAAGAAGATCGCGTCGTCGACCGAGGGCAGTGACGTGAGCGAGAACGTGGGAAGCGGTTACGACGACGTTCCCGCGAGCCGGGCACTGCCTCAAGGTGACGGGGACGGCCAGCCCAGGCACGTTAGTCTCACCATAAAGCGTTCGCTTTCCCTCAAGGCAAAGACCGGCAGCATGCACGCCAAGCTGGAAGCGCCTTTAAAGCTGCGCTTGTCGAAAGACACCTCGAGGATGGACGGCGATTCCACGCAAAAGATCCGAGCGAAGTCCTACGACGCTCAGCCAGTCAGTAGTGTTCCAGTGAGGACTGCGTTCTCGCCTCACCGCATTGCGCTTTCGCCCAATAGGCCTTCTTCCGAAACATCCTCCCCGAATCGAACCAACCACTTGCTCCACCGCCGGCCAAGCTCCGGCTTCCACGAGTCCAGCCCAACCGAGACCGCGCGCTTTCACCGCGAACGAGCCCCCTCCCAGGACAAATCCCGTCACAGTTCTTCCGGGGAGAGCGGGATGGCCTCGCCGGGCCTCAAGGTTCCGCCGCTTGTCCTCAAACGCACAGCAGACGAGCGGTCGTCGGACCACGCCACCTCCTCGCCGATTGCGAAGAAAACACGAACAGACCAGCCGTCGAAAGCTGCCGCCAACAAAGGCCTGTTCATGTCGAAACAGCAGCGCAACATCTTGCACCGCATAAAAAACACGAACAAAAAACATCCTCGCCATCAGCAACAACAAAAACAAGCGCCCTGCAAGGCCACAGCCGTGGTTAAACACCCGCTCCCCCCGAAGGTGGCCGCCTGGGAGGTGCCGAAACAGCGTCGTCCCGGCCCGGCCAGTCGCACGTCCTTCTATTCTATCAACCCCCACTGGAACATACCCAGGCACCTGCATCTCCCCTACAGGACACACCTGCCGAAGGTCTGCCGCGTGCAGCTGTCGCTCTTTCCGCCAAACATCATGGAAATGATACACGATCACCAGCCCGATCTCGTTCTCAAAAGCTTGTTCGCGTAGAGACCAACTCTCAGTGGACATAGGCAAGGCAGCTCGCGTGCCTGGGCGTCAGCCGGGCACAAGCAAGCCAGCGACTGCTGGGCCTAACGTTGCCGCCTCGGGGGCTTTTTCAGTTGAGAATTTTCTCAACTTTTTGCGCATGAAGCAAATCCAACCGGCAATCTAAAGATTCGGTGCTGGTTGTCCCGTTTCGAACCTTGCATGAAAAGACGCTCTCGTTGATTGACGTCTGCGCGCGCCGCTCATTCGGCGAGGAATGTGCAATGGCTGGCGATCACGCTGCAACCACAAGCATTAGACTCTTCCGCGCTGTCCGATGTTTGAATGGCAACTTTCTTTTGGGGGGGTAACCCCCCTGGCGATGGGACCTCGTTGGACCGTCCGTTGTTTTATATCTGCGCCAGCAGCGAACGCCCGGCGAAGGTCGGGTCGGAAATTTCCTGACAATCGTTTTGGCGCGTGGACATTCGTCTGTCGACGTAGAAAGCGAAAATTGCAAGAGTACAGAAACTACGAAGCACTCGTTCATTTAAGTGCGAAGTCTTCACCGAACGATAAGATTTAAACTGCGTCATCTGTTGAAAGTGGAATCGTTGCATTGACGTCGTCTTGGCTCTCGGTCTTCGGCGCTCGGGCCTGCGCTGGCGCACTGTATTGCGTCGACCAATGAAAAACACGCAGTTGGAAAAACAATCACTTGATGTTTTGCTGTTCAGCGATGGTTTCGTGTGTTTTTTTTTACCTGCAGTGAAGTGTTTTTATCGCTTCTTTCCGTTGATCGCACCCCAGGCTCGTACTACCACATTACAGTTTGAATGCGATTGCGGGAACGATTAAGTGATATTGTGCGCAGTGACTTCGATCCCGTGTTATATTCGCGTTTCTACTGAATACATTACTCTCCTGCCACAAGTCAAGTTCCTCTCGAGAGGATTGCGGAGATTCCAGCTGTGATGTTCCGGCTCGGCAGCGGATCTTGGTGACGTAAGCTGTGTATTAAAATTAGAGTGAGCTATTTTTTGTTACGCGTTAATATTGGCATACGTGCATTTTTTGTACGCAAGTTTTCACAGATGTATCTGGTGGCCTTCTTAGGTGTTCGCACTGCTTGGATTAGACTTGATCAATGCGAAACACCACCACTCTCTCTGCATGGCCACAGTGTCGTAAACAGTTGGACATTACGCTAATCGACCAAAATTTTAACCCATTGTCCAAGACGAAACAGTTGTGCAGTCTCAGAATTAAACAAACAGTTTTATTTGTGTCACTGGCAAAAGTGAACAGGTGACCCTGCCTAATAAAAGTGCAGTATGAAAACTTACTGCGCCATCTTCGATANCCGCAAACCGTAATCTGTTTACCAGTATAAAAACTCATGCTAATCTAGCACTCTTNACAGTTGTTGACGAGATACCTTGTGTGATGTGAGAATTTCAAGTTTGAAGAATAAAGGGATCACACATGTAGGCACTGTGCGTAGGTACAGGTCAACCTTTTTTGACCCAAGATCTACTTTGCAGTGGCCAAATTCCTGAGATCTACCAGCCCTGTGTCTATATCGCAAACACAGAAATCGTTTCCAGCCTGCATCAGATTGTCAACCACGAGGCTTCACAAACATGATGTAGACAATTTGTCAGAAACCACTATAGACGAAAGATTTTCGCACACACTTCGTGTTCAACTTGGAGTTTACCAGCAGACCGCGACGGACTGGTTGGGCTCTCCTGGCGTAGAGGCCAGCGCGTGGCAATCTGACTTATGGTGGATGGCAGGAAAGATTGTGGAATTGGACACTTGGACTGAGGTCGGTGGCGGCTTGTAGCCTATGCACTGTAGGCCAGGGGTTGGGAACGTTTTTGGCTAAGGGAGCAATAAAACCTACATATTTTTAATTCCATTTCCGTGAGAGCCATATAATATTGTTCGACACTTAATGCGACTAACTAACGTGTGCATTTTCAAGCAAAACCAACGATTTTGAACAATGGTAAATGTCTGAATTTTCTCTTAGTTACATGCTTCTTACTGTTAATGCGACTTCTGGTGTTGCTGATGGNTTTGTAGTCTGGAAGATGGAAAATTACAGAAAAAGTTTTCATTCGTAACAATNGTGTTAAGAAAACATTGAGCGAGCCAGAAACCGTCATCAAAAGAGCCACATCTGGCTCGCGAGGCATAGGTTCCCGACCCATGGTCTAGGAGCAGTGGCGTAGCCAGCTCGAAAATTTGTGGGGGACGAAAATGCTTGATTTTAGATGAATAACACCTATTTTGTTTGGGATACTGCCTCTCAAAGCGCAAAATTACTATATGTTCTAAAAAATTTAGGGGGGGCATGCCCCCCTGGCTAGTGGCTACGCCTATGTCTAGGAGGCGCATGACTCTCAATGTTTAAAATTGAAATGGGCAATTCAACATACAGTCTTATTGTTATAATTTTATTTATACAATTTTATGTGCATTAATGGACTAAAGTTGATGTTTCAGCCTTTAAACAACTATGGCCATTTCTTCTGGTGTGGGTTTGGGAATATCTCAACGGCTGTTTCATTGTTAACCCAATGTGCTAAGTACTGTGTGACCTGTCAGAACAGTAGAAAATTACATTTTATGAGTGACGCCACATTGCACTTTAATCAGCTCAGTAATGATCAGAGGTGGGACCGGAGTCGACTCCGGCAGGATTCTGCGTTTTTCTTTCGGACCTAGATCCGGACACGGAGTCAAAAATTTGGGAAAAACCGGGCCTGGACCCGGAGTGATTTTTCAATTTCTGCAGTAGCAGGAGTCTGTGTGGTCATTTCTTAAGTAAAAACATGGGTAATTACGGTTGCATCGATGATTGTTGCCGTAGTCTGAACAGGAGTCGGATTCTCAAATTTGAAGAATTGCCGGACCCGGTGTCAAGCGAAATTTCTGACCTTTGCGAAATTTCTGACCTGTTATTGTTTTTAGGTTATTTTGCTTCTCAGAATAAAGAAATAAAGCCTGGCAATTACTTTTTGATGTGTGTTGTGTAAATTAACACATTTGGCGAGATGTCAGGAACCCACAACAAGCTATAGGACGGGAATAACTGTAAACATTAAAAATTTTCGGACTTAGTCGTTGACCTCAATTATTTTTCTTTTTCTTACCCAAACCCTAACCCGATACACTTACCTAAACACAAATTTCTAAGCCCTAATAATGAGTTTTATCAGCGTATTTGGTCTGTAGAATGTTACTCTGTGCATGCGTACATGGTGTGAAGTCAGAAATTTCGCTTGACACCGGATTCAAAAATTTTGGAACAGGAGCGTAGTCGGAGTCTTACAAAGTGACTCCGGACACCTCTGGTAGTGATATCCAAATTCAATGAAGCCAGTTCTTTCTGTTGTGAGCAGCAGAGATGAGCATGGATCAGGACTGAAGTCAATTTTGGCAGGATCGGGACTGGAACCAACTGCAATTTTTTTGAAAATTGGCCGATCATGACTGGGTCGCACTGAGATAATTTTATTGTTTTTATGTGATTATTGTAACCATATCAAAGTTTTTAATTGGAACATGATTTTACAGATTTGTTGATGAATGGCAGAGTATATTTTGCCATCAACAGCAAAAGCTCTGCTGGAACTAATTTGCCATTCGAGCTGTGTCCACCTTCGTCCACATAGAAGTTCATATTACCAGCAGCAAGGTGAACGTAGTCGAGTCGAGTGGTCAGCCTACTGTATATGCCTGCTGTGCAAGTGGTGGTCGGTTTTGATTTCATCATTTGCTTTGGCTTAGCTAGTAGAAGTTACACCTTTGATGGGAGCGTTTTTATGTACTTTTTAAAAATGTAACGGGTTAAGGTTTAAGGTTTACGTTTAAAGGCGCAGTTTGGGCTTCAGTTTGGACTTAACGTTTGGAGTTAACAGTTAGTTTCACTTTGGAGTTAACGTTTAAGGCTACAGTTTGGAGTTAACAGTTTGGAGTCAACCGTTTTAGGCTTCAGTTCAGAGTTAGCGGTTGGGATTTTGGGTCTAGGTTTTAGATTTACGGTTTTAGGTCATGTTACAAGGACTTTATGCTAATCAAAGTGTATCGTCGTTGTCGCTTGAATAATTCAAGCAATTGGATGCTCCTAATGCCAAAATAACTCCATAAGTTGTTGAATTTCGGAATTGCCTAAAGGCTGTGTCTATTTTGCCTGATGAAGCAAAAGCACTGTTGAAATTATTTTGCCTACAACCAATCTTATTTGACTAAAGGCACAGTTGTTCCTGTAGTGCGTTAGCCTCATGATGCAAAATAAAAATACATGATTTTACATGGGCGGATCAGGACTGGTTTAAACAATCTTATTTGGCTGAAGGCAAAATAGTTCCAGAAGTGTTTTACAGAGATGAGCAGACTGTGAAATATTTCAGTTCGAGTCCAATCATGATCCGCAAAAGTTGAATCCGATACAGTCCTGATTCGCAAAATTTTTGAAAATCATCAGTCCTGATCTGTCCCGGTAAAACCATGTATTTATTTTGCCTCATGAGGCAAAATAGCCTCATGAGTCAAAATAGACATAACCTTTTGGCATTTCCAAAATTTAATAAGACAGTTTTTATTTTGCCATCAGAGGTAAAAGCACTGCTGGGGTTATTTTGCCATTAGGCGAACCCAACTGGTAGAATTGGTCAAGTGACAAGGATAATACACTTGGGTTGGTGCATGCTGGTCTCTGTCACATGGTCTAAAACACTGAACCTGGACCCAAAACCTAAACCTTAAAACAAAATCCTAAAACTAATCCCCATAACTAAACCCTAAACATTAACCCTAAACCTAGATCTGAATCGTTTTATAGAGTAGATAAAAACTCTCCCATCAAAGGTGTGATCTTTACCAGCTAAGACAAAGCAAAGGGTGAGAGCAGAACTAACGAACAATCGCACAGCAGGCAAGACACTAACACCTTGACTATGTTCACCTTGTTGCTAGTAATACGAGCTCAACGCTATATGTGGAGTCTGGACAAAGTTGGATGCATAGCAAAGTCGTCCCAACAGAGCTTTTGCCATTGATGGCAAAATATACATTACCATTTAACCAATCTGCAAAATCACATTACAAGCAACATTTTTGTTGTGGTTAGTATAATCACATCGAAACAACAAATTTTCTCAGTCCGATCCAGTCTTGATCCGTCAATTGTCAAAATAATTGTAGTCCAATCCAGTCCTGTCCGGCCAAAATTGGCTTCAGTCCGGATGCAGTCCGATCCTGTCTTGATCCGTGCTCATCTCTGGTGCTTTAGCCTCATGAGGCAAAATAAAGATACATGATTTTACGTAGGCGGGTCAGGACTGGATCGGATTCAATTTTTGTGGAACAGGATTGGACTCGGACTGAAAAATTTCACAGTGCGCTCGTCTCTCTAGTAAGCCGTAAGGTTTATGTCAGAGATGAGCATTGGACTGGATCCGGACTATGATGGATTGTTTTTATTTTTGATTGGATCCGGATTGAAAATGCTTCACAAATTTTGGATCAAGACCAGATTTGGACTGAGTTAATGGACAAAAATTGTGTAATTTTTATCATTAAAAAATTTTATTTTGCTGAATTTTTGGACTTTATTTCGACTTGGACTTTACATTTTTTAAATTTTTTGGACTATGGTTGAAATTAAACTGAGTTTTAAAAATTCAGTACTGGATCTGTTTCTGTATCGCAAAATATGACAGACCGGTCATCTCTGGTAGATATCACGAACCGCGCATCTATTGAAAAAGTCGGTCCATTGAAAGCAATCCTTTCCCAACACCAGCAAAGAATAAGGCACTATGATGTTACAGAGTATTCTGTATATTTTGGCTCTTATTAAAATGGAAGTCGGGTTAGTTTTACTTTGGTGCCCTCCAGTGATCAGGGAGTAGGTGTATATCATGATGAAATAACAAATTGCAGCTTGCGGCAGTCAATTAAGAGTTAATTAATAATCAATCAAGAACAAGAACGAAGCACAAAATTGGCATCATAGTTCGCATTGAAATGTCCAGCATAAATTATACAACGTGAAGGCTGATAACGTTTTCTTTGCTATCAAGCAGTCAAACCTAATCATTAACACTCGTAAACCCAAACTTAACTTCAGGAAAAGGAGTACAATGAATGTAAATGTCAAGAACAAATGTCCGTCTGTGCGGATATCGTGAAACGAAGGTAGTGTCTACATTTACCGCCGATTTTCTGGCGGCAACAGATCGGCTGGAGCTATTGTGCTGCCAATCTGACGCAATTCGAATGAAAAGCAGGTCAAATTGTCATGCAATCAGTGTGCTGTTCATAGTGTTTGTAGTGGTTGTGCTTCATGTCTAGTAGGCTATGCCATTTTTGGTTTTCGGTTCGAATCTCACCTTAGTGATTTTTTTTTTGCTTTTGTAAAAACTTGTCCATTAGGTGTTACCTTTAGGGTTCGGTTAGCATTCAATCATTATTATGGTTAGGGCTTTGGTTTAGCATTGGGGTTAGCGTTAGGGTGAGGGGTCAGCATTAGGGTGAGGGGTTAGGGTTAGGGTTTGTGTTAGGGTTAGCATTACTATTAGTATTAGGGGTTAGGATTAGGGTTAGGGGTTAGCGTTAGTGCTGGGGTTAGTGTTAGGGGTTAGCATTTGGGGTTATTGTTGGTGCTGGGGTTAGCATTAGGGGTTAGGATTAGGGGTTAGCGTTATGGTTTGAGGTTAGGGTTAGGGGTTAGTGTTTGGGTTACGGGTACTGTTACGGTTAGGGATTAGTGTTTGGGTTAGGGTGTAGGGGTTAGGGTTTGGAGTTAAGGTTGGGGCTTAGCTTTAGGGTTTATCTTTTGTTTTTACTTGGTTTCTGCCAAGCTTTGGACTGGCGGCACAATAGCTCCAGCCAAGCCGTTGCCGTTGGCATTTTGGCGGCAAAATAAACACTGCCTCTAACGAATGTGTGATGACGTTCCCAGAGTGGAAAAAAAAATTCGTTTCACAATAAGTGAAGGTAAAGATACAATGAATAAAATATTCTGTCATAGCAATCTAAAATTACCTTTCCCCGAACATGTCATGCCAAAAAGTTGGGATACTTTAAATTTTTTTATTTTCACAAACAATTGTTAAACCTATTTTTGGGTCCCACTGGAAGTTGTTATCAAGAATCAAATAACCTTGACTTCAGAATGATGGTGGCTGACATTAGGCCTAGTACTATTTTAATTATTTTTACTAGCATTGTGGTCGGTCGGTATCATTCCTCAATCCTCACCGTAAATTATCAGTTTTCATGACTCCAGTTATATCATTTTTGGTTTTATATCTGCAAACAGATCTACTACTGATGGATATTCGTCTTTTGCAGTGCACCTTTGACCTTCACTTGTACTATTGTATTACTATAGGCCTATTCATTATGTCATATGTATTGATTTTTTTAAATTTCAGACTGTTGGTTTGAGTTAACTACTATAATTATCGTTCCCAGTTTTTGGATGCAAAATGATATGTGCTTATTATAGGTAAAGAAACATGATTTAACTTACGTAATGTCAGAATCTTTGAGTTATTTGGATGCTGCTGCCATCCTTCAGAGCCTTGTGAGATGGATTGCTGCAGGGGCAATGGTTATTGGGGGTGTTGTGCCTTATATTCCCCAGTATAGGGACATCAAAAGATCTGAAAATTCTGAAGGATTTTCAACATATGTTTGTTTGGTGCTGCTTGTGGCTAATTTGTTGCGTATATTTTTCTGGTAAGTTTATATTATATTACTTATTACAATATTAAACCACTAGTGCTTTTGTACTTCATTTTTGTCAAACAAACTTAGTTGCAGTTAAAGTGCAAGAATATTTGTTTACAGCCACTTGTCACTATTTAAAAAAAATTGCCAGTTTGCATTTTTTTTATTTAGTTGCAGTTTTTTAAAAGTTGTTGATAGAGATTTTGGAAATCACATTAGACATTTTAGCAAGAGTAAATTTAAGTGCAGGTTACGTAATTTTGTTAACCCATTGCATGTGGCTCTGTCGCATTGTGCTTCTTACCCTAAAGTGTGAACCGGTATTGCGAAGCAGTGTTGTGTCTGGCCACAATTAGTTATATAACACCAGAAGCAGCGTCTGGCTTAAAATTGCATTGTGGCTTTCCATATATTTTTTGGCCATAACTTACAAATCAGAAGAGCCACAAAAAATCTGAGACATTATATGAGAAAGCTTACATATTTCATCATACCACCTACAATCATTCCATTTCTTCTGCAATGGCCCTATGACGTACTCCAGTGTGGCAACCACAACTCCCTAGTTAGTGCATCTTGTTTAAAAAGTGCATTGCTAAACCATTTAGTTACAAACAACTTTGTTGAAAATCGAAAATCGTAGTTAGTGCAACAGTTTTTACGTGATTTGTTGAAAGCAAACCTTAAGAATTATCACTTTTTTTGTAATTTGTTGAAAGTAAACCTCAAGGATTATTGCCTTGTTTGCCTGGAGTGTGGGCACGGAATGCAATGAATTGTAATACGCCAATAAAAACAATGAATTGTGATACACTAATGTAAAATCTGCAAACCACTTTAATATAAATATCTGGGGATTGTACTGGACACTAACCTCTCAGATGACAAAGATGTTCAGAGACAACTGCGATATAAATATTGTGCAGCAAACAAGCTGCAAGCCTTATCCCAGTGTTCAAATACAGTAAAAAATGTACTTTTTCGTTCCTTTTCTACGCCCATGTATGGCATCACAATTATGATGTATATTCAGGAAGTCATACATGCAGAGATTGCATGTGGTTTACAATTTTGGATCCAAAGCTCTATAAAACCTGCCCTGCTGGAGAGCGAGTATTAGTAGTCATCAGGTTCAATGTAACATTCCTACTTTTGAGGCCTTATTAAGATAAAACGTACACCTATTTCTTAAAAAACAATGTATGGTTGCATGCTTTCGTGCTGTCAGATTGTTTCTATTCATCCTTATTCTTTGAACACTACAACCGCATTTTGCTTTGTGTCTGAGTGCTCAGACATTGCAGTGCTTGTTTGTTTGAGGGTGTGTCGTGCCACAACGCATTCATACTTTACCTGGACTTGACCAGACTAGGAATTAGCGTCCTACTGTGCAGTAGTGTTGTACCAAGTGTTACTAGTTAGCAAACAATAGTGTTATGAATGTGTATGTAACCCAGTGGTTCTGCCTCCAATGCCATTGTAAAATGTTCTGTTTGGTCTGTTTTTATCAACCTGCATTGTGCAGACAGTTTGTGTTTGTACTATGGACTTCATGTCTGCTGGCAAAATAAATGCATTAATTCATTCACTAAAAACAACGAATTGTGATAGGACACATAAAACGAAAATTACACATGCTTCAAGATATAATATTTGTTGAAACATTAGATAATGCACAGTGAAGACCCAGATACAGTGCAGTACTGCCTAGAGTGGGGTCAGCAACCTGCGGCACGCGTGCCACACTTGGCATACCAAGCAAGTTCCAATGGTACGCAAAAGCTCCAATTGTTGCATATCAATTTTCTTATGATTCGCAAGATGTATTATTGATCTTGACTTGTACAAAAATATGGACGTAGTTAACAGTTTGAATGATTTGCAACGTTAAATCGGCATACCATTACCAAAAAGTTGCTGACCCCTGGCCTAGTGTCTATGCATTTGGCATGCTTCCTTCACAGTTTGAACCTTCGATAAGCCCTTTTTTCGGGCTGTTGCTAGAATATTGCAATTTCAATCACTGATACTATTCATTTTTAAATCCTGAAATGATCTCTATTTTATTTGAAATGCCGAAGTATTATAGATTAGCAGCACAAAAGTAACCACAAAACAACAAAGTTGGATTTCAATGAAACAAGTTGATCAAAGCATGTAATTGTGGTGAACACTGTATTGTGGCAAACTGCTCCTCCACTGATCTCTTCATTCTTCAAATTATACAAACCTGATTGACCAAGATAAAAGTTATGCAAGTACCGCAGACCAGTTACAAACCGCCTGCATGATCAATTCGGTAGTAGATGGATGTTTATAGTAGCACTTTTAAAGTGTATTTTGGAACGCTGAGTCATGGCCTGACGCATGCCATGACACACGCATCACAATGTGGAATGTCATTGTGTCACATGCTTTTTTGGAGAATGCTATTAGAGATTGTAAGTAGTGTTGTTTAATATCTTGTTCTTTTCATGCCTTTTTGCAAATTGCATTGCTAATTTGCTTGGCAGGTTTGGACGACATTTTGAACTCCCATTACTGCTACAAAGCATTGTGATGATTATAACAATGTTGGCAATGCTTAGTCTATGTGTGCGTGTACACAATACACATGATTTAAGTACAAGAAGAAGAGCATTTATTGGTATGACTTAATTCCTATTGTGCATGTTTGCTTTATTCATTGAACATTCATCTGCAAATGTGTATTGTACCTATTAATCTTGAAATATGTACATATGACACCTGGACTGTTATGTAGTTAACGCAATGTTTTGTGCATTGGAGAGGTAGTAATCAAAACAGTCCGACCCATTTTTTTCTATTGCTATTTAACAATCAAATGATTGTTTTTTTCAGGAACGCCGCAGAGTGGGAGAATGACAGGGCTGTTGCCCCTTCTGCTTTTTTAAAAGGGGGGCAACAGGGGTAGACATGCCTTTTTCATAAGTGTATCATGGCTAATTTCATGTTTTATCAAGATCAAATTGAAACATTTATTGTAGCTATTCGTCCAACAAGATAATTCAGAGTGCTTTTCTATAATTTCTATTTTATCACCTTTATTTTAGGGTAAACATAACATTATGACGGTGTAATATGTTAACATCAACTTGGGTTTAAGGATTCCAAATGCTTTAGCTTATAGGGTTAAAGCCTTTAACAACTTCAGTGCTGGGTTATTCTTACCTTTAAACCCATGTGAGCCACTTAAAAACCATCACTTTGCAACACCATAACTCACCTGCCGATGCACTAGAGAGCTGTTCAAACCCTCAAAAGGTGCGGCAAATCTTCTAGATTGCATTGAAAATTTTGGATTTCTGTTTGTTTGTGGGCGACGTCATAAGTGGAGTAGGTTTTAGGCCATTGGTTGAGGTTACCTGGCCCTGGTCACTAACCTCTAGATGGAATTTTTTGACTCAAGTTTTTATTGGAAACTAGGCTATAAGTTTTTGGAGCCCTTGAATGGCTTTCTAGCATTTCTGGTTCAGAAGTTATGGTCTATAAACAACAAAAGATTGATAATTAATTAATTGGGAGATTAATCAATTATTTTGTTGTTGTTTTTTTTAATACCATAACTTTTAGGCCATAACTTTGTTTTTAGACTGTAACTTTTAGGAGGGACCATAACTTGTTTTAGGCTGTAACGTTTGTTTGAAAAACAAATATAAGATTACTTCTAAAACACTACCAATAAATTATTTTGTATTATGAACGGGCAGATGTTGTTTTCCAGATATGCTCTGGCAATGCATGACATGCTACACTTAATAATTAAATAGCATTATCTAGCTTGGATGTCCTTATTGAAATGCACTATTAAGTCTAGACTTGCTTCCCTCTTTTTTTCTTTTTGTCCCTGTTACTTATCAGGGCATCCGACTAGAAAACCGTATGGTTGTTTCAGATGTCCTGGGAACAAAATAAACGCTGTTCTAATGTGGTTTGTTT
>JGI24159J19872_10006622_pt1 | contig 15118 bp, 9 predicted proteins | sample Ectturendosymbi4_FD_19872 | JGI IMG/M metagenome (IMG submission 19872) | reverse complement strand
CAAAACTCGTAATTTATATTTCAAATTTCAAAGTTCTCACGGACCCTCTGAAAACGTTTCGCGGACCCCCAGGGGTCCGGACCACCGGTTGAGAACCACTGATTTAAATGTTTTATGCTTTCTTGTATACAACTACTTATTCACGTGATGCGAACCTTGAATTGGAGATAAAGTGATATATAAATAAGGAAAATAAACTAACCAACTGCAGGAGACTCATGGTCCACAGCCAGATCTGCCGAGTCCTCAGGCTGGTGAGGAAGCTCAGTTTCCACGCCTCCCTCCTGAGCCTCCTCAGGCGAAGCAGTATCTGCAGCAGCTTCTTGTTCCGGTGGGGAAACATCTTCGTTGTCAGCTGGAGCTGCTTCATCGCTTTTTGCTTCTGAAGCTGATGCGGGTTTGCTGCTCTCTTCTGAGAATCAACACAGGATTACTCAGCTCGTTGCCAGAAACTTCCCATTTGCTACAAGGCATTCAAGCATTTAACCATTGCAGTGGAAAAGCACATGAATTCGAAAGGATTAGCAAAACGAAGCTCTTTCTTTTTTATAAGCTGGTAACATTTTACATAGTAGTAAAACGAGTTGCCGATGATGGATTACCGCTACTGTATCATTAGAACAACCTCGAGTGGCAGGTACGGTGGAAGCAGGCACTGATGTCCACTCCGATGACGTAAATTCTTCCGTTGACACGTTGACCGACCCATCATCCTCGTCATCTTCAGAAGTGGGATAGAGGTCATCGAGTTCTTCCAGTTCAATGACAGGCCCTTCGCGACAGAAAAGATTGCACCGTTACAGTTGTACACAGGGAACGGCAAGCACAGTTCTGATTACTTGCCACGATTTTCTTTTGGCGATGGGGTTTGTCAGGAACAATGCCGGATTGCACAATAAAGATTTTCGTGAAAAGCTTAAAGTCGGACCTCGAGAAAGCCTGATGCAAGGGTGATATACTGTACTCAAAATATGTTGATATAATGCTTTCCTTTAATTGACTAGCCATGCTTCATATAAACTGAAACATCTCTTAACTGCTTGAGTTCCTTTATGCAGAGCTTCGAAAAAATTGTTTGTGGTTTTCACTACGTTTTTTGCTGGAGGTAGTCAATCGTCCTACTTTTCAATATCATGAGAAGAAATTGCCGAGCAAGATATTTGAAAGGTGGAATCGAAATTGGAATTGCAAATGATTCGCTTATAACTGATTTTGCAACGGTAGAAACGGCTGTGTCATGAAATTTTTAATAAACACAAAAAACAGGCTCACTACCAAACAGTAGGCTGGGGGGACGCACAATAATAAATCAAATGCTCGGCTTACATTTTCTAGGATTATTGACTTGGCCTTTAAATCCGTTTTCCATCTTATCATAAAATTTTTCAAGCAAGTGCAACATCCTGTGTCGATCTAAATATCCGGTTTCTTCCGTATCGAGAGCTGAAAAAAGCTGTGAAATACCAACTTTGTTAAGAGTTTCAAAAATTAAAACGGGAAGTACAACTAAAGCCAACCAAAAATACCATCCGTCAAGGCGGAAGGACAAAAAACAACGTCGGATTCGGATAAGTTGCAAACGTAGCCTTGGCAAATGTATCATTATGTGTCATTATCATTATGTATCAGTTGCAAATGTATGATTATTATTCATAGCTCATAACCAACAGACCGGTATTATTTAAATGCTTTTTCAATTCACTATTGCTATTTTGCAATGCTTGGCAAAACCAAACCACCATCAGATTTTGCTTTGAACGTATATACGATTAGCATAACTCCACGTGGCGAAGGATATGTGCGATGAGTACAAATGTGTTCGAAAATCGCGGCATATAGGGAGGTCTGCAAAGTACGATAATACCGTCAAAAACATTCCTTTCCACACTTCGTGTTCAAACGTGTTTCTAAAGGCGAGAGCACACTGATCAAGATGGCGCAGCAATTGTTTGAAGTCGGACATGGGCATGTTGCAAACGTAACCCTCGACGTACTGAAAAAAACACATACACAAGTATCACCACAAACTTCCTCACAAGGAAGTTATTTTGTATGCTTAGATTCTATTAAGAAACTGAAACGACAGATATAACTAAAACCCCAGCAAAAACATAACGTTACGGGTGTAAAAATACGATTAAGCAGTGCATAAAAATTAAGCCAGCACAACATTCATTGTATTGGTTTGAAACTATTGCATAAAACTAAATGCTTGATAAAATCTAAGCATAGGCGTCAAACTCTGGCCCGCCGGCCAAATTTGTCCTTAGTTTAAGTAAATTTGGCCCGCAAAGCAATACCAAATGATTACTAAAGCTGGTCCACCGATATTATACAGCGCATGTACCACTGAAACTTCAAACCGCACATTTCCCTGATTGTGTTTAGGCGCGTCAATCAGGACAGGACAGTGTAATGTTTGTAACGTCACACCAGTCACATTCACCTCGCGTGGAAGAAGATTTTTTTCAATATTTATCAATGTTGGCCCGGCTTTGTACAAGTTTTAAATTTGGTTCACCATGTATTTGAGCTAGATACCCCTGATTTAAGTGGTTAATTCTTCAGCGTTCTTAGTTAAACATCCGATTGTAACTAACTACCTGTGTCACCACTAAGATGCTCCAAGTCAAGACTAAAACAATATGAAAATTTAGGAAACCAACACCGAGACCATGTGAAAATTTGAGAAACCAAAACCGTGGCCACACATTTAATTGTGTGTTTTGGTCAATCTACAATGACGTCAGTTTGAAAAGACAGTATTAACGTCACATCACACCTACAAAAGCGGCAAACATTTTTTTGATTTGTCAAAAAATTCGCCGAAGGCTGAAGCCAAGCACGAACCAAACATATCAGAACCAAACTAGTGTGACTTGTTTTCGGTGCAATGTAGAAAACAATCTGGGAAAATAACTCAAACAGTACGACCTGATTTAGACGAAAGAGTTGTATTGATAATCGCTGTGCAAGTGAAGTGACAACTTTGAAAGACATGTGGACCATAAATAAACGCATTGCAGAATGCGGTATTTTTGCAGAATTGCAGAAATTGCGGTATTTTTCTTACAGTACCTGCGCGTATTCGTCAATACTTAGCGTAGCGCCTGTTTCATCTGTTGCTTCCAGTTGTTTGCTGTATTGCACCACTGCGTGTTCGAAAAGAAAGAAGAACTTGAGGTTATCATCATAAAACAAACTGACAAAAAAACAATAAAATCGAACTTAGAACCGTTCGTAACTGGACAAGAAAAATTCGAAGCATGATTTCCGTGATCTGTTAGCAGTGAAAAGATACTGCACGTGGTCAGCTTCGTGGGACCAAAATTATACATTGAAGTGTAGCACAGCAGCAAGCGCAAATCCTGGTTGCCGACGAGCAAATGCTTTCTAGAAATTTATTAAAAGCTTGCAATATCACGAGTCAAGTCGATCCCATAAAACTAATTTATAACTCTGGCTACACTGAAAGTTCCTATTCTGAAGACGCTGCTTTCATAAACATATGTGCGCTAAAAACAAAGAGACCTAACACCGCGCAGCTTCAGTTTTGTAGATTTTTCCAAAAAAAATAGATTTTCAGAGTCCACTAAACCTAAAATCAATATAGCGTTTCAATAAGACGCGTAATAACACATTTTTCAAACAAAATAACAGTGTTTATCAAACAGAGGGAGGCTTATTGACAGTATAGAGCATATAGAAATTAATTAAATCATAGCGCTTCTTTAGCTGCCTGCAAGTGACAAGTCGTGGCTTGACATTACTGCAACGATGAAAACAACGAACGCTATTGTTAGAACATACAAACAGTATACCTGCGGTGCTATCAACCGCCAGATGAGAGGAAATTTCCAGAAACGAGTACAGAGCATTTTGAACCAACTGCAACTGTAACCGTCCAGCAGGATCCAACAACCATTGCGCGAATTGAACCTAAACAGCATTGGGCATGTACTTTTTTATCCTTACTTCCACTACAGCACACCGGGTAGTTGACATATTCAAGCACATAATTCTGTCGTTAAACGTACAAAAACACTTCAAACATTTACATTTGCTTTCAAAATATTTGTGCAGTAGATGTTGGCCATGTGCAGGAATTCCAACATACTTTTAAAGCTTTCGCAAGAAACATGTCAGTCTTATGCTTCAAAAATAGCTATTTTGGAATTTGAAAACCACATTGCAAATTATGAATGAACACTGATTTAATTTGACAATAAGAGCTTTAAGTTTGCGCAAGAATGCGAAAATAAGGCATTCTATTTTAAGAGAACCATCTGAGAGTTGAAGCATTAAAGGCAGTTATGGAGCTGAGACCGAAAACACGGAGGCCGAGACTAGAGGCCCGAAAATTTTCGGCTTTGCTAATTTTTCAAAAAAAATCACGCATATTTCTGAAATTCAATTTCGTCGCATTTCATTCATTTTTGCCAACTTTTTTACTTTTCCTCCACCAAGGACCAGGCTGAACCTGAGCAGGTTTGCTGCTAGAATTTTCAAAAACGAGTTGGCAGGACAATCAACATCTTGAGATACAAGGTTCGAAACCTGCACCCCTCGAGACCGAGACGAGATATTCAAGACCGAGACTCACAAAAGTGGGCCTCGAGACACGTCCCGAGACCCTGTCTCAAGACTCTATCACTGATGGAAAGCTTCAAGTTTGTGTTGTCATACTTTCAACATTTGATTTCTTTGCTCCACAGCGTCCTCCCTTTGTCTTTCCTTCTCCTCCATTTCCAGCCGTTGGTGACGAGCGCAACTCTTCAGTTTCGCCAATCTAAGCACAAACGTACGAAAATGAACTGTAAAAGTTTCCGAGGTCCACATTTTGCAATTGCCTCTTAGTCAACCAATACCAGCAGTAAATTTGCATTTTTACTTTTTTGTATCTGTACGCTATCTATCGAAAGGAATCCTTTTCTCAGCCAAGAATCAGACACTGACCTTAACTTAACAGAATATGTACTTTGCCCACGGAAAAGGCATCTTCAGATCTTATTCAAATAAAATCAACGCTGCTTAATGCTTTAAGTCAGTGCCATCAGCATACAATGAAATATACAAAAGCATATTTCCGAAAAGATCTTGAAAACATAACATGGCGTACGCAATTTCATCAATGCACTCACAAACGTTCACGCGCTTCAGCGCTTATATTTTAAACAAAACAACTGTGACCAATAAATATTTTTTCACTATTGTTGAACAGCATTTGGGTCGGAGTGTTGGGAACTCTCAAATCGGCGGTCTACCATAAGATAAACCGCGATGTGGAGCTTTATACTCATTATCACAAAAATCCCTAATAGAGTTTCTGTCCGTTAATGTGTGACATTTGCCAGTTAACCGAAAAGGGAGATGCTGGAAGAACCTTGATCAATTACTACGAACTGCATGGTGCCTGAGACCAGTCTGATCCAACGCCAATTGATGCGGAACTTTAGTGGTAATTCCCACGAATGTGTTACAACACTAATATTGCCAAGCTTTCTTGATCAACGCAGAAAACATTTGCTACCATCATTACAGGATGGTCTGTTGGAGATTTGAATCACCATTAAAAGGAACTTTAACTCTTAAGATTCAAAGCCCAATCGTTTCCATCGCCCAATCATTGCGAAGATTTCAGCGAACGATCCTCGCCACAGCTTTCAAGGCATGGCTCAAAGGTATAGACGTGAATTTCTGCTCGGAAATTTTCGTAAACTTAGCCTCATCAACTCTTCTTCGTGGGGCAAATGTTCCTGCACTGCGGGAACCGACACCACCCGTTTCGACATGAGAGATCAAAGCTAGTGAGAAACCAAACAGCAACAGAAATCCTTCACAGCTCAAAAACATAGAAATTTCATTTGGATAACCGTAATTCGCTAATCTGTAGAAATTGATCCATGTTTAGAGACACAAGTTGTGAGTTTCAGTACATACTTTCCGTACACTAGTTCTTCTCAACATGTCCACGGTGCATCCGGCGTGATGGGAAGGACGTTCCTTCGTGACGTAGCGGTTGTTACATTGTATTTTTTGTTTTCTTTTTTACACAAATCTTCTACAAAAAATTCCCCACTGTCTTGACGGTAGCAAACTATCTCTTTTCAGATGTAATGTGTTTCGTCACCTCAGTTTTTGACTCTGTACCACTGCAGCACATGCATGCAAGTTCACTGGAGAGTTTATAGGATACGAGGAGGGTATTGAAAACCTCGTCAACTCTGGGACAGGCACCGTGACTTTTATCAACCAGGTTGCTGTCGGTCATTTCCGAACTTGACCCAATTCCTCAAGCGTCTGGTTTTTAAACGTAGATCTGCTTAAACCATCTTGTCTGGGTTATTTCGGTCCTTTGTTGTTTTTTTTTAATTTACGTATTTTTCTTAGAATTGACAAAACTGAAAAAGACCACTCGAAATATTTGTTTTAACAACAAAAAATTAGCTTTGTAACGTTATCTAGCACACACTGCAAATCTTTGGAGCGCCAAACCTGAGTTGGATTGGATGGAACTAATGCAGCTAACGTTTTTTCACTTCGGTCAATGTAAGATCGCCTGTTTTGTGACAATATTATTGCGCTTCAGATCAACCTGGAAAGCAAGTTCAGATCAACCTAGAAAGCAAGTGTTTAAACTGCAGTTTATTCTTTCTTTAATCTTAAACAGCACAGTGGTCAGCGAACCTTTATGCCCATTACGATTAAAAAGTGCGAAAAGTTATCTAAAACTTTGTTTGCCGTAACATCTGGACGAGCGCGTTGTGCATGACAACACCTTAAGTGAACAGGTATGTGTGAACAGACTGCTAAACGAAATCTTGATTTTATGTAATATGATGTCATTCTGCATGAAGGAATTATTATCATTACGCACTGCAGGACACTTGTCGTGTTGTCTCCTTGGTACCATTGCTAGGTTTCCAAAAAGAGGATCATGTTGGAGCGAAGCAAGGATGAAAAAGAAAGTACGATTAAACGTATACAATGGAGATCGCCTGAGAAGCGGAACAACTAAAATGTGGGGTAACCGGAAGCCAGACCAAAAACTGCAGCAAGCCAATCGCCCTGCAGAAGAACCATCACTGTTCTATGATATAAACCAGTCTTTTAAGGCATGTGCTAATATCTTGTGCAGTTAAAGTCTTGTAAGTACAAATCATTAAAGCATTAACTACCAGCAAAACGATGCAGATATCAAATAACGTTACTTCTTCAGAATCATCAACTAATGAGCTTCAGGACCTGGGTTTTCCTTGTCAACTATCTTTTCGTTTGTTTTTTTTTTCAAACTTAGTCCCAGTGTTTCCGGAAGTGCATGACAGCCTTGCTAACGACAGCATAGTGCCATTTGAAGCAGTTAAAGTATCATAACGGAAATAAGCATATGGATGGGTTTTCTTTAGAAGAGTGCTAGTGGTCGAGCGTTCCGGAGACTTAAATTGCCGGAAGCGCATTGTCAGTATGCAGGTGAATGCCAGCAACCTCTTGAAACAACTTGACGCGAATGCGGAGCACAGCAATCTGTGTTTTCAACCTTAACTGTTCAGTATACACCTGGTCAGTTTCTCGAAGCTTAAGGATTCTGTGTGAGAGCACGGCAAGCGAGATAGCTTTGTAAGGCCGTCTACGAATAAGTGGTTACTCGGCGTATATATGTCCGGTTCGTACAGTCATGGCGGCTCATGGAGGTAGATCAGGGATGCTCAATATGTCGATCGCGATCTACCAGTCGATCTCAGAAGTACTGTGGGTAGACCGCATGACATTAACACCTTGGCTGATTCCATTCAGTGCAAGTTATCAGAGTAAAGTCAGGTAATGGCAGAAATGTACATAGATAATGTTGTGCAAGATGGGCTCATGTGGGTATGCAAGGTACACCAACATACATTGTAGAAAGAATTCTCAATATATTTATTAATAAATATATGTTTTGCATTTTTCTAGTAGGTAGATCACTTGTTCATTTTATAAGTAGCTTGCAAGATGAAGAAGTGTGAGCACCCCTGAGGTAGACCCACACCCATATGCGTAGCTTCAACAAATCTGCGATTAAGGAAACATACAATCTTACGGTCTACTTTGATTACGGCAATGATTTCAAACAGCTTTCGAAATACACTGGGTTGCACTGCATGGTGACTGGAGACGTTTTTCACAGCAGGTAAATCATCCAGCATAGCCCAGACATAAATTCAGGCCATGACAACAGAATCAACAGCGTGGTAGACCATGCTTGTGTTTTGTAGGTTTGTCTTATGCATTGTGACAAAAAGAGAAAATGCCACAAATATCAGAAACGCTCAGTCGTCATAAGTAATGTATGGCGGTAGAGGCTAAGTGGTCATTTTGTTTCGCAGTACAGTACTGGCTTGTGTTTGAGTGCGCGCAGTGTTTGACCGCAATAAGAACCGTAAATGCGAAGTTGACCACAGATTTTGGTAGGTTATTTTATGAATGCTTCACTTGATACGCGAAATCAGGCCCGTAACTAAAGGGCGCAGGGGGGGGGCGAAGTCCCCTGCAAAATGTGTTGGACATAGTTTAAAAAATTTGGGCCCCTCTCAGAAAACTCTTCGCCCCCCTGGCTTCCCAAGATGGTTACGGACCTATGCGAAAGTAAGGATAAAACATCTCGAGATCACCAATAAGATCGATTTTCATAAGTACCGTGCACAATATAAGTTGCATTCATGCACAGGTGTTTGAAACATGTACTCTTACGATTTTGAAACCTTCAGCGTTTTCATGAGAATTGACCACATTGAAGGTTTATTAAACACGCCCTTAACAGTTTGACGCAGGCACTGCTCAAGAAAAATGACCGAACTTATTAAGCGTTCACATAAAATGCAACATCATTACCAAGTAGTGTAGTCTAAAATTAATATATAAAATTATATATGCCCCCCTAAAATATAATATGTTTAAAAGCTCAGGAAGAGTGAAACCTGGTCGTGCTCTGGAGTGACACATAATGCTACAATTTTCGTTCGTTTTTCCTTTTGACGATGTTTAACGTTTTTTCGCTCGACATGAAACGGCAAAGTCGGCTTTAATTTAAACACAATTCTGCAGATCTGTCCTGGAATGTGGTGGCAAAGAGTCAAAGACACACGGACATATTTGGACGAGGTTCATAGAAGTGACACCACACGAGACCATGCTTCGTTTGAGCCGAAGGTTGCCTTCGCTTGATTGAAAAACTGTAAGAAACTGGTTTCTGCGGTACTTGGGCAGGGCCGTCGCCAGCGGGTGGCCAGTGGTGCCCGGCCCCCCATTTGACATCGGTTCCCCCCATTTCACATTTGGCCCCCGGTTGCTACGTACATCCAATACTGTATTAAAAAAATGTGGCACCCCCTTCTGGTTTCTGGCTCCTCCTTCTGGTTTTGGTCCCCCCCTGCTGCTAAATCCTGGCGACGGGCCTGTACTTGGGAAAAAAATCGGTGTTCATCACTTCGGACGGGAGTTGAAAAGAGCAAGTGCCCACTTAGGAAGACCGGTGCAATGAATTTCGTAGACCCAAACAAACACAGCAATTTAAGCAAATCTTTCTGATAAAGTGGAAGTAGCAGAGAAGTATCAACAGAGAAAAATCTTCTGAGGTTCAGCGAAATCAGCCAAGATGCCAGACATTTCATTAAATTATGCCTTCAATTCGACACACAAACTCTGTTTTTTCTCTGATAGTTAATGTCAATATATGAGAACTGGGAAAGTGACGACAGCAGCATGACACATTTACACTGTTACGAAAACGAATTTATTAGTTTGCTATTAATAAGCTACTAATGGCATCAAATCAAATCCACCTGCCAAAAGATTAGTTTTAAGCTAGTGATGGGCCAATCGTGCCACGCGAAGGTTTGCTAAAGATTGCCCGCGTACACTAAAAATTGCCAGCGAAGCCAAAAACCATGTCCTTTTACGGCCGGAAAAGCTCGAAATTTCATGTGATTAACAGCCACGAGAATAACCGTACTCACTCTGAAAAAAACGCTTAGTGCTGGCTTGAAATTGTTGTTGAAAAATTTAGGATAAGACATTTTTAGTTATTTGTTCCTAGCCATGAAGAAGAGCCTCGAGAGAACTCTCTCGATCTGTACGGTGCTCTAAGAATAACATTGGACAGCCTGGTTCTAAATGCCCCGCGAAAACAGCAAGCTTGGCCATATCTGCTGAGCTGTGCGCGCACACAAGACTTTAGCAAGGCGCCCATGTTGAATATCGAAGTAGCCTACGTACAGGGATTAGAGCGCTGGTGAACTGTCAGTCACATTTTTCCAATACAGCAATATAAAAATTCTTATACAATTATTGTTCCCAGGAAGTCCAAAATTATGTCAGAATCAAACGACTTTACAGCACTGAGTTTTGCGAACATTTTCAGTGTAATACTGTATCAGCAGAGTGATGGATAGGAATTTATTATGCCATTCTACGTCATAGAACTACAGACAATCAAACCTTTACCATGTAAAATCTACAGCTTGTGTGCCTTGGTATTATATTGTACCTGTATTGCCACTGCCAAGCGTAAAGGAAAAAATTAGACCGAGCAACGGTGGCTCGCATTCTTAAAGGAGGCTGCTGATGGTGCCCACAAAGTGCAGTTAATATTATGTTGTTGCTTAAAAATGGAAAGTTGTTCTATCAAAAAAACATCGAAAAAATTCCAAGTAACTGCATGCGGAGTTTCCGCACAGAATATTTTAAAACTTGGTATTGTATGGTTTCTGATACATATTACTTAAAAATTGATAACCTAGACCAGGGTTTCCCAACCTTTTCAATGTCATAAATTTTGCTGAGAACTAGTGGACCCTTTTAATAAAAACCAGTTAAAACTGTTACGCACAACTGCAAGTGGTCTCTACTAGAAAAGATTATTATCCACTTTGCGCGCCATTGAACTTTTCGCGTAACAAACTGACATTGCATGACAATCAAACTATCCAACGAATGTAATTATGGGTAATAACAAGCGCTGCTAAGGGTGGGATAATTGCATATAATTGGCATTAGGTGGAAAAAAGGCGAAAAGTTTGTTCACCAGGCATTGAAATATTCAGTAACAGTGTTGTCAGATGACGAAATGCGCAACCAGATTTTCAAAATCTGGTGAAATTTGAAACGACTTGGTGACAAAAATGAAGTTTGGAACCAGACGAAAATCTGGTGAGATTTTATAATGTTTTGCAGTTCATGAAAAATAAAATTTTCTCCAGAAAAATCCAGCTTTTTCTTTTTTAACATTGAATTTGGAAACACTGTCTCTATAGCTCGCCTTCTCAGGCATCATTACAGATTGGTTAGCCAAGCCAGCCTGAAGGGTATGGTCCCTTCACGAAGTTTTTAGTCAGTGTGAGAGTTAGGGTTGATAGCTTGAGGTTGGAGTTAGTGATAGGGGTTAGAAATAAGGTTTAAGTCAGGGTTAGACTTGAAATTTTGGTTTTTCTAATCAATTAACTCATTCTGCTGCACGGCGAGTAGTTCGGCATTTCGTTTTTTTGCTTTTATCTTGTACATACAAAGGTCATGGACCCCAAAAATCTTTCTGTGGACCCCGGGCTGGGAAACACTGACCTAGACGTTGCACGTTGTGGATCAGTTCTTTAAAACTGCAACAGCGAATGTGAGAAGTTTATTGTCTTAATTTTTAGGAGCATTAATTTACATGGATCAGCCCTACTCAGGCAAACAGCAAGGCTAACTGATTAATGATGACTGGCGTTTCACGAATATGTAGCGTGGGTCGTATAACAAGGGGCCGATGTTGCGAAAGTGAAGCTTCCTACCATTGGTGTAGTGCGAAAAAATAAGTGAGGTAACGCTCTACTGAAAGGAAGATGTGACTTGGTATGGTCAACATAGTTCAGAGTCTCAGAGGTTTTCTCAAGATTCTAGGAGTTTTTCTGTTTGCAAATTCACAATCAAATTACAATACAGCCGCCGAATTTTATGAATTTAGGTCTATTTATTTGTTTTACAACGGGTAGCAGCATTTTGGACCAGAAGGATGTTAAACACGAAGCTCAAGCTCAATAAAAATTATGCGCAATTTCGTGACCTCAGTAATCGGCTCTATAAGTAAGACACACATGAAAAGTATCTCAAGGGATTCACAAAACACTGCAAAGAAAAAACGCGACCACAGTTTACATCAGTTCACTAGTGCGAGATCACGTGTAAAATCAGAAGTTGAGATACGTGCGCTTGACATGTGAGTGCAACATGCATAACAACAGTTGCTTTAAGCGCTATATTTAAGAAACACTTCGTGCATCCCAAAGTGTATCGTGGCACTGATACCTCAAAAAGCAAAATGTAACCGAGCCACCAATCGATCTTAGAGTTATACTCCAGCACTGATCGCACTTAAATGCCTTCCAGTCTCTACTGTACTTAAATCATTCTGAATTTGCAAAATGCATTGGCAATAGTTTTATCCAGCCTTTTTCCAATGTGGGGTTCCTAGTACCCATGACAAACATGAAATTTATGAGAGAGAACGAAAGTTTTACCTGCCTCACAAACGCATCTGGTAAAAATGCATTTTCGCCCAACAGAAGTTACTGCTGCACAACAACCAACGGTTTTCCTCAAAAATGGAACTCATTTTGCCTCATAACATTTTCTTAAAATCTGAATTGTTTTGTTCCAAACCCATGTGACCAATTGAGACGTCATCCACACAGGGTTGGGAATTTGGCCTTTTTGAGGCCAAATTGTGAAAAATTGGCCGTTTTCAGAGGTGGTTTGGCCGCAAATATTTGTTTGGTCTTTTTTGAGTATTTTTGAAAATTTGGCCGAATTGTGACCAAAATTATATGTGGAACCACATTCCGAAATTTAAACACTCAAAATGTCATCATGTGCATTCTCACAAGCACTCTTCCCTTCCTGACAGTTGCAATTACCCAGTTTAACATTTCAAACCCAGAGAATGAAATAGTAAACAACGACGCATAATGATCATTGTTATGTAATCAATCGATCGAACTTCTAATCTGCAATTTGTTTCCTGAACGCATTGGCTGCAGTTCACGCTGCTTTGCCGATGAGTATACAACTGTAATAAGTTGATGGTGGGTTGTTAGGCATCGTGAGATCAGTCGACTGGTTGGTCTCTAGTATATTGTCAGGTATTTGCGATGATTTCGTGTAATATCGCCTATGATAAAAAAACACGTTTGGCCTCAAAGCACGAAGCTTTGGCCGTTTATGAGAGTTGGCCTGGCCATTGTGCTGATGAAGTATCTACCAATCCTGCCAACGTGCCTTTACCAAAGTTTGAGAAAGTTCAATCAAATCTTCATTAATCAATCAGCTAATTCGTCCTGTTTACATCTCACTTCTCTCAATAAAGTTCAACAAACCGCAATTTTCGAATGGTTTGGGAGGGAGGTTGCTCTAGTTCTGTGCAGTGACGGATCTACGCATAGACCACATAGGTCATGGCCTAGGGCCTCGCGCAACTCCTTCCTATGACGACTCATTATTAACTTAAAAGTTGCGACACTGTGCAGGGGCATAACTTCACAATGTACTTTGAAACCAGCGAAAATGCAAACGTCTAGCAAGGACTATACCCCTAATCACTGCAGCACAGAAGTCTCTAGTAGTAAACGATTTGTCAATTCCACTGTTTCTGAAATATGTAAGCTTTAGTAGGCAATTTATAGCGTGTTTGATGCGGATCTATGTTTGGTTGTTTCCAACTAGATAGCCAGTATACATAGTTTGCTTGTTGAAGCTCTAGATGTTAATGAAATCAGCTAGAACAGTTTCTTGTGAGTTTTACTTGGAAAAACGTGTCTACATTGGGCTTACTTCATATAGTTAGCTACGAAAAACTTGTCTTCATGCGAAAATACAAAAAACTTGTCTTCATGCTGCTTACCATCATCCTGTGGCATAGAGGATTAAAAACTCTATTTCGTATTGCTTGGAAAATGACAACTTAAAACGGCATAAATAAACCCTGTGTCCACTGAATGGATTGTGCTGGTTTGGTCCATAAAATATGTGCTTACTGTAACAAAGAGGTTTACGTACAACTAATCAGATCGACAACTAGAAGAGGATATTTTCGAGGGCGGCAACACGGTCCCGTATGTAAATCTATATACCCGTAAAAGAAACCGACAAAAAACGCTAGAAATCACGGAAATTAACGAAGATAACTTCTGAAATACACGAATGGGCTATAAAGTCCAAGAAAAGATCGCATTGCTATTTCTTCTTGAGAAGAATGTAGGAAGGGCTTTAATTTCTGTTGAAGATCTAAGGCAATCGAAGAACCAAAGTCGGTACCACAAAAGATAGATTTTTAGAGGGCACTACCCAAAAGAGGGATACGCTTGCACGTTGCAATTAGGGGAGCAAAAACGAATGAATAGACAGCGTACAGCCCACTGCTCTTCATTTCGCCATCCAGGCTAAGATAGTTAGGTAGTGAAGTACGAATTGTTCCGAACTAGACGCCTAAGGGCGACTCAACTAATCTGAGCCCTAATCTCGAAGGTCGATGAAATATAAGTCAGACCACTGGAATAAAAATATGGCAATATACGCAAAACAAGAAGAATAAAAAGCATCTCGACACACTTCACCGAAAGAAAGTAGATTCCATGAGTCAGTGCAACAGACTTGCATCAAAACCAATTATGCAAGTCGTGAAACTTTCTTTCGCAATTTCACCGATGACATCTCAGGTAGTTCGTACGTCGCCGAAAAATGAGACCTAAGATCTGAAGGTTTTGTGCTTGAAACTGATACCCATTTCCAGTTGCAATGATTTTGATTTATTTTAGTTTTTTTGTAGAGTAGAGCGCAACTGGTGACAATGCATTCAACCAATCGCTATTTCTAGTCATGTTTTAGGGCAGGGGTCGGCAACCTCCGGCCCGCGGGCCGAATCCGGCCTGCCAAGCTAAATCATCCGGCCCGCATCCCCTTTACCAAATTGTAATAACTGCATGGTCCGCTACGATTGTGCCCTCCTTGCAAATTCTTGTATTGAATACTTACGAGGAACTACTTACAAGAAACCACACTGCGCAGGAGTTAATCTGATTGAAATCCCATAAATTCCCAAGGTTTAACAACA
>JGI24159J19872_10006621_pt1 | contig 15119 bp, 16 predicted proteins | sample Ectturendosymbi4_FD_19872 | JGI IMG/M metagenome (IMG submission 19872) | reverse complement strand
CCGGATATTTCCAATTATGCTGTATTTATTGCGATTCATGATGCATACCATGGATTTGGAAGTGCCATTTCTGCATATTCGTACACCGATAGGCAACTGATGGCAAGAAAGTACGATATATTCTTAGATTAGCTGTGAAAGGCAATCAAAATGATACCTACGTGAAAGATCAAGCAATATATGCTGTCCAGGGTTAATTTTTGTGTAAACTCATAAACGCCTCATGCCAGCAAAAATAAACGTCACAAGCCATATTTCTTTACACACGTGGTCACGGTCGCACTAAATTCTTCCAAAATCCTGGCGGACGGGAAACTACACTGGCCACTGGCCATCAGGATGACAACAAAACACTCATGAAGCAAACATCCATTGTAGTCTAACCTTCAAAGTATTTCAAAAACACACATTTTTTTCGCATAAAACATTTGCGACCTCCATCACCGAAACGACAGCGCCGAACTGTCCTAGACCGTGTGCAAAAAAGGTTGGGAACCACTGACTTAGAGCATCGAATTCGATCTCACCAAGCAGAACAGGAAAGGAACACAGACTAATAGCATTACGTTTCTTCAAAATTTACTTTAGCATTATTATCTACCAGAGTGATCCTGTCGATGTAACATTCTGACTTCGACAAGTTGAATAGTACTGCGATAGTTAAAACTAAAGTTGAGATACAGAATTAAACTGACGTCGAAGATTACACTTTTTAAATTGTCATTTAAAATCTCTCCAAACACTCATAGTAGTTTGATTTTATAATTGTTCTCATTGCAGGGGATTATTTTAATTATACATAACAAGCAAAGAGCAAGTTGATACTGTGCATTTTGTAAGCGAAATTAAGAGAACGAAGAGAAGCAAAACATTTTGTAATGAGTGAAAATATGAAAGTACTAAAAAAATGAAGTCGAGAAAGCGCTATCACTAACTTTACCCCGTAGTTTCCCGACCTCTGGTTAAGGCTTTAAAAAGTCGGGTGTGTAGAATGTCAATTTGTTTCTTCGACTCTATCGTAAAATAAACTTTCGTTGCAGTTTCCATCTTCTGTTATTTGTACACGCAGACATACGCCGTTGATAAACAAGTTTCCGATTCTTCGTCAACGGCAACAGCGTTTTTGACTGGAGTCAAAACCAACCATTACACCGTTGGAGTAACAGCTGAAGTGGCAACAGGAAACTGTGAAAGCAGCCTTAACCAAAGTCGTTGGGTTGACTCAGTTTTTGTTGATTCTTACAAAAGCGGTGAGTTTGTGTCAGCACGAAACTTCCTCCATACTGCACGTTTTATTGCTGCTTTTCATTAAGCCGAAGATTGTTAGGGCGAAAGGAGATGCAAAGAGTCATTAACGTTTTCGAAATATCAACGAATACATGAATAGAGTTATATTTTCTGAAAAGTAAAACCTTGAAATATATGAAGGGATCTCAGTACTTTTGGAAATTAACTGAGTGTGATATCTCAAGTAACCAAAAAATACAAATCTTCATGAAAACATGAAAGAAAAACGCCAGTTACTTACCATTTAAGAAAAGTGTTCAAGCAACCATTTTTCTATAAGATTCACTTGTCTGCTGATTAAATTAAAACGCATGATGCAGTCATGCATAAGTCGTTTCTGCTGCTATTTTTGCCTTCCTATTTGTTGCTGGGCTTCATGACCCGTTAAGAATATAATTTGCCATAAATTTTCCCAAAGAAATTTGGCTTTCTCTTTCTTTGCTACATCTGAAATTTCAAGTCAAATGAAAGGTACTGCTTTTTCACTACACATTTTGTTTGCCACAGCAGCCATTTCAGGTGTAATTGCGGATTTTTTTCAAGTACATTTTGCGAACCACAAGATTTTTTCTAACAAATTAGTCTGTTTAAGTAAAAGCGAAACATTCACGACTTTCACCAATCGACCTCAGCCACACAAACAGTACACACCTCCCATCATAGCTGAAAGCATCACGCCCAGGCTTGAGTTTAGTAATACTCAAGGGTCCAACCACCTCAAACAATGTCCAAAATTTTTAAGGAATACTTCAGTTTAGCTGATCATGCTCATTAGTGTGCACTATGCAGGCCTTTCACTAATCTCGTTTTCACGAGCATTTGTGCTTTAATCTTCTATTTTCTTGTCAATAAAGACCGTTGAAACTTTTAACGTTGCACACAACAGCAGCTAAATCAGTGAAAAGGTTTTTCCAGACAAACATCAGCGCACAATAAATTCATAAACTTCTATCAAGGCGAAGTCTGAAACTTAAAAAGATCTTTTCCATTTTCCGGTGTTTCGAATCATGTGCTTCACTTAGGTTTCTGGCCCAAAATATTATTTTGCAGTCTTCATTTTTTCAATGAAGTAAATTCAAATTTTGGTTTTCGTTGAAATGTTTTTTCTGCGTACAAAGCAAGTCATTCATATGTTCCAAGTCGATGAGGGTGCTACTGCTGGATGCTGCAGGATCAGCCGTTTGCTTTTTGCGGAGAATTTGGTGAATCCTCTGAACAGGTCTTCAGTATGCACTGGATCGGTTTTCAGCTGCGTGCGATCAACCTCGAATGAACATTAGAATTAAAAACCGAGGTATTATGTCCATCCAGAAACCCAAACAAGTGCGCGCTGCAAGGAAGTTCAGAGACACATTTTCCGAAAAAATGCTTTAGCTCACGTCAGAGCATTTGATGAACGTTTCCAGCAAGTACGCAATGAGTTGTTTCTGTTGCCAAGAAATTTTAATGACGTATCTTTGTTTGCAGTTGCCATTCAAGAAACGATAGCTATAAATCAATTGCTGTACGTTGCTGCNTCTGACGATCCTATTAGATTTTCCAGAATAAAGCGTTGCGCAATGCAATTTTTCTAAACAGCAGAATTGTACACCAATCATGGTTAGCCGAAGAATTGCAACCGCGTATAACATTCTCTCCTAATACCCACAACTTGCACGATGGCCAGAATAATAGGTAATAAAATTCGTATTAACTTTCGTATCGAAAAAGCTGTTGTGTGGTTTAAATCTAAACAAGCAGAAGGGGAGTTTGCTCGCTGTCCGATCGTTGCATCTGTTGCTCTAAAGCCAGGCTTGTTCATGGGAATGAGATTTTCATGGGATATTGGACAGGGGACATAGGACGAATGTACCATCGTCAATAATTTTTTGGCATATAGCAGGAAATTTCTGAAGTTGAATACCAGTGTTATATACAGTATTTACAACTTAGTAAGTATAGTAAGTGTTTCAGGTAAAGGTTCACTGTCATGGCGTTGTGATGCGAGCCACCGACGGTAAGGTTGTTGCACCTACTGTTTGGTGACAACTGAAAAAAGATCACCAAATTTTTGTTGCCCTCCCTAAATGGACATTTTAGTGTGTTTTAACCACGGTTCTGTTGAGGGTAGACCTTAGAAAAGCACATGATATAATGTACTTGGTTTCAAGTGCTGCTCGATCGATGCGCAGCTGATGGTTCATAATTAAAGAAATGCAACTTTACATTCCATTTGAATAAGAGCTGATGGTGTGTGTTCAGTAGGCGAAAATTATAATCTATTAACATCATAGTGGTTGATTCTTGGTTGCGAAAGAACTTCTTTCACGATTAGATTCAACTTTGCAGAACGTTTTTTTTCTCATAGATATTGCTTATTTACACCTCCACTCATTTTGTGTTACAGACAAGTGGCTAAAACGTTGTTGATGTCACAACAGAAAATACTCGAAATTATAAATGAGCTGTGCGTGAATGTTGTCTGATTTTCTCCTTTCCATATTTGCTGCAGCTGACAACAAATGGCGATGAGTGTCTCGCTCCAGGGATCAGCATTTTTCATAACCTTGTTGCGTAAAATTGTTGCAAATCAGGGAAATCGAACGGAGTGGTAACGACCACTCGTATCAACCATGCCACACCATCCGCAAGCTACGCACACTGCGCATACAGATTTTGGTACAGTGATGCTGAACTGCCCCCGGAGGCGAAGGCGCATGGATGCAAAGACATTGCTGCACAGTTCATCCAATACTCCCATTTGTTTAAGGTACGTTATGATATCTGAATGGTGACACATTGTGATATCATGCTTGTTCACATCGAACCTCATTTGACTTTTTTGTTTTCTTTGTCAGGAACTTAAAATATGTTTCTGAGTGCTATATAGCACAATCCGCATAAGGCAAAAATACGCAGTAACTTGTAACTAGTCGTTTAACTGGATGCAAATTACGAATCACAACAAAAATTATGCAAATGTGTTTCGCTAATAAGCAATGTGAGATGTCTAACAGCATTACCCAAAAAGGAGCAGTTGGGGATATTTTATTTGAAAAAGAGCGAAAGATACCTGCTCAGTAACCGAATTTTATCATCATACACTGTTTGATTCTTTTCTGTGAAAGCATTCTTTTCGATAGATACTTTTGGATTGACGTTTGTTGCAAATATCAATGAACAATTTTTGAACAAGAGAAAACCGATTTCCTTTCAAAACAGACGTGTTTTTTTACAATTTTGATGACAGCAATTGGAGGCAGGCCGAAGCCTGAATTGTGCTTCTTGCCGGGGCAGTTGAGGTGAACGCTCTTGCCCAAGGGGCGTTCCGGCCCAAGGGCGTTAATTCACTCAGTGGCCGAACACCCAACCTTCCAATTGAGAAGCGGACACTTTACCACTGAGCTATTGCATAAGTTGAAAAATAATTCAATATTCCCTCTTTCAACTTAGAATTGCTCAACTTGTAAGGGTATATATAATTATGTCCTTCTTTATTTCACATACCACGCGCAATGCCTGCCAACAACCCGGTTGCTTTAAAAAGTCTTAGCGTGATCACAACGCCTTGCTGAACACACTTGAAATATTCGCTTTGCTTGTGCATTTCTAAGTATTCCAGTTTTTTTTCTGTGCTGATGTTGAAACTCAAGTTTTCGAAACGGTGCCGTTTGTAGGGTTGATAAAAAACAATCTTTGCCGACAGCATGCTGATTGTTCAGCAAAAAAGTAATTTAAACCAAACGACATCTTATTAAACAAACATCGATATATGCTGATTCAATTTGTTGAGGTTATGCTTGGTGGTGGAAGAAGTTATTTTCAACCGAACACAACCACTGATCCGGAAGATCCTACTAGAAACAATAGAAGACAAGATGGCCGAGACCTGATTGCCGAGTGGAAAAATGCTAGACGAAATTCCAATGCGCTTTATGTCTGGAACAAAAACCAGCTACACGCTGCAGATCCTGCAACAACAGATGCACTTTTAGGTACTGTGAGAGATCTCTTGTCAGCATTTGGTAAATGATGCGGTGCAGAAAAAACTTACAGCTAATTCATTCCTGCAGGAATGTTTGCACCTGTCGACTTGGACTACGATGCAGATCGTCAAAAAGATACAAGTTCTTCTCAGCCATCTCTTGCTGATATGACAGAAAAAGCAATCAAAATGCTAAGAAAGAACGAAAAGGGCTACTTTTTGTTAGTGGAAGGTGGCAGAATAGGTAGGTGATAAGACTGAAAACCGTATTTGAAGCGTTTAATGGTTAGCAGTGTCTTTACGACAATTTTGAAAATTAGAATGACTGACCTGTAGATGCTTAGATTTTATCCTGGGTTCGTTAGTCTGTTTACTGAATATATACTGCATACGTATTTGATTTGAGGTTGTATAAGATGAGTTGACAACTTTATCTGTACGGCGAACAATGAGTGTGTCGGAACGTTTACTTAAAACCTCGTTTCATAATAGGAAGTCAATTAATAAACAACTATACCGCGCGCGAGCAACTTTGCTTCTGCTACGTATCGAGTGACTACCCTATGGTTTTCAATGGATAACTTTTAGTGATGGGAAAAAGTGCTTCGCCGCCTTTCAAAACTTTCACTGACGTGACGTGAAATTATATCAGATTCTACCGATTTTAGTCCCAAACAGTCTCCATCGCGCTAGACCTGCTGTACATCGCGCTCACAATTACCCATTTCTGTCTTTTAAAAGTTAAATTGTGAATGTCTTAAGAAGCATTAAAATTTCGTTTAATGCTGTGTTTGGGTTTTGCCACTCAGGAAACTTCCCGATGTTCTGAACCGCGCAACTTATTTCTAACAGCCAACAATATACTTCTTTTGAGATTACTCAACTCCCATTGAAGTACACACACGTTTAAGTTCGCATCCTCCATACATCCGAATAATTACGTCGTCACGAATTCTGGATTAAAGTTAATGAACAATTTATTCGTTTTGAGCAGACAAACACATCAGCTGGTCATCAGAAAAGACCATGGGCGTGAGAAAGATTTTTTCCGGGGGGCCAATAGTGGATATTTCCATGGAGGTCAAAAGCATTTTTTCCGGGGTGGCAAAGGGTGGTGAAATTTCATTTTAACAACTCTGAAATTGAGAAAAAAACATTTTTGTGCTGAACGATTAGTAGCAAAATGACAAATTTCAAAATCCAAGGGGTGTCTTAGCCCTCCTTCCGACGCTGATAGAAAGGACGAAAGGTCATCTTTACTATACTTTACCTTTTGAACAAGTCATGAAAAGCCAAATTGATGCATATTTTGCGTTCATTTGTGATTAGATTCCAATGCAAACTGTCTTAAATTTCGCTGAAAGCATTAAGGTGCATCTGCTTCTGTTTGTACGTGAGTACACAGCAACTAATTCTCGATTGCAAGCCTTTTTTCTATATTTATCAAATCTTCCATAAAATGACGCTTTTCTCCATTGGTGGCAGTCATTGGTGGCAGTCTAACACACAGGCATATTTGCATGACAAAAATCGGAAGTTTGACATATTTTGATGGCTCTTGGTAAGAATATTTTTATTTGATGTATTTGAAAGTTGCTCGCGTACTGCTAAGTACGCTTCTACCAGCAAAGTCCGCCCAAACTCCACAGATTCCAATCGGATACTTAAGCGGGAGCTTACTGTATATATCAGCTAAATCGATTTTTGCCATTCACGATGCCGGTCCATCCTGCACATCACAATTCGCTCGTTCCTCAGCATCACACGAGTCAACTCGAAAAAAATATTTAACTAAACTCATGTTTTCGAGCAAATCAACCTGTTGCAATTCTTCATTCAACATCCAGCTTCCTATCTTTTATTCTAATGCAGCTTAGCCTTCACTGCTCAATATCATGCAGCTCAGTTCAAGTTCTAAAATTCGACATCAGACACAACCCAGTTTCACGCAGTTTAACCATTATGGCAATTTCTGCCAGAGGTATTGCATTCTAATTCGAGTCTTTCATTGTTGTCGCTGCAGTCGCACTAAAACCAACCTCACGACATAGCTCAGCCACCAACTGCCGGTTTCAATCTTTAGATCACAAAACGACGGTTATTCATGTTCAACGGTTCCAAAAATTCGTAATCTGAAAGTGTAATCGAAAGCCTTTTTCGGATAACCGTTGATAGGTTTGCTCGTTACAACTTGCAGAAATCTTTCAGGCGTGTTTTGTTGGACTGAGGTAGTTCCTATCAGTGAAACTCGTATCACGGGTCAGGAATAGAAGTGATTTTCAGAAGTGTTCCACGCGATTTATCTTGGCCATTAGTTTTCCAATTTTGTTCAAGAATTATTTGCTATGCAGTGAAGATCCACCGCTGAAGAACAATGAGAGCTTTGTTTACATTTTGTATACACGAGTTTTAGGCTGCATAGAGCTGGGGTATAAAAGAAAATAACATGCTTTCAAAGAGTACATTATTTAAAAAATGTCATAAAGTACGTTGCTTCACTCATTCGTTTTCATTCCGTTGACAATACATCATCAAGAAACAAAAGGACATAAATGGCGACCAGTGAAGTTGCTTCCAACCANTAAAATGTCGTAATAATAAAGCAACAAAAGTAAAGTGCGGCTATGTTTTTTTGGCAAGCANACGTCTTACCGCATCGGTAACACTTCTGAGACTGTTGTGCATCCGACTTGTCAAAAACCTCCCTCTGCGCTGGACCTTGTGAACGGCTTTGGCTTCGGTCTAACAGAGTGTCTTTTGCCACCTAGGCTGCATCCTCCGTCTCAGTGGCGATTCGGATAGCACAGGCAAAATCGAGTTCATCGTTATTAATCTTAAAAAGAGCTTTAAAGACAGCTTCGTTGTCCACAGAACAAATAAAACGTGTGCGAAGTGCCTCATCCAAGGGGTTGCGAATGAATGCGAAATCACACGTTGCGGCATCTCGACGAATTCGCGCCGCCGATTCCGGAATAGCCTCACCAGGCTTCCGCTGCATATCATTCCAGAACCTGTATCGTTCCCGAATGACGAAACGTCTCGGGTCAAACTGATGCTTCATATAAGCAAGTATCTCGTCCATGGTTATCTCGTTAATTGCCTTAGCTTGGCGATTCCTGAGTCCCCAAATTGGAAAGCATTTTATACACCATGGAAAATTGGTTAGAAAAACTTGGGCTTTTCGTTCTTCAGGCACAGAGTGAATCCTGACGAATGTGTTCAACCTCGACCAGTAATCGGCCCATTGTTCTGACGTTGATTCAAACGGAGAGAAATTCGGCGTCGTTAATGCAGTTGAAGACTGACCAGCGACCTGCTGCCTGCCTAGAGCGGCTATATCAATGCCTCCATCCATAGTCGTCCGCAGGGGGGGGCAAAACGGGCATTTGCCCTCCCTGGAAATTGAGCCTAAGAACAAAGATTTTCTAGAAAACATGAAGTCAGTAGCTCAATTTCGATTAATTAATATCATTCTTGCAATAACAGTTTATTGGCCGGTAAGACAATCACACTGTACAAGAGCCAGGTTCACGGTACTGGTGTCATGCAGTAAGGAGCTTGCAGTTCACTTATGCTCCATTGCGTGGCCGAACTTGGGAGCGGATTCTTCTGCTGTTGGTCTTTATTGCGTAACAATACCGTGGTTCACTTCAAGTTAGGATAGTAGGCGTTTTGACGCCCGTTGCTGCTTACTGTTGAACGCAGATATCTTGGCATATAGTGCAGCGAGACAGTGATTGCTGATACTTATAGCGGTAAGCCACGTAGTTCTATACTGTATGAAAAGAAGCCAGAGTGAATCTATGGCAATGCAGCCACAAGTTTAGAATATCCATTGCAAGTGTGAGACTGAGTGTGACCATGACAATGTGTCTGAGTGAAGAGCTTAATCCAGCGTGGGCCAACTACTTTTTATCTACGGGCAATTTTACAAAAACGTGACAACTTGCGGGCCATTTCCTTTCCAATAAAATTCTGCATAAAACAACAGATTCACAACATCGAAAAATGAAAAAGGGAAGATAAGAAGCTAGGTGAGTGCGTCATTGAAATTATTATTACACAATAGCAATTTATTACAATTCTCNATCAGTGGGATGCCTGGGTCCCGTAATCGAGGCTTCTCTGACCAGTAGCGCATCCAGCCCAAAAATTTTGGGGAGGGNAAAATGTTTGATTTTAGGCGAATAACACTATTTTGTTTGGGATACCGCCTCTCAAATAACAAATGTTCTAAAAATTTGGTGGGGCTATGGCCCCGTAGCCCCCCGCCCTGGCTACGCCTATGTCTCTGACACTATCGTTCCTTTAGCAATACCAGTGTTAGTGGCAGCAGGTCGGAGACTATCTTGCATTGTTTCGTTTGGCATTCAGTTTCTGTTTTAACTGTAGATTTGGCTTGCTTCATCGTAGAAAATGTACGTACCCTCACACATGTATTTGTTTCCAAACGTCAAGCACATTTCTAGTGCGAAACCTTTCAGTTTGGGAAATCTACCTTACTGACTAATTTGCAGAAACTCTTTTCAGTCTCTAATACCGTTAGTATTATAGTAACCTACATTTTTATTGAAAGATGTTATGCTCGTTCCAGGAGTAATTAAAATTACCTATTGCAGGGATGGGCAATTAATTTGGCTCGAGGGCCACTTCGCGGAGGCCACGTCTAGCGGATAAAAAGACAGATTTATTTCATGTTACTGAGTTCATTGCGCGAGAAGTGAGGTTCAGCTCGCTCAGACTAATGTGAGCACCGCAAACGCAGTTGTGGATAGTTCAAGACCAATTCAGACTGAGTTATCTGTAGTTCACAATAATAATGATATTGGATGATAGGCTACCCCAATTCAGCATAAGCTGTAAAGGATGACAAAAAAGTACGACCTTTTCGCAAACACGAATACAACTCCACCTGAATGCAATTTCAAAAAAATGCGAACGGAGCGCGTGGTTTCATGGGGAATTTTCTTTGTGGTCTAGAAAGGGTAAAGCGTTTTGTGAAGGTCCCTTTGCATTACATGTTTCGCAACCTGAAAAAGGATAAGCGAAATGTCGACGTTGCCCTCCCCCTAGAAAAATTTCTGCGGGCGCCCATGCCTCCATCTGCTCCTTATGACGACGTCCCTGACTTACCAGCTGCTCTTTCAGTATTTCAAAAGTGACTCCAAGACTAGTATGACGTGAGATCGATCAAATTGCAGCAACTTACTGCGGTCTCCTTCAGTTAATCGATAGAGAAATCCCCGTCACCAAAATCTCTTTTGTATTCCTACACTTCAGAGACCAAAGAAAAAAACTTTTTTTTGTATGATGTTTTGTTGATGGCGCTTTATGACTACAGTGGTCTTCTAGCGCCACGACTCAGTTTGTACAATGTCTGCTTTCATTTGACTCGGTTTGTTTTTGTGGTCTGGATGTGTTCCCTGCAGCTCTTCTGCTCACCGTGTGCCTGCTATGAAGGCTTACAAGGTTTTGGAAGACCTGGCCGAGAATCGAACTCTCGAACTAATAGCACCAAGGCGGACGCACTTACCACTTGACCACGGGCTGGTCTTTTTTCTAAGAGGATAGCGCGAACCCAGTACCCACTAACAAAAATTATACGGCCGAGTTACCCACATTTGGATTAATCGCAAGGGTCAGCCAGCCGAAGTGCAATGGCAAGGCCTCGCCTTGGGCCCACCGCCTGCGTGATCGCGGTGAAGACCCCCTGTCAGGCAAGTATTAGGGCAAATTGCAGTAAAATAAACTGGCTCAAGCAAATAGAAACAACGTACAAGAATGCTTGACAGCAAATCACCGCTTCCACGCTAATTAGGTGAAGAACACGAATCTAGGATTAAGGCCGTATGCGTCACTTATCATTAGCCACGAAAGCGCTGATTCCAAATCACACAAAGAGCATGCTAGTCGAACACATTATTTAACACCACAACATGCAGCCAAGGTGGCCTAAGGAACCTGACCAGCCCGTGGTCTAGTGGTAAGTGCGTCCGCTTCGGTGCTGGTGGGTCGAGAGTTCGACTTTCGGCCGGGTCTTACCAAGACCTTGTAAATTGATACTGTAGCCTNCTTACCAGGCGCACGGTTTACGGAAGAGCTGCAGGAAACACAGGCAGAACACAANAACAGACCGAGTGAAAATGAACCCAGAAATTGTATAAACTAAGTCCTGGCGCTACAAGACCATTGTGGTNACAAAGCGCCAACAACAAACCACCATATCAAACTAAACTAAAGAAACTGTGTATGGACCGAAGCCCAAGGCCGTTTACAAGGTCCAGCGCACGCAGAAGTCTACTGGAAAGAGGCAGGTTTCTGACAAGCCGGATGCATGACAGTCTCAGAAGTGTTACCGATGCGGTAAGACCATTTGGCGTCTGTGTGCCGTTTTAAAACCGCTACCTGAAATTTCTGCAAGCGTACAGGGCATTTGGAAATAGCGCATTACAGAGTAAGTGTTATAAACACAAAGCAGAGAGGAGCAAAACACTGAAACAGTGCACCAGCTACAACTGCATTCACTCGTTATCAAATAGAAATCCGGCATTGGGAGAAGAACGAAGATATTCTAACATCAGGTTCTGACGTAAACGGCTGAAAAAAGTCGGACGGCGTAGCGAGGCTAAATGTCACCCGGGGCCGACAGCGCCGCCCTTTCCGCCCCTAAAATCTGCTTATAAGAAATTAATATGAATGAAGATCATGTTTCGTAAGTAAAGATATAATGAATTGTGTCTGAAAGCGCAGAGGAGCAATGCCCAACTTGTCAAGTGTATATACTGACGTGAAATAAACGCAGTCTCGAACGACGACGCAAAATTGCCGAAGTTGGAAGTTCCTATTTATATCAACGACAAGCCCTTAGTGATGAAGTTAGATACAGCTACTGGAGGGAATTTCCTGTCTACCGAGGTTTGGACAAGTATCGTAAAGCCGAACTTGCAAAAATCCGAGTGGTATCAATCGGCAAGTAATCATACTTTGCCGATAGTTAGGAGCCATCACTGCTAAATCCAAGCACGGTGATTCTGGAGCATTGTTTAAAATACCTTTTCTCGTCTCAGAAGTTCCGGATTTGTATTTGCTTGGACGCGATGCCATTCAAGCTTTGTATATTTCTCTGGAGAAGCTTCTTTACACTAGTACGTCCACGGGAAAAGCTGACCGTACTTGTCGGCTGTATTTGACCTTCTGAAGCCAGATCTACGTCTGCAGCAGGCTTGTGCAAAACTTTTGCGAGGATTATACGGAGCGTTTCAAACAAGAGTTAGGATGCCCCCGTGATTTCGAGTTGGAAATCAGTTTCAAGTCGGACGCAAAGCCAGTTTTCTGCAAACCACGGTCTGTGCCGTTTGCGATTCACGAGGATCTCGCGCAAGAATATGAGTCGGAGATACCAAGAGGTGTCTGGACGCCCGTTAAGTTCAATGGCTGGGTACACTTGTGGTGCCAATCAGCAAAATGCCACCTTCAGCACAAGTTTAAGCTAATCTACGAGTATGTGGTGATTACTCAATAACTGTTAACCCACAGCTGGAGGTACATCGTCATCCTTTGCCACTTCCAGAAAATTTGATTATCAAGCTGGCCAGTGGCTATGGCTTCATGAAAATTGATCTCGCAGATGCCTGTAACCGAACAAGGCTTGTTCCGATTAGCCGGAAAAGGTTGGCGTTAAGTACACATCGCGGCGTATTGCTGCAAAATGCTTTACCTTTCGGAATCAGCTCCGCTCCAGGCTACTTTCAAAGAATAATGGAAGATTTACTTGAACGTCCAGGAGTTGCTGTTTATTTTGTTAGACGATATCATGGTCAGTGGATCTACGGCTGAGGAACATTTGCAAAACCTTCGGAAGTTGTTGAATCGACTGACAGCGAAAGGCTTGCCAACAAGAAGTGGTGGGTTTGCCAGCAAGAAGTGGTGGGTTTCAAAAGCTGAAGAAACTACTTTCAGCAGACAATGTTCTCATGCATTTCAATGCGTCTCTTCCGATCGGGATTGATGATGACGCTTCCGATGTACATATAGGAACGGTATTGTTTCATCACTATCCGGACGAAAACGAGCGGCCGATTTCTAAAGTGTCAAAGATCCTGACGATCAGTCAACGCAACTATAGCCAAATCCAGAAGGAAGCTTTGGTAATCGTCTTTGCGTTGAAATTTTATCACAAGCCTCTTCTAGCATTTTTTGGGCCGAACAACCCCACGCCTTCCCTTGCAGCAAATTGTCTCGCTCTATGGGTTTTGCTCCCAAGTCAATTTGGCTACGTCGTCGAGTACCACAACACTTCAGGAGCATACTAACGCGGACGTTTTGAGTCGTCTTCCAGCCGGCGAAGATTCGGATTTTGACAGGGAAGAAAGTGCTGATGTGATGTTGACCTAGTCTGCCAAATCGAAGCGTTAAGCCTGCAGGTCATTCCCGCTGCTAGTTCAATGCGAAAAGAATCGGAAGATCCAGTTCATCAAAACTGATGCGATACACAAGAGAAGTATGGCCGCCACGACTGATAGCAATGCTTCAATTGAAAAGTTTCGGAACGTAGCCTTGCTAAGAGGAGAATTCTCATTTCTGGTACCCCCATACTATTGTGACGGATAATAACTATCGGAATTCTTCTAAGTCTACTGCAAGCAGCTCGGAATCGTTCCATCTCACAGGCGCTCGTTACCATCCCGCCACAGATTGGGGTGCAGAACGATTGAAACAAACATTCAAGTTTTACAGAAATCATCGAAACCGCCTAAGAAAGCTGTGGTGGAATTTTGTATGCAGTACCGGCGTACGCCAACAGGCAAAGTAGCGGTGGGCTACTCTCAAAGTTGTTGCTGAAAAAGGCAGTTAAGAACAAAGATCGACACCTTGCTACCATCTCCTGTTCATGATGCTCAAAGCCCAGGAATCTAAACAGGCCGTGAGGCCTCAAAAGAATGAGTTGGTTAAGAAGGCTTACACTTACGAGATTGGTGACCCTTGTTTCGCCTTTTACTTTGCACCCAGACGGAATAAAGACCCACGTTGGATTCCAGCTTTTTTTGCGAAGAAACGCGGGACTCGGAGTGTCCACGTTATTGTGATCCCGAAAGGTCCGGTTTGGAGACATCATATTGATAAATTACGACCAAGGTACGCAACCATCAAGGACGAAGATCCTGGAGAAGTTTCGAGTTGGGAAAAAACCCTCGACATCGAGGTCTGCTACAATGTTAATGGAGAAAGGGGCTGTGTCTACCTCCCACGTTGATGGCGGCGGTCATCCTGGAAGCAACTTCAGCTGTAGATGAGATCCCAGTATACAGTCGTAAAAATCCGAGGGGTACTCAACGACAACATAAGCCTCGCAAATTGTTTTGTTGTTGAACTCGATCAGATTGTGTCTCATAACTTGACCGGAATGTGCTGTGGTGGTAAGTAATGCGTTCGACTAGCGTGCTTTGTGTGATTTTGTATCAGCGCTTTCGTGGCTAGTGATAAGTGACGCATACGGCCTTAAGCCTAGATTCGTGTTCTTCACCTAATTAGCGTAGAAGCGTTGATTTGCTGTCAAGCATTCTTGTACGTTGTTTCTGTTTGCTTGAGTGAGTCATTCTATTCGACTGCAACTATTTCTGGTACCAGCCCGTGGTCTGGTGGTAAGTGCGTCCGCTTCGATGCTGGTAAGTCGAAAGTCTCGGCCGGGTCTTACCAAGACCTTGCAAATTGGTACTGTAGCCTTCTTACCAGGCGCACGGTGTACGGAAGAACTGCAGGGAACACAACCAGAACACAAAAAAAACCGAGTGAAAATGAACCCAGAGTACAAACTCAGACCTGGCGCTACAAGACCATTGTAGTTATAAAGCGCCAACAACAAACCACC
>JGI24159J19872_10006620_pt1 | contig 15119 bp, 11 predicted proteins | sample Ectturendosymbi4_FD_19872 | JGI IMG/M metagenome (IMG submission 19872) | reverse complement strand
ATTCTTTTTCTCGGTTAGCTGTTTACCTCAAAGTTTTGATGTTAGAATGCCTTCATTTTTCTCACACTACTGGATCCCTGCATTGTGATAGGTGAATGACGCTAACGTATTAGCCTAATTAGTGTTGATTTGTCTAGGGTATCTGTGATAGACTTAGTAAGTGTCAATGTAAGTAGGCTACAGTCACATGCTGTGTTTCCATAAACTATTAATAGTACTACTGGTGAAAGGAATTCAATTGTATTCTGTAAGCAAATGTAGCTATATGTTAAAGGAAATAGCATAATCATGGTTTTGCTTTGCTTGCAACAATTTTTTAACACTGATTTCACTGTATGATGTAATTCACATTGAACTCCATACAGTAGCTCAGCCTTGCTTTAAACATTGTCTTTGTCAGTACTATTGCTGTAAGGGCTCAAATCATTTTTGTAAGCGAAAATCAAATGTATCCTAGCAAGCTGTTAAAGGGGGAAGCATAGCCATGTTATTGCTTTGCTTGAAACATTTTTAAACACTGATTACTGTATGATGTGATTGAATTACATGTACAGTAGCTCAGCCTTGCATTCAAAATTGTTTTTATCAGTATTACTGGCATAAGGCACTCAAATATTTTCTGTATTTGCAGTTATTTTTCTGTTTTGCAGTTTGAGTTTACTGCACATTTGCTTTTACACCAACAGGCCCACAATGTAGGCTAGCCTAAGTTTGTCTGCATTGTGTCTTTTTAGTTTAAAATATTTGAGAAATAAGCAAAAATTGGGCAACTAGCATCAGAACACAGAAAAAAGCTGTCAAGAATTTTGCTTCAAACATAAAATGGAAATTTACATTCTTTAAAGAAGAGGGAAATGTATATCTGCTGACTCCAAGATTGAATGCAGGTTGGCTTTTGTGTATTCCTGATTGTGATCAAATATTGAAAACTTGATTTTTTCCAGTGGGCATACCACTGAGGCACAGGCATACAATCATTCAGTGCAAATAAACCTCGGCCTAGGACAGTTCGGCGCCACCGTTGTTGCGACAGGACGTTTCAGCAATGGTGGTCGCACATGTTTCATGCAAAAAAAATGTGTGTTTTTGAAACACTTTGAAGGTTAGGCTACAAAGGATGTTTGCTTCATAAGTGTATTTTTGGCTGGCACGTTTATTTTGCTGGCATGAGGTGTTTGTGAGTTCATACAAATGTTAAGCCTGGACAGCATCTGTTGCTTGATCTTTCATGTTTTGCTTGTTCAATTGAAGATTTGTTGGTCATGTCAAGTGATCAGCTGTAAGGATTTTGAACAAGTAATAATACAGTTTGTAAGTACTTTCCACAAACTTTGTATTATGATTACCCTCTAACTGAATTACCTTAACGCTGCAAACACTGTTTGGTATTTCTGCATCTCTGTTGAATTGCGTTGCATTCTTCCCTCAAAGTATTTCTAATGTGTGCATTTTCATCTTTCAAACTTCTAGTGCTAGTTTTGAAGGATATTGTATGTGGTACAAAGTTATTACATATAAATAGCAGTTATATAAATATACAGCAGTTTCTTATTGGATTTAATCAGCTAGCAAGGCATGTAAATAATTTTCAATGATGAAGAGTTCAGTATCTTGATAATGGAATTTGAAAACAAGAATGCTGTGGAGTTGACCTAAAACTGATCACTCAGTTTGTTGCTGGCATAAGTGTGTAGCGTTGACCTGCTCTTCCATACAAACTGGTAAGCTGTTTTTTTTTCAGTCATAAGACTGAAATGTTTTCAAAATGAAAAAAAATTTAAATCATTTTGGTCAGAAGGCCTGAAAATATAGTCTAAAAAATACTGTTACAGCAAGTTTTAGTACAACTGTGAGACAAATGACCGAAATGTTTCAGCGACCAAAATGTCTCAGCTAAGCATGACCAAAATATTTCAGTGAAAAAAACAGCTGGTAAGCCTTAAACTGATATGTAGATGAACACTGCAAATATTCCAATGTAAACAAACATTGCTTTAGTCATCAGGCAATGGAAAATATAAACCTCACTTCTACAAGATTATTTGGTTAGCTGGTGTTGCCAACAGGCATGAAATTATATTACTAATTTCTTGGGTTAAACTGATACAGTTAATGTTTATTTGAGCATAAAACAATGCATGTATGTCACAATGCTGGTTTAGATGAAACTTATCCTATAGAGCAAATATATTATTACTAATCATTATGTTTATGTTTGCACTTTAACTTTCAAATGCAGTAAAACATTTGTTTTCATCACTGCAGTAAAACATTTGTTTTCATCACTGCATGACCTTATGAAGCAGAAAGTTGGTCAAACGGTTTCATGAATTTGTAAGCTGTGTAACTAAAACAAAAAGCTAAAATTGCAGGGTTGAATAGCAAGCAGATAATATGAATTTATCCTTGGTAAATTGCCATGTTTGTGTTGAATAGTACCATTTTCCTTGCTTTCATTCGCACTGCATTTTTCAAATGTATCTGATGGAAATATTTGTCAGATAATATTTAAAATGTGGATCTGCTCATGAAAGTACAAACTGCTTGGTACAAGACTAAGCTAGTGGCTCTTGATGGTTTTACTTAATAAAGAATTATCTTCATATGCAAAATGTCAGCAGACAAGAATAGGGAAACCTTGAGTACAAATCCCTCAGCTCAACCATTGTTTTTTTCTGTTAATCCTAATGTGAATGTCCATGCTGTTACAGATCACAACATACAGCATTATTGTAGGTATTGAAACGCATCTGTGAAAATTCAAAAATTTTGTAATAAAAAGATATTGTGCTATTTAATGCAATGTTGTATTATATATTATCTCAATAAACTCACCCCCACTTGGGTACCCCGGCTTCCCCTTGTTTTGGCCCTGAATATATGATGAGCACTGACTGGTCATTTTGCATTGCTTTGCATGCTTGCTGAAATCCTACAAGTCGGAGGGTCTCACATTTTTTACAAGCTGCAGTAACCCTTCTAATGTCCACCTGTTTTGGATTGTTCCATCCCGGAGTTTCTAGATACCCCTGACCAACGTAAATTCAAAGATGACTGTGGTCGATTTCCACCACACAGTTTTTAGGCCAGCCACAATTGATGAAAGCCCAATTATTACGTGTTTAGTAAACACAGTGTTTGACAATAAGTTACGACGCACTGCGAAATCTGCTACAAGTAGTTCCTTGAAAAACATATCATTTATGGAATAGCATGCCTACTCGAATTAGCAGAATTTATGCAACAAAAATACAACAGCAGTTCAGTGCAAATTAACAGGACGATAAAGTATTCCTGCTACACATGGTAAGCCATTCGCGAAAAGATGTCCAGATGCTGGGTGATAGGCTCCAGGAACACGTAAGCCGGTTCCCAAAATGGACCGTTCACCTTTGACGGACTGATATGTAAACCGGATTGTGTGAAGCCGCCTTTATACTGTATCTAATTACCTGTTACGTACCAATGCCATGTTTGTGCCATTATCCATATCATAATAAAGACAATGCTTAGCTAATGTCAAACAATCAATGTTCTATAGTTGTTATGCCAACTTGTGTTTTAGCCCATGCAATCAGCACAAGACTGTTGCTCTAACACACCACACAGCCCATAACAGAAAGTGTTGCTTGCCCCAATAAAAAGTTCCAAATGGCCCATAGTTTGCCGGCCACTGATGGACATGTTATTGAAGACTTTTATAATACACTAGCATTCCTTAAGCAGTGAATAAACGTTGTGTTTAAATGCCTACTGGACACATCTTAAGAGCAAAGTTGTTCGATTTTAAACTTTAAAAAATGCTTCTTATTTCAAACTATTGATTAATGGTTGTATTCTGCCCAGTTGTTCCTGTGTTTATGAGCAACCTGCACACTGCATGTAATAAAGCATTTCTTTTTATCTTAATTGTTGCTGAAGATGACAACAATTGATTTTTAAAATGTCTAACATGCTTTCATTTAAACCATTGATTGTTGCATTAATATTGGTTCTTATCAGACTTTGGCAGGCTTTTAAATTTTACCTGTTTAAACATTAATGCATTTTTTACATAATTATGTCAAACAGTACTTTTCATAGACACCTATAAAGATGTTATCATTGCTGGCTTCACATATATCATAGGCTTTAGAAGTATCGAATGTCATTGATTATATAAAAGTTGAGTACTATATAATGAAAACTTATTCTAAGCACAACATAAGCTAGCTAATTGGTCAAGGTGTATAATGTTATTTGCTTAAATGGCAATGCAAATTTCTATGTTTTTATGCATTGCTCAATCACTAAATACCTTTTAGATACAGAAAAAAATACTTAATATATAAGGGTACAATGCTCAAATACTAGTTTAGTTAAAGCCAGTAGCAGGAGAAAAGCAGAACTTGTTTGGGAAACCTCAGTAGGAGCGGAACAATTATAACTTCTATAAACTGCTAATTGAGCTTTTTTGCTGAGCATAAGCAAACCATTTCCATGTTCACACAGCATTTACATTGATCATGCAGGCTGCAGCATATTAGATACACATTTGTGTTGATGTGTTTCTCTATCTACTGGGTTCTGCAAGTATAAGTTTTCCATGATTTCACAATGTTAGCTTTCTATCACCTTACTTGAGAATAACATGCATCTTTTTGTGTCAGTGGCTAGATCAAGGATCAAGTTGGTGTTACAGACTCTTGGAAACTATGCCAAATCAAAAGCAATAACCAGTACAGAGTCACATTTCAAATCCATAGCTTATTTTTTTAAGCAGTTAGGAGCCTAAGATAAAGCCTTTGCTGGTCAGAGTGGATCACATTCACAAATTAAAATATATATAGTTATATGAAGACACTTTAATTAGTTCTAATAACTATGGCTTTATAAGGAAGATCTTCACAACTGTATATTCCACTTATGTTTGAGATCAACATAATGTAATTTCTAAACTTTTGATGTACTAAACATGACAATAATATTGTTTTAAGTCAGTATGGATGAAACATGACACAATCTAGATCAGTGGTTCTCAAACTTTTCTGCACATTGACCCCCAATTAAAGCATGCAATTTTCTGTAGACCCCATGGCCTAGCCCAACAGTTACTAATACAAGGAATTGTTATCCATCCTACTGCGTAGCCTACTGCTGTACCACCAGTCCAGTGATACCAGGTTATTTTGTAAAAACAACCCAATTTCAAAAACAGGCCCAAAATAGGCAATTTAANAGAAAAAGCAAGCCTAACTTGTGTTTNGTAGGTAAAATCAAAAAACAAAACCAGCAGGTAAACCAAATGTAAAAACAGGGAGGCAAATCTGAAAAACAAGCTCAAAATGNGAATATTTACACAAAAACACACCCAAATCTTGTTTTGCAACAAATTGAAACAGCAATAGTNCCATAAAATTTGAAAAAAAGCAATCTGCAAAAAACAAGCAACCAGCAAGTCTTAAAAAAAAACGCAAATCCACAAAAAAGCATGCCCAAATTCGCTGGAACACCGCAAGGTTGACAACACTGTTGAATACTGTACCAGTCTAACAACTGCTGGACTGCAACACATGCACTACAATATTGTTTGTGACATAACAAACAGAACAGTTTTCATGATGTCATCACAATGGATGATCTAATAAAAAACTATTCGAATCAAATGTACTTTTAAACTAATGTAGCTGAGATTTGATCAGCCCTCTTAATTTTCTTTGATTTGCTAAAAAACGCCGTTTGTATTCCTTGCCCGATTAACAATAATTTTGAATATGAGGCTTCATTGCACCAGTAGACCCCAGCAGTTATTCATTAACCCCCTGGCCATTCAGTGACTCCCATTTGACCCCATGACTATTTATAAAAATAAACCCCTTGGATGGTCCAATTGACCCTTGGGGGTCGATATCGACCACTTTGAGAACCACTGATCTAGATGTATTGTCATGACTATAAAAGACACCATTTTTGTGTGTTTTAAAAATACTAATGTGATATGTGCATGTCCTACAAATATTTACAATTTTGGCTAACGTAAGAGCCTTCATTAAAAGGATGAAAGTTGAGAATCATCTCTACTGCAATAGCCTTTTAAATAATTTCATGTGCATTGGATGGCTCTTTCAGCCAACTAACAGTTTTATTAAAAAATATGTCTAATCGATATGCTTTGTTAACAATGCATATCATAACTGAAGAGACTGACCCAAACATTCTGCAACTTTGCTCATATCAGTCGGTTTTGATTTTGCTACGCATCTGTTTAACTTGAGCTCAACTTTTTACATGTTTCCCAAATATTGCAAAGAATATGTGACTGTGATATCAGTTGAACTTGCAATACCATTTCACTTATATTTACAACTGCTTTGATACTTTCTAGCTTTCTGTACATTTCTAAATCGATGAAAAAAGAAAGACAATTTTGTTACCAACATTTTAGTGGTGGTAGTGAGTTGTACTATACCCAGGGTTTTTTAAGGTGTTTTAGGGACCCGAATCAGGTCCCTAGAATCAGAGAAAAATGGATCCCTAGAATCAGAGAAATCAGGTCCCTACAGGTCCACACCAGGAACCTAACATTTTCCTTAAAAAACCTGCTATACCTACAATATAGAACAAAATGTTAAGATACGAAGTGCCTAATGGTTCAAATTTTGAAGAGATATTTTCATTGCAGAATAGCAATCACATCTAGATGTAATAAAATAAGTAAACAGAATAAAACAAGCTTTAATTCAATATACATATCAAGTATTTGATAAAAGTCATAAGGATTGTACAATAAATAAAAACTTGTTTTTGGTTAATGCCAAAAAATCGTCTCTTCTGCTAATAAAACAATTTTTACCCTTAACATCCGAACTTCTCGCATGGCAATTTTTTTAACCATTTTATCATCTTCACTTTCCAAGAACTTCTTGATGGCAACAATTTGACCAGTTTCTTTATGTTTGCATTTCATCACCATTCCATATGATCCTTCACCCACCATGCCCAAATTATCATACTTCTCCATTGATTCAAAGATTATACAACATTTCGCATAGACAAATACTTCATTTTCTTATTAGTGACAAACCCACATAAATTAACTATGATTTCCCAATGGAAAAACACATCCAAAAACATCAAGCCATTTTGAACAAAAAAATTCTGGAAATAAAAATAGAATCAACTTCAATGCAATCAGCAAAATATCACCAAGTTACGATCAATGCCAATTGGCATAAAAACTTCTTAATCTGTTTAAGCAAGCCTTTTTTATTTAATTAGACATCACTGATTATATTTATCATATTTATTATTAATCTTAATGTTATCTATAAAAATACTCTTTAATTCATAGTTTCAACAATTAATAACAACATCTATACTACTGGGAAGTATATAGGTTACCTTTGCCCAACAAAACAGTATAGCAGAAACTATTTGTTTTTATTGTTCTTTAGTATTGTCTTTAAGAGGAAAGAAGTTTAGTTTGGGTTTTTACTTACTAACAACCAAAANACCTTTTATGAAATACAAATGACATGCTCTTTTGACTTGGGCATTATCATAAAACAAGTCTGTTTCAAGCAGCCAAATCTGAAAGTTAAAACAATACACACATAGTGTCATTGGATATGTTTAGCCATGGTTAATTGATATGAAATATTAGTACAGTTGGCTACAGTGCAATTTTTGATAATGATGAATCAAGGAATGAGACTAAAGTCAATTTCTATATAATCGTGGGGGTTTATACCATTTTGTTTGCCTTGGAAGCTTCACAAGCACCATTTAAATTTAAACTACTGGAAAACGCCATCAGGGATCAGTTAATTCTCACTCTTATAGGATGGTAAATAATGCAGGAAGACAAATACTAGTTATTTCTCTTAGGTATGGTGGGCTAGGTTTGACAAATCCTTAGGAAACTGCCAAGACGCAATATGATTACTCCATTCTGATCACTGCAAAATTAACAGACCAAATTTAAAACCAAAAANTCGACCTCAAATAGAACCCCTCAGACCAGCAATATACCAAAAACATGAAAAGTAGAATANGACAGAAGAACACAAAATGCTGAAATAGTTGTAATGAACTATTAGAGCAGGGGTTCCCAACCTTTCTCTTACCATGTACGCCTTCAGCATTCCGACAGATCAGCATGTCCCCTACAGAATTTCAACAGATAAGCATGTACCCCTTCACAATTTCGACAGATGAACATGTACCCCTGAGATTTCTTATGACACAATAATTTATGATTATTCATAATATATATATCTACCAATAAGCATATAACGACTTTTGATAATAATATTAACTGATATATGTATAATATTTGGAAATAAACTATATGTAAATATATTTCTATCTTCTACTGCTAACCTTAAATGTTCCCCTTCGGATAGGCAAATGTACCTCAGGTTGGGAACCCCTATATTAGAGGAACTGACCCTCATTCACAACAAAAGGAGCAATGGAAAAAGGAGCATCTTCTTGGTTGTCAGCTTTGCCACTAAAAGCAGTTGGATATGCCCTAAGCAAACAAGAATTCATGGATGCCATCTGCATAAGATATGGATGGAAGGTGAAGGGCATATCCGCCGACTGTGCTTGTGGAGAGACAAATTCTGTGGATCACAGCCTCATATGTAAGCCGGGTAGTTGCACTTCAATGAGGCCAACTCAGTGAAAGACTCTGAGGCACAGATAATGAGTGATGTGTGTAGAGATGGTCAGACAGAACCCACACTTCTGCCAGTCAGTGGAAACGATTTTGAAAGAAAAGTCTACACTGCTGGCAATGCAAGGTTGGATATTTCTGCAAGAGGACTATGGAAAAGCTGTGAGAAAACCTTCTTTGACATGAGGATCTCACATCCTACCTCGCAGCCATATTCTGATAAGGTCCTTGCACAGATCTACCAACAACATGAAAAAGAGAAGGATAAGTACAGTCAGAGTGATTGACATTGAGAAGTCTTCATTCAATCCCCTTGTCTTTACAACACGTGGTGGAATAGCACCAGAGTCAATAAAAGAGTGGCTGAAAAAACAGCTGAAAAACGTAGTGAGCTATATGCGTCTGGAATGACTTCCTTTCCACGATGGGTGTAAGCAAGGAATCGATCAGCAAATTTTTTTTAATTTGCTGATCGATTCCTTGCTTACACCCATCGTGGAAAGTACATACTTGAATAGAGATGTGTGCAAGTTTGCATCATCGCAAAAAGATGAAAGCAGAGGGCAGTCGACTAATTCCTCGAAAGCATGCAGAAACACTAGTGCTTTTAAGTGTGTTGACTTTCATTAGAACAAAGCTCAGATTTGCTCTTTTAAGCACCCTTGCTGAAATGTGAGGCTTTTGAGGCAAATGAAGCGATGTTCACCTCTAGGATCTCACGGACATTGACTTCAGTTTAATTCGTAGGCCCACAATCATGTAAAGCTGAATTATGTTGTCAATGACATGATGCCAATCTTATTTGTAAAATAGGTGGATATATCTTATGAGTCATGACATTCTTTTCTATCTAAACTTATTTTGTTTTTCATGTAACCAACCCTTATTAGATTAATGTTTGCTGCTAAACTTATTTTAATCTGTTTATACCCTTGTTTCTTCAATCTAATTTGGTGACGCCATGTGTTTGGTGGAACATGCATTCAACAATGGTACTCACTCCATTCTGGTCTCTGTGTGTAATTGCATTACTTCTTCATGATTTATGTGGATAAACATTCCTTTTTGCCCTTGTTACTTGCTTTTGTAATGAAATGCTTTGTTTCAATGCATTGCTCTCTGCCTCATAATCCTATTGTTGCCCACTTCTTTCACCAATGTGCATGCTACACCTACTCATCTGGACATACCTCTACTCTTCACCCATTGCTTACCCACCATCATCTGTGTTACATTGATGTCTATTGTGTATTCAATTCAACATTTATTTGTGTTTCATTAATATTGTTTTTATGTCTTTTGGGTTTGCCACTCACATTGGCTAAATCGGTCACATGGATATTTTGTGCGATACGTCTGGTCCAAATTTTTTCTTGTTCATTTTTTTGTAATTTGTTACTTGTGACTTTTGTTACTTTTGCATGCATTTTTTACTTGTCTGCTTATTACCTTGGTTGATCCAATGCATTAGATACAATGCTTTATAGCCTATTTCATTTGGGTTTGACGATTTACCTTACTGATACCATACTAATATTACACTATCACAAAGTAACAAACCCACCTTACATAAGGTAGGGCTTCTCAAACTTTTCTTTTCTGTGAAACTATTTTATAAGTTTTTTAGCGCACCCACTTGATGGATAGATGTAAATAATAAGTGTAAAAGTCTAGTTGCAAATCTCAAGAGGCATTTTTGTCTATGTCAAAATAATAAAAATGCACACAATCTATGAACATAACTATATACAGTAATAAAAATACCACATGATGGAAACAATAAGGCAAAAAAATGAACAAAACACACTTCAGTTTATAGACATTATCAAGCACCAATGATGTGATAGATGCACTTGACGATTTTTACACAGATGATCCATTTGTAGATTGATACAAGGCAACGCAGGGTAATTCTCAATATTTTTCAAAAAGGATTGGTTTTTGGACTTAATGATTATCAATTGTAAGAATGCCACTTCACACAGATATGCTGTGCAAAAAGTTAAGAGTTTGTGAATGGCTTCATCAAAAATGACTAGGCATTAATTTCTTATTTTTATCCAAAAATGACATAAACTCTGTTTTGAAAATTCCAGTTACAAACTTTTATGGTTTAACAACTCCGCATACTCTTCCTAGAAATGGCAGGTGTGTTGCCTCTTGAAAACCCAATTGTGTATGGTTTGCGGATCCTACCTTTCCTGAATCAAAGTCCAAAACAGGGGTGGTGGAACCAAGGGTATCGCATGGCCTAGAACCTCCACATTTTTCAGGGGAGACATGGTCCCTCGCTTTTACATAGCAAATTTTGCTTATATGTTTAAGCAACGTAATTGGTATTGGGTGCATTGTTAAAGTAAATCGCTTAATTAAAAAATCATCCATACTTTTTTATGTGTAGTTGTGACCCCCACGTTTAAAAAGGCACCACGGGTCCAAAGTACTTCTGAAACTGTATATGAAGCTTTTAACTTTAGTCTAAAACTACTCAGTATGCTCTGGAAAGAGTTAGCCTAGCAAACACAAGCATGAGAGATGGTACGGGCCACTAACAGTCCGGTCTTCCGGTTGTCCACTAAGGTTTTGAAACAGTCTGCTAACAATTTTTTTAGCAGTGACATCATTCCAGGCTACTAAGCTCTGCTCACTAATTAGACGAAAATTTTTATTTTTTGCAAAGTTTCAAAATCTAACAACAATTTTTTTTGCTGCTGTTCACTCCATTTTGCGGTTCTGCAAATGTTCAATTACACTTGTTTCCACGCAAATGAGTGAACCATGTTATGAATCAAAGCAGAGGGTTGCCGAATTTCGCTTCTTTGAAACCAGATTTTGATTGAAATTCTGGCATTTTTCATTGCACTTGGCTCTTTTTTGAAAATTTTTTCAGTCAGAAAGGGCTTAGCTCTGGCAAAAAATTGTCTGAGTTGCATATTCATTGAAATCTCTTTTAACGAGAGTCTATCGCCATGCAAGATGCAAAGAATATTGCAAAGAATTTACTGTTTCCTTAAAAATATAACGAAAGTGCTATTACAGGGAAAGAAAATGCTTCTAAAGATTGGAACTATATTATATTGATCTTTGTGACGAGTTTTAATGACTGTTTTGTTTTTTATTAAAGTTTTATCATGTCTATATGACTTAAGACTCTGACATTTTTTTGACTTTTTTTATTAGGACAAGGTCTTTTTTTGATGAAGACAAGTTGGCAACCCTGTCAAAGCAACACTTTCATTTATAGTATGTTGCTATCGCTGATGTGTAAGGTTTAGGTTTAGAGGTTAGGGTTAAAAGGTTTAGCAAGTCAAACTAGCAAGTTACTAGCAAGTCAAAGTGTAGTGCAGCCTGTGCAAACTCATCATACATTAGTGTTATGTTACAGGCGACGAAGGAATAAGTTTTCAAAAGGAAGGTCTGCTGACAGACCTATAGCCACTGCCTTAAGACTACATGGTTTTAGTATCCAAAGGACAATGAACTGAAAACTTAAGTGTTGTTACTTTGCTTTTCAGGTTAAATTAAATTACGAGCCACAGGCCGGGACAGAAAATAATTTGCTGAGGATAAACGGGCCGGGCGTGTCTTGTTAGGTCTGGGTAGGCCGGGCTGCAAAAGTGCTAGACCCCAAATGGTGTCGCGACCCATTGTTTGAGAAGAAATTATATAAGGTACCTTTAACTACCATGCACAACCACAACCGTGTGGTGTGGTGGTAACACTCTCTCAGTGTGATCGAAAAAAGAAGCATAAACCGTGATAACTGCAAAGTCATTACGGCTGATAAGGACGTGATAACTGCAAAGTCATTACGGCTGATAACCAGTGTCTGTATGTAGGAAGCTGGTAACAATTTGTGAAGATGCACGGAATTATATCCTTTGTGCAGTAGCTTGTGGATGTTTGGGGTGAGTATTAAGATTAAGTTCAGGGTTAACCATTAAGTTTAGGAGGTTTAGGTTTAGAGTTACTGTTAGGTTAAAGGTTAGTGTTAGGTTAGGTAGGGCTAAGTTAAGGTTTAGCCTAATCCTAACATTATTGTCACTAACCTTAAACCCATCAGCCTAACATTACTAACCCTAACATCCACAACCCACTGTGCAAAGATTGTGATTGTACCTAATTTTGTAAATTGCTACCAGCCATCTGACGATTTCTAGTTATAAGCCGTAATAACTGACTGAGCAGTCTGTAAATACCACGGCACAAGATCACTAAGATTGCTGAGACAAAATCACAAGATCACTAAGACCACTAAGACTGCTACATTGCTAAGAAATAAGATAGTTAAGATCACTAGTCTATTAAGATTAATATCTGATCTTTGCATTGATTCTTGACGATCTTAGCAATCACAGTGATCTTAGTGATCTCAGCAATCTTGTGGTATATTTGCAGGTGTGCATTTGAGAGGGCGTTGCAACTGCCATGATGTTGATGTTATGTTGTGGCTCTGCATGGTTGGTAGGTGAATGTAGGCTACCTTATAAAAAAAAGGGGGGGTTATTATTGCGCGTATCTTCGTAAATTCTTACTGCAAATGGCTATAATGCATGCTCCTTGTCAGCCCATGGTAACGAGTAGACTAAATCTTTTTTAACGCCATTTGATTTTCTGATTTTGGTGTTCTGTTCAGCAAGAATTGACCCACAATTGGACAGAATCTAATTTCAGTCTCATTCCTTGATTCAACGTGTCTTAAGCAAACAGTGATTTTCTATTTCAAAAGGTTCAGTAACTCAGTACAACAGTGAACAACCTCAATCAGCACAACAGCGAACAACCCCATAACATTTTTTCTGAAACGTCTTTCAATAGAAATCACTTATGTCTTATCATCAAGCACAACCGCGTCTACAGTTTCCACCGATATAACCTTTAACCTTTACAAGTCATAAAAATGCAAAGATGTGGGAAACCAATTGCTCCCAAAAGGTCTTTGCAAACGCACTGGCAAATTGTCGTAGTAGCTCATAGTTTAATTTAATTTATTTGTTTATAGCAGACACGAAGTCCGTAGTATGAACATAGTGATGTGCCCGAGTCATTTTTGTCGAGTAAGAGTTACAAACCCTTCGAGTCAGAGTCGTCTAAATTTTTATCTGAATCACGCAGTCTGTATTACGCAGAACNAAAGAACTTCACCAGCGTGTTTTAACAGAGTGCTTTGAAAAGCACTTTGAAAAAAGACATGGTTTTACTTTGCTTCNCAAAAAAGAAACTTTTTGGCACTGTCCCACCTCTTTTGAATAAACCTATGGGTTTAATAACAACATTATTGGAAAAACAGTTCAAAGATAGTCCTTCGCAAAGTAGGCTACTCCCAACCTCTCGTTGCAGAGATTTCGCTCTGCGGTTTCATAGGTGCAAGCACATTTTTTTATTGAATTCAGCATGAATTTTAAACGGGGTAGAAGGCAAATCGTTTTCTCCATCTCACAAACAACAAAGAAAGCTCAACCACTGATCTCTTTGAACAACTAAATTTTGAACAATCATTTTTGAAACCGTTTGTTTAAGGAACTCCTTGCAAAACTTCACAAAAAATGGCCTATGCAAAGTCTCGGGACGAAGAGCTCGAGACCTAGACCGAAATCCTTGGAGACCAAGACCGAGACCTGAGACCTTCGAGACCGAGACTCCAAAAAACAGTTCTCCGAGACATGTCTCGAGACCGAGACCCAGTGGCGATTCTAGAATGAAAAAACTGGGGGAGCCACCGCGGGGCCAAGGACAAAAGTAAGGGGCCAAGGAAAAAAGTAGGGGGGCCAACATAATTGTCTCTCCTGCATGGTGATTTTCGATGTAATGAAGATTGAAATGCTTTGATTAACCCTATCAAACACTGGTGATTCTAGAATAAAAAAAGTGGTGGGCACTGCGGAGCCAAGGAAAATGTAAAGGGTCCAACATAAATGTCTATCTTGCATGGTGATTTTTTGTTGTTTTGAAGATTAAGTTGCAATGATTAACCCTATCAAACCCAACACAGGCTTGTGAATATCGTTAAAATATGAACTATCATCATTATTCACCAGAGGCACCTAAACGCCACTGTAGATGCAATCACAAACGTGTACTCCTTTGTCGAATATTCTGTGCTAACCATGCAACTTCCATAGCAATAGCCTACACATGGAAAACGAGACACCATTTCCCGTACACAGTTGTGTCAACCCACGTGAACGAAAACGGCTCTAAGAAGGCGAATACAATTCACATGAAAGCGTAATTGTTCCAACCACGAATTCCATATTGACACAGAGACAAGAACTGTTGATAGCCAGCTGGTTCCATAAAAAAATAACGTGTTCCATCAAATAAAAAAAACATCAAAATATTCTTACTACAAAGCACATAAAAATAAACCATCTGCCAACGGGTTGGTCATCACTGACTATCCGTTTTGTGGTAGCTAATGGAGATTTTGTGATTGTGCTGTAACGATAAAACTACGTAC
>JGI24159J19872_10006619_pt1 | contig 15119 bp, 5 predicted proteins | sample Ectturendosymbi4_FD_19872 | JGI IMG/M metagenome (IMG submission 19872) | reverse complement strand
GCCTGACTTGAAGAAGAAATACGCAACTTCAGATGATTTGACTGTGAAAATGATTAGAATCACAGAGTAATTGCATCTTTTCACGATGAAAGGACAAGGGTTTATTCAATTTGTTATTTTGGATCCCTAATTTTTTTTCAAACATTCCAAGGTTATGTTAGGGGAGGCACTACCTCCCTTGCCGGCACGTCACTGCTTTATACATCTGTGACGTGTTAGTCGTAAAATCTTGTACATTGCGTTTCTAATTCGTAAAGAACAGTTTGCATTGGCATCCAAGTCCATTGATTAAATTTAACTATAAAATTGAACTTTGGGGCCTTGGGGAAATTTGGGCGGATGCATGGATAGTTGATCGTGCGCCAGTGACGTTACCTCAATACGAGGAACGCGTCTGCGCTTGTGATTAGCGAAAGCAAGAAAGGTACTCAGTTAACGTTAGACGTTTTCTCCTAGTCAGTCGGTCTTCGGACGGAAGTTGAAAGTTCCGTTCAACAAGAGTGAAGTAACTGCATTGTAAATTCAATTCGCTTGCCAGTTCGGTTTGATTGACGTAACTTTGCACCTGCGCTCGCCGCTCGGATCTCCATTGCACAGCTTCCTTAGCAACCGGTGACTACGAGTGGTAGCGCTGCACTGTCTAATGTCCACCGCAGCAGCATGCTATTTGTCGCAAATATGGACGTTGGTAGGGTACACAGGAACTATGCCCACTCCACTCCAAATAAAAAGTAAACTTTTGTGATACCATGTAGCCTACACACAGGTCGGCACGCCCCTCAGGCCAATAAATTTTCAATTTTTCAATGGGGGCACGAGCCCTTACGCGCCCTACGACATGGAAAGTACCAATAAATACGTTTGTTTTTATAGCTTATTTAAAGCCAGGGGGGGTTGAAACAAAGGACAATTACTTAAGGGAGGCGTGGTAGAAAAAAGGTTAAAAACCATTGATACAGGCCATTTTTCTGAAACATCTTCATCAAAAAGGTCGTAGCACGGTTGACTGTTGACGTCATAAAACCACTGCTCAGAGGAACCCGCACTGGCTACGGCCGGCCCTGCAAACGAAAAAGAAATAAATAAAATGTGAAAGAATTATTTAAACTGTTGCAAAAGCTTGTGCTTTGATAACCCATTGTTTGTGTACACGTTATATACACCGCAAAGTTACGTTGCAAGTTTAGAAAGGATTTGCTTATTTTTAGAACTCGACAAAATTGAGACGAACGATTGATATCCCAACGATGTGGGAAAGATAAGCGTAAAAATAAGACTTAATTTCCAGGACTTTTTAACTCCTCGGCAAGGAAAACTAACTACTGTATCAAGAAACACTATCAACTCGCACTGATACAAAGCTCACAGACAATCAATATTGCCACGAAATAATTAACTTTTGCAAGCGGCTATCGAACGAAAGGTAATTGTTCACCCATATACATGCATAAATCAGAAAACTACTCGAATATCGTCAAATGTCTGCAAATGCAACAAGCCACGCCAGTAGGACTATCATAAGCACGCATTTATGAGTTGGATACAGTTTAAGCGATCAGAGGCTTCAATACTACTTCATCAGCATAGGCCAGCACTACGAGCAAACAAGTATTAAGCCAAGCGAAAGAAAACACATGAGCTAATTCAATATAAGACAATCTGTATGTGAAGTGATATTATAAGCTTCAATAGAAACACTCGGGAGGTGTGCGCAAAAAACAGTACTGAAGACCACACTATGTCAATCAAAATAAAAAAAGGGGGGTTGCCAAGCGATGTTGAGCTCATTGATCACTAAACGTTTGTACCTTTCCTCTTTGCAACAAAACTTTAATTTGGCGGTCGTGCAAGTTTTAATTTTTATGAACTCTACATCAAAAACATCAACGTCGACGTTTTGAAGAGTCAGATTAAAAGTTCGGCCCATTTCTCGACAATATTCGATGTTATGTCAATCAAAAGTTTGATACACTGTAAAGCAATATACTGTAGATTCATTTCTGAGCACTAGCCATTAGACAAGTAATCAACGCACGTGATGAAGAAGAGGTAACACAATATTTAAATCAGGGGTGTCCACCCTTTTTGAGTGAAAGACCACAACTGTTTGACAGGTTTGTTCGCGGGTCAAAGTTTTGTATCCCGATATGGTGGTGTTGCAATGAATGCTGAACTTCTAACCCTAGACACTAACAAATTGGCAAATAATGAAGTTAGAACAACATCCGTAGAAAACAACGTCCTTGTATGATGAGCGATGTGATTGCAACAAAACAGCTTATTTTTAATAGGCCAACGTTTAGCTCAACTATGTCCAACCCAAATGGCTTACTGAGCCAAAAATTATGTCACTATCTTAACCAGGGCCGCACATTGTGATCTTAGCAAACTAAATTTAGTTTAAGCTTATGCACTGAAAGCGTCGAATCCTAACTGCAATGGTAACAGACGTGACAAAGTGGCACTGAAGACGACCTGCATCAAAAATGTCGAATTCAAGATTATCAAAATAAGAACAGGTTGTCAGTATATAGGATAGGTACTTTTACTACAGCGAAAACCTGAACTGGGCCGCAAGCGGTCCGTGGGTTGGACATAGCTTGCCGTTGCCGTTATCCGAACTGAAGCAATGCATTAAAATAGTACTTGCGCTTGAAACAGTTCAGATGTACTTGAAGTGAGCTTCATCTTTCACGAATTGTACAAGCTAAGCTGTAGCGCAGCACATGTACGGAAGGTATCACAGGGCTAGTTCCTCGGTAGCACCGCAATTATTTTTTTCAAAACCTGATCTATTGCGACAGTTGGTGACGTAACATGGATCATTTGATATTTTCCCCATTCAACAATGACTGAGAAGACATTTTGATAGAAAAATGTCGCTTGGCTCGAATTTTATATCGGTATCGTGAAGTTTTACTTTTGGAGAAAATAATCTCGCGGGCCCCTCTGAAGGATTCAGCACACAACACGTAGTGGCCGGCGGGCCGCAGGTTAGACACCCCTGAGATGAAATATTTTTCAATTTTAATCAGAACGGCATTTATTGCTATGGCCAAATGCACAAAATAACAATAAGAATTTTCGCCAGAGGATAGGTTGGCTGAAAAAGCGAATCTAATTGAACGTGATACAAACCTATTTACACAAACTCTTTGAAACAACCGATTCAAACCACTGAAGCACGATTTTTTAGGGTTTTTAGGCATAAACAGAAAAAAGCACGCGAGTTCCACAAATATTCAATGAAATTAATGTCACCAAGCACAACATGTGACTCATGAATAGTATACGGCAAACTGACTATTGTTTTCAGAATATACAAATCTACATTGAAACTGCTCGCAAAAATGTACGTTTACCATCAGCGTCGATAGCAACGCATAGTACACACACCAATCTGTTAAATAAAGGAAACTACGATGATGAAGAAACTTTCAAAGGCACGAGAAAACGCATTTCGTGCCGTGAATCTGCTTATTTGAAAATTTGCCTCAAAACGTTTTGAGAACTGAACCATGCTTTTTGAGCTCGTAAGCTCCAGGGAGGAGTTTTGCACAATGCCGCTTAAAACTTTCTTATTTATCAAGCAGTGTCCAGGGTTTCTAACGGAAGAGTGGACGACTGAGATGATTGCAGTCGCAAAGATACAAACACTTGCATTAAGTCCTCCGTGCAAGGCCTTTTCCAAGCCCTTTTGCGTTCGCGTGATTCTTTTCATAAATTCTTATCGAAATTTTGGGATGTTCAGATGCGGACCATGTTTCGTAGGTTAAACAAAGTGCTTGTCATCTCGTGATCAGAACCTACGGAATGCCTTGTATAAAAACAGCTTGTCGTTTCCAACACGAACTTTGAGTAGAATGTCATTAAGTCTAGAAAACCAAATTGCAAACGAATTGAAAGTTGAAGATTTAAATGTTTGGCACGGGGATTACGCAAACACTAAACCGACTTGAAGGAATTATTCAGCGTAAACCACGATACTGTACTCACAGCCAGTGCATGGGCGTCGGAAGGATTGTTTCCAGAGGGGGGCCAAAAGAGGATTTTCCCAAAATTTTTCTAGGAGGGGCCAAAAGTGGTAAAATTTGTTTTTTCCCAGTCGAAACTAAAGAAAACAACCTTTTGCTGAAACTTTCAAAATCCAGGGGGCCAAGCCCCCGCCCCGCTTCCGACGCTCATGAACCAGTGGTGTAACTGACGGGGCGACAGAGGGGCATATCTCCCCCATGGCAAACTAAATGCATAAACTGGGCCCTCGCTTAGCTAAAATTTTGGTTTTTGGTTGATTGTTGTTTTCTGCGTTTTTCGGAGTATTTTCCGGTGATTTAGGGTTTTAGTATAGCTATTCACATCCGGATTCAACACGGTTTCTCATTTTTTTCTGAGTGTTGGCTAGCGGGCCCTTAAAGTGGTAAGCGGGCTCCTTTCAACTAAGTTTTGTTCCCCTGATTCAAACCTCTAGTTACGCCACTGCTCACAACGGATTTCTTTCTGGCATGATAAAAGTACCAAGTTCCTCACAAGATGTTTTCCAGGGTGTTTGTTGGAAAACGATGCAATGCTGATACGTGGAAAAGTTGGACAGTTGACCAGCATGTTAAATATTGAATCCAGCTTTGCTTACTTTCACGGGTATGCTTCTTTACTTGGCTAGGATCCCCCTGCACTGGTAGGTAACGAAAAACTGGTGAAAATTTTGCTGGTATTGCTTCTGCTCTGAAATATTCCAACAGGCTTCTGGTGGCAGATAAAAATCAGCGAAAAACTATGACTGTTCGAACAACTCATCGTAACTTCTCAAAGCACAAATATTTTCGAAGTTTTAAATTTATCTAAACTATCATTACTTAAGAAAGTAACTGTGTCTGGAATGCTTCACGGTCAATTGCAGGAACACAGCCAACCGCCACCACAGGTTTGCAAAAAATTTACCGCCGCGTTTCGCAAAAAATGAGTACCAGCCAACAGCAGTCGCTGGATTTGTTAACCAATTCGTAGAATTACTCTTGGGAGCTATTTCATTAAGGTGCAATCTAGGTCTTTGACATTCGCAGTCTTCTCTTAGGGTCGAATGCATCAAAGCGGATCAGATGGGAGTTTAGGCTCAGCGGCGAATCAACAAAGAATCATGGGGATTTTCGTATGCAGAAACCGATTTTGCTGATCAACAGCCAGTTTTGAGCGCCTGTTGAACCTATGATTTTAATCCAGGCAAGGGGTAGGTTTTAGCCAGGATCTGGGCACGGAATCTGTTCAGAAATGCAGCGAAGTGACAGCATTGAACAATTATTTAGTTGCAAAAACTGACTGCTGTGAAAATAGAAGTTTTTGGCTCACTTATATCTTCTTGATTTGAAAAAATATTTATCAGTAGCACACTTACGTGGCTGGTCAAGCAAACTGTAGCCTACTGACCAGAAAAACAGTGTGGCCACTAGTTCCCTGTTTAACATAAGCTTGGGCAGAACATCAGTAGCGCCTGGAGTAGTTGGTGTAATTGTAGGCCTATATCAGACTGGAGTTGTTTGTGAATGCAATACTGAAAAATGTTTATGAGACTATGGGACAATTCAAACAAAATTTCAATGTGGCTCATGCATAATAAACATGTTTAGGTTATGACTGTTCATCAAACACCAAGCTGTACCAGAGTTTACAAGGATTTCTGTATCAAAAATCAGACCTGGGCACAACCGACATATAAGTATGGCTGCTTTCTTTCAAAAATGGTGCACAGGGAAGCTATACTTGCCGTGGTGCACAACTAAGATACGAACAATCAAAACAGAAACACCCTTTGGTTTTTATGTAGCAGTTGTAACAACAAAGTAGGCTAGTGTCAGGACGCACACACTTGTTATGCTGCCTTAAACAGTGCTTTCTTTTCAAACCTGATTATCACTGTTTTTCAACAGATATTATACAACAGCATTCAAACAAAAATGACTGCAAATTGTAAACGTTCTCCCAAATTTATTTCATCTGAAAAATATTTTTCATGTTTTTCCACATTGACTTTAACTGATCATCACTTCGACAGACATGAGTAGATTGAGAATTAAAAATTTCAGTTAAATCCTTCCAAGCTTTTTGCTTATCACATACAGATTGAGCACCAGCTTTTTTACATTTAATCACTGATTTGAATTTCTAAAATATAGTAAGGAACAGTTCGTTTTCAGATGCAATAAAGTTGGGAGAACGTTTTCATTTTTGTTTGAATNCTGCTGTCTAATATCTGTTGAAAAACAGTGATAATCAGGTTTGAAAAGACAGCACTGTTTTAGGCAGCATAACAAGTGTGTGCATCCTGAGACTAGCCTAGTTTATTGTTAGAACTGCTAACAACAAAAGGGTGTTTCTGTTTTGATTTTTAATTTCTTAGTTGTGTACCACCATCACGGCAAGTATAGCTTACCTGTGCACGATTTTTGAAAGAAAGCAGCCATACATATATGTCGGTTGTGCCCAGGTCTGATTTTTGGTACAGAAATCCTTGTAAACTCTGGTACAGCTTGGTGTTTGATGAACAGTCATAGCCTAAACATGTTTGTTATGCATGAGCCACCACTGAAATTTTGTTTGAATTGTCCCATAGTCTCAAACACTTTTCAGTACTGCATTCACAAACAACTTATCTCATGCTGATCAGTCTGGTGTAGGCCTAGGCGTAATAGCCGCGTAGAAATGCTTTTCAGTGAAACGCATCACCACTTTAAGCGCACTACCAAGTTTAAAACTAAACTAACTTTAGAATGTGTCTCAAGACTAGTTTCAGCATAGGCAGCAATGCTCATGCAAAATCTGGTACTTTCCAAACAATGTGACAGCTGAATTTTCACCCAAAGAACATCCAAAAATGTTGACCATTGCTCAGAAAAATTTTCGTTGCTAGGATTGAGCGTTGGATCAACTGATTCATGAAGGAAAATCGTTGGTGCATGCGAACTGTGATGGGCGGACAAGATCAGTCGTCGTCCGATCAAGTGAACTGCAATTTGATCTGAGCTGGTGCTCAGCTGTGCGCCGTTGGTGGATTCGACCCTTGAAGTGCCACAAGATGGTTGTTTCGTTTCGCCAAGAGTGAATTGGTTCTGTTGGAAGAATTAGCTACCCGCAGTTTGACGAGCATTACCCAGGGCCGCGACGGGGACGCTTCTTCCTTAGCCCTGACCCCCAAGGTGCAGAGGAGCAAATGATCATTTTGGTTGTTTAGAGTCAACAATACTGCTTTTTGAAAAAGATCGCTTTTTAGACGCAAGTATTTTAGTTTTTCTTGTAATTCACCAAATTAGTATCGGACCGCGCTGTAGAAACGTCGGTTCATGAATGACTTTCGTCGTGCTTTATTGAATGTATACATCTATATGTCGTTTTATTCTATACATACACCCGTGTGTTTTATCTCTTATTGGGTATCGGGGTTATTCATACAGCACTACAAAGCACAAAGTCAAGTAAAGCTGCAGGAATAGATGGAATTTTTTCTAACATGCTCAAACACCTCGGAAAGCAAGCAATCGCCTGGCTGGCACAGCGCTCTACTAACGTCATCAACGAAGCGAAATACCCAAAATCTTGGAAGTTGGCAAAAGTCATAGCAATACAAAAACCTTAGAAACCAGCAAACGACCCAGCTAGCTACAGGCCAATCTCTCTCCTATGCTGCACTTTTAACCTCTTCGAACGCATCATCCTGAACAGAACCACACCGTGAAGAGCAAATACCAATGGAATAAGCAGGTTTTCGAAAACAAAGAAACACAACCGAATATGTGCTACCTGTCACCATCTACGTTGAAGCTGGTTTTGAAATGAAAAAGAGAACTGGCGCGGCCTTCATTGGTCTCTCAGCAGCATGTGGCACCGTTTGGCAACAAGGGCTCAGGCTTAAGCTCGCCCAGATATTCAAATGCAAGAAAACTTTGCGCATGACCGGAACAAGACGGTTCTATATTTGTCTCGGCGACGACACGGGCAAAACTTTCACACTCAAGAATGGTGTACAACAGGGCTCTTTTATGGCACAAACTCTGTTCAACGTCTACCTAAGAGAAATGCCTGAAACAAAATCTTTGAAATTTGGTTATGCAGATGACTGGGCTCTGCTCCACCAATCGAAGGTCTTACAAAAATTAGAAACCGTCCTGTCTACCGATCTACCAACACTCAAAAGCTACTTTGATCAATGGTACCTAAGACAGAATACCACCAAGAGCTCCATCTGGACAACCCCCCAAGCTAACCAGATCTTAGAAGACAACATTGACAACAAGCCTTTCCAACATGAACCTTACCCCAAGTACCTGGGCGTCACATTGGACCGCACCTTAACCCTACAGACACACCTCAGCAATGTATCCAAGAAACTTAACTCAAGCACTGCTCTTATCCGCAAGCTTGCAGCTACAAAATGGGACGCAAACAAATCAGTCCTGAAAGTTTCTGTTTTGGCCTTGTGTTACTCCGGGGCCGTGTACTGTGCTCCTATTTGGGAGCGCAGCGCCGACGCTAATTCGGTGGACATTCAGCCACGTACAGCTATGCGCATCATCTCAGGAGCATTAAAAGTGACCCAAGTACAGTGGCTCCCAACAGTGGGCGCTATTGCTCCACCACACCTGAGACGGAAAGCTGCAACATCCATCATGCACCAACGCATTGAAAGCATGAACGAGAATATTCAACTGAAAAAGACAGTAGCTCACGCACCCACCACAGCAAGGCTGAAATCACGGTGACCTTCCTACAATTCTGAAAAACAATTCGACATTAGCTCCGCATGGCTGGAATACTGGAAGACAACCCACCAACCGGTGGAGACATCATTGAAAATTATACAGTACCTTTTTCAGGATTCCACTCTGCAACCAGGCGCCAGTAATTGGTAACAACCAACCGTTTAAGAGCAAACCAGGCTAAGACTTCCATGGGGAGCAAACCAGAACCAAGGTGCCTATACTGCAATGCATCGAAGCAAACAGTTGACCACCTTGTCCTGACCTGCCGTGTCACCCATACACGCGGTGGCTATCACACAATCCAAGAATGCGACGAAGACTTTCAAGACTGATTGAAAGATGCCAACGCAAATGTCTAGCGGGTGTTATGCGATGCTTCTACCCAGGCGTTTTTAAGGTTTGACCTTGGCGACAGCTGGACCATTTTACGAAACCGTAACTATTTTACCTAAATACAGGAATGATGGTAAAGCCAGGTTCTACTTTATTTTGAGAGACCGTTGATGAAAGTTGAGAGCGCCGAATGGTCTCTCAAAACACCTTAAGAAACACTGTGCACACGTTTGCATAGAAACAAGCTTACGTGCAAATTCTACGAGGTTTCAAATTCATCGTGGATGAATCCACAATTACTAATTTGCTCTAACCAACAATTAACGAAACGTTTCCGAACAAACTCAGGCGTGCTGATTGCTTTTACTCATGGTCAATTATAGTTACGCGTCTTTGCTTTTTCAAGGGACTTGAAATCATCGAAAAACATGCAGAAAGATCGGCATGTAAAATTTTGAGAGCTTACAGACTTCCTGTATTTTGTAACCCCTGTGACTTCAATTCTACCCATGCAGATAAATAATGATGCTTATTATGGCCAACAAGATCTGTTTGAAAAAAAACATCTTAAACATGTTTTGTTTTCCTTAAACATGGTTTAACTGACCAAAAGAGCAAAGAACACATCCAGCTTTACAACCATCCGCTAAGCTACGGGAAAAATTCAACAGTCATCACCCAATGTGAGGAAGCTATCAACACAAAGAAGAGGTATCACTTGGGATCCTGGAATCCAGATTATGGTTTGCTTGGTCCTGTTAAAAACTTGCTTGCTACCAATTCTACTCCACTTGGTGAACACAAAGAAGAGGTATCACTTGGGATCCTGGAATCCAGATTATGTTTTGCTTGGTCCTGTTAAAAACTTGCTTGCTACCAATTCTACTCCACTTGGTGCAAACTGGAACTGCAGCTATGATTGAGAAATCCAGATAACAAAATCAGCCCCTTACCAGCAATAGCCAACGCAGCAAGTGTCCACGGTTATTAAAATAAAAGCTAGCCCCTAGAGAAAACTGACCTAAAATAGTACAGTGACTTAGTTGATCGCGCANAACCAACTAGAGTTAACTTCTTTCCAATCGAGAAAAATATAGCGCGCTTGTTCTCTTCTAACGTCGNTGAANAAAAGATGCGGGCGAAACGTTAAAAATGATTTGTTTTTGAAATGACATTTCTTAGGTTTAAACCATGAGATGAGCAGCAGCTAACCTAAATTTAACATACGATCCAATTGATCAATCTGAACATCCCTAAGGCCGAAGAAAGAAGAGGCACCAGCTTGGCACGGCGTTCAAGTTACGACATGTACGTGCGGATCGCTTTTNCAATTTTCATTCTGCAGATAGGACATTTCCTCAGAGCTCCCGCACAAATCTCACAGCAGCACAGATGGCCGCACGGAACGAAAACAATGTCGGCTGGTTTGTCTAAGCATATTTTGCATTTGCGTTCTTCCTGCAGTTCTTTGATTTTCGCCTCCATCGATGGAGTGATTTCTAGAACAAATACAGCGCGAGTTATTGCAACAAACACACAACTGCGATGNAACGCTGCATTANGCACCGTTCACTTGCAATTGGGCTGCATTTCCGTCCAAAACATTCGCACTGATCATGCAGTAGTAATCCGTGTGTGTTATGCAATATGCAAGTTAGCTATTTAAGTAGATAAAAAGTTTGTTAGATGGGAGGCTTCTGGTCAATGCAGCCGCCTGTTGGGGAGTTCAGGAAGCGCTTGGTTCAGCCTTGATTAAAAGTATTCGTCAGTTTAACTTCTTTGTTTGATTTATCGAGAAACCAATAGATATCCATCAGGAAAGTCAAGGCTCAGGCGTAAAAATTCTTATAAAAAAAGCTGTGGCAGAACTGGAGTGTGCGCAGGGTTTTATCGTGACCCTGCGCTTACGTCCTACTGCCAAACAGCGTTGATTAGCTTCATTTAACAACGAAGAGTCATGCAAAGCTGACCATTAGGAACAGTCGATCTGTCTCCGGAAACCCAGTAATTTTTTCCCTGGATAGGCTATTTCGGGACGTTTGATTACAAATTACGATTGTTGAATGGAACAGTGCCTCAGTTAAGCAGGCAGCATTACGTTTAGCCAACTGAAGATGTAAGTGTTATCATCCTTCGCAAAAAAACACAAAGTTTTCATCGCCTATTGACCCCAGACCCTACAGTCCTGAAACGTCAACAAAACACCATAGATTTGAAAATAGTATATAACTATATTTTGGCATAAGATATTGCAGAAGGCCGAGACATTAATGCCGATTGTTTCCATTTCTTAGATAACAGACGGATCGCAACGCACTGCAAAAAAACTAATTTCGTGGCGGTACCAAGTATGTTCTAATTTTTCTTTAAAAAGTGTGTCCATAGACGTATACAAGTTGCCTTTTCGAACCTCAAAATCACTGAAAATTTAAGCAAAAATTTTTATGTAAAAATGAAATTTTTGTTATTAGAGCAGAATTGCCAAAATGTTGGCCAGAGATCTGAGGATGACAAGGGCCGCTGCACCGTACTGCGAACCCCACAAAAATCACGAGGCCCTTATCGTTCGGGGAATATCGCAAAACTACAAAAATAGCAGTCAATTNATGATGAGCACTTGTAAACCTCAAGACATTCAAACTATAATTGAAGCCTTCGAATAAAAAAAATTAACACTTNAAAAACTTTNAACAAAATGATGAGCGAGAGTCTGGTCAAATTCGCGTCTCTTCGCACGTCAGGGAGTTAGGGGGTCGCCTGTGATAAAACAAAAACCTGAGTTGATAAAAAGAACATTTTAAAAATGCGCAATACTTCTTTAATCTGCAGAAAGATCACAGAAAATTTCGATAAATTTTCATTGAAAAAAGGTAAAGACCTAAAATTCTGAACCGATATATCACCCAGCACAGCCGGTGTTTATGAAAAAAAGTTGTTAAATTTTTGTCTTCGAACAGGAAATCGGTCTCCTGGTTTCGCCTTTGATGAAAAATTATACTAAGGCCGAACAGCACACTACATAGCTAGAATAAGCCTCACCTTCAGTTTCCATTGGATTTTCAACGCTATTCTGCCGGGATTCCAAAAGACCTACGGAAAATGAATCAGTTACGTTTTCCATCTTACTACGAACATACTCGAAGAGCAAAACTTCCAAAATTTTTGATGAAGCAGCAACGCACAGATTGAAAAATCACCTTTTTCTGGCTGTAAATCGTAGTAGTTGCAGCTGACGCTGTGATAAAATGTAGCAGAGGCATTTTTCACAAGACAGGAAGATAACGACAGCCGGGCATTCGACGTTTGCCTAACTTGTGCGTAACAACTGGGCATGTTTAAATCACTGGTTTATAAGCATTAATATGATTTTTGTTGACATATACTCTTTTCAAATAATGTTTGTACTGTTTGTTTAGGAAAAACTGCCGTGCAACTGATACATGGCTGCAACCTATGGATACGAGAGGTTTTCAAAAGCAAAGCCAAAATAATTCAGTGAAACTTCCGGTAGTGCATCACGCATCTCAGCTTTCGCAGCTACTGATACACTGCAGAAAATCAACAACTGAAGCGTTGATTGTTTTCTTGTAGAAAAAAGTAATTTGACCGACCGGGAATCGAACCCAACCTGCCACCCTTGGTGGCACGTGCTCAACCAACTGTACCATTTCGCCGTTTTTCCACATTTAGTCAATAATTCTTGCAAACCTTATCCCGGGTTAATTGCAGGAAGCAACTTTGACTTTTATGTGAATGGCTCTGGCATACCAGGCTTCAAACGCAGTGTACGCCAAACCAAAACGTTACTAAGGTTCGCAACTGCTCGCTTTGCGAATCTTGACAAGATTTCACGAGTAGGTAGCAGCCGTTGGCTTTTGACATTTTGTAATTCGTAATCACTGTATTTACACCCGCTGACATCTGACATTTCGTAATTACTACATAACATTCCGACCTCTATTTGGTGTCCCCAGATGCTGTGCCCGGTGGTAAGACGCTCTCCTTGCACCCCCAAGTTACGCCACTGCAAAAGATCAACAGTTCTTTTTTGAAAGAAAGCCTTTTTTAAAGTTATTGCTGCTTTTCATGAATTGAAAAGTTTGTGCAAAATCTTCAAATGGGCTTGGATTCAGGAGGGACATTGTAATAATTGTCGGGGTTTCTTGCACAAAACAACAGTCTATGGCAGGGGTCGGGAACCTATGACTCGCGAGCCAGATGTGGCTCTTTTGATGACGGCATCTGGCTCGCTATATATTTTCTTAACAAGATCGTTACGAATGAAACTGTCTGTAATTTTCCATCTACCAGACTGCAAAGCCATCAGCAACACCATGCAGCACCAGAAGTGGCATTAACTGTAAGAAACATGTTATTAAAGATAAAATTCAGACATTTACCATTGTTTAAAATTGTTGATTTTGCTTAAAAATGCACACGTTAGTTAGTAGGATTGTTGCATTAAGTGATGAAAAATATCATATGGCTCTCACGGAAATACAATTAAAAATATGTAGGTTTCATGGCTCCCTTAGCCAAAAAGGTTCCCGACCCCTGGTCTAGGGTAAAGTGATGGTTAACTTCACAAGTCTCAATGTAGCATACCAATTTAAGTTGCAGTCAGGGTTTTTTTAAGGTTTGGCTTAAGGGAACACCAAGAACTTTTATGAGGCCGCTATTTTTAGAAAAACGTACAAAATAATTTCCAAACGTATTGTTTGTTACAGTATTGACAGTCACAGTGCACAATTAGTACTACTGTATTTACAAAAATTTCAACACACATTTTTCAATTTCAACTTCATTATACAGCTGTTGTTCGTCAGTGAAGACAGTGCACAATTAGTACTACTGTATTTACAAAAATTTCAACACACATTTTTCAATTTCAACTTCATTATACAGCTGTTGTTCGTCAGTGAAGGCATCGGTTTCTGACTCGTCATCTGCAGATTCTAGGGTCTTTAGTGCTCGATGTGTCACTCTCCTTTATTAATTGCTTTTATCCATTTCAATCACAAATTTTATGAGCAATCTCAAGAGNGCCCTAATCATTGANCTGCTCTGAACCCAGTCTCGTCGCCATGGGGGCTTTGGTGCGGTTAGCCCCCAAACAAAGCTCCCATCCNCCCAAATTGAAATATAAAATACTATAATTCAGTGGGGCTTTTGCCAATTTTTAGAATGTCAAGCCCCNCTGCACAAACGTAAATCCCCTCTATTGAAGACTTTCTGGACCNTTCATTGAAACATTTGTGAGAGCATTCAGAGTTACATCAAACAACCGGTTTTGTTGCTTGGTTTTTACACGGNACAGAGTTGAAAATCTTTGCTCTGGCCAGGTTGTGGCAAGTGGAATGGACAGCACATTGCAGTAATATTGGTTGTCTCGTCGATCATACTAGCCCAGCATGGGCTCTGCTTGACATCAGAAATAATGCGATACTCAAATATTCCGAGATCAGCAAGATAAACTCGGTTACTGCCACAGAATTGTTATGGTGGTGTTCACAAAGCCGATCATTATGGCCAATGCGGTCAATCACGGTTTGCAAGGAAGCTATTTTTCGATTCGCTATCGCTTCTTTCAAAACCCAGTAGGGCTANATCAGATGTACGTGCTCAGCTAACGTGTTAACTTTGTGTGAAATGNGATCCTGATGAANAGCATGAAATAGTGAAATGCGTTGAGTTTTTTCCNGGCTATTGACTTTTTAGAGTTAATCAGAGCTGAGATGATTATCCAGGCGGTATGAGCCCGAGCCTGACGGGCTCGGAAGTGTAAATATTACCATTCCTCCCTCGGCCGGTGGTAACTGCTGGATGCTTTGAGCATAGCAAACACATCATTCAGCATGCAGAGTGAACACATTCATTTGTGGGGACTCATCAAAACCTTTCAGCTTAATCCATGATTGAAAAGTCTGATTGTTAGATGCTTATGACTGACTGTTAGCTGAAACTGACGATGCTTTTGAGATTCTAACAGTTGAATGCTGTACTTCCTGCACAACAGAATCGAAAGAACCTTTGCATTCA
>JGI24159J19872_10006618_pt1 | contig 15119 bp, 15 predicted proteins | sample Ectturendosymbi4_FD_19872 | JGI IMG/M metagenome (IMG submission 19872) | reverse complement strand
AATGGTCCAATGATGCCATGTTTGGAGATGGCAACCCAGGCAGTGCACTTCACAGAGTGTAATGGCCTTTGCAGACAGTGCTGAGGGGGTGTGCTACCCCAGAAAATGTTGTTCTTGCAGTTCAAATGACCTGACAACAGAAAATGTGCCTCGTCCGAAAACCAGACATTGCCAAGAAAGTCTGGCACAGCGTCAATCTTGTCACAAAACCACTGGCACATGATCACTCGCCGAAAATATGCCTCAACTATAAATATCTTTTGCTCAGTAGTCCATGGCATTTCGAAGGTCAAATTTGGTAGACTCTTAGAACATTAATTTCTTCCTGTTCCTGTTATTTTTCAGATACTTGGTAAATCTGAAAAATAACAAGAATTGATTAATTGTTTCAAAAGTTATTCAAGTTTAGGTGATACCGTTTTTTTTGTGTCACCCTGTATGTACTTCGCATCACCTCATTTGGTCTAAACGTTGCGTTGAAATTTCGCACGAACTCTTTCGGACAATGATCTGTAAGTCTGGGGGTGTTTCTTATTCATTTTCCTTCATAGTGTATAGTTTTTATTTTTTTAACCCGCATTGTGGGAATGTTCCATCTTTGTTCAGCATGATGTTGAAGTGCTGGTTATGATGTAACGTTCGTAAGACTTCAATCCTCCGCTCGTCGCAGGGTGTGCAGGAGAGGCGCAGATTGCCTCACGATCCGATGGTCGGTTTGAAAGCAACTTTGGAATTCTTGGAAGATGAGAAACTTGCTGCAACAGTCATTAATGAAGCTTTGCAAAAGGTCAGACTGATTATTTCTGGTGTGCTTTGCCAGCATTGCGTCGATAGTTTCTTGGTCGACTATTTTTTCATTTGAAAGGAGTGTAAAATACACAAGGAAGACACCGAACAAATAATGTAAAAGTAAGGCAGCTTAAAGTTGTTCCTTTTATTCGCCGTCAGTCAATAACAGGGTTGCCCAATGGCCGGACCGCAGTAGTTTTTTTATGACCTCGCCCAGTTGTCAGAAGATGCGTTATTTTTGGCACGGTTACACAAATGAAAGTTCACTCTCTCTTCAACTCATGTTAGCAACGCTTTCTGACATCTCGGCGAAAATACACTTGAACGAATATCTCGCAATAATAGCGGGGCAGAAATAAAAATTCGAAAACCTGGGTTAAGTCGAGTTTTCATTTCTGCTTGATGCAGTTTGAGACAACATATAGACCATGTCGCACAGTCCAGGTCATTTTGTGCAGCATGGGGACTTAATAAAGGAGAACACTTATTTGCAACTAGAATTGTTAATCATGATACCCACAAACCGGGCGGTGATTTAAATTTTATGGAAGAAATGCTCAACTCACGCCTGGTGGATCGCGTTTCGAAATGTGTGACAAAGTTGAAGTTATGGGATGAACTTGCATGCCTTATATGTGCAGGTTAAACGTTGGTTAGCTTGGAAAAAATCATGTAATTTTTTTTGTGAAAATGCCATTGTGCAGACAAATATAGGTTTGTTTCGATGTTTCAGTCCAGTGAGCACTTCGTGTGTCATCTCAACCAAGCTGTGCGTTTTTTTCAGAACAAAACGTCATGGGTTGTGTACAACCTCGCATCCTTCTACTGGCGCATGAAGGGCGACCCGAGCGCGGCGATCGAATGCATCAGAAGAGCGCTGCATTTTTCGCCGGAGGACTGCAAAGACGTGGCTCTGGTCAATCTCGGCAACATTTTGCATCGGTACGTCTGTAGCTCCTCGCTAGTCCTTGTTTTGCGGTTAGTGGTTTTGCCGCGCCCAGTAAGCTTTCTGTAAACGCCTGTAAAGACAAAAAATAGCAGAAGATTCGCAGTTGCTCATTCATTTTTCTTGTACCTGCGTGGGTAAGCATGGCTGTTCACCATCTGTTTTTAACAATTTATTCGCAAACTTGGACAACATACATTGATATAATACTAGACAAAAAACATCTCAGGAATATATAAAGAAAAAAATTGGCTGCTGGACAAAAATCTCTTGCTTATATGGGAATTACGATTTGGGAGTCTTTGAATCCAAATTTGAAAGTACAACCGTTCTATTCTTTCAAAAAAATACAAATTATACCTCCTAAAACAATTTTAACCTTTGTCATAATTCATTCACATGGATGCTACAAACCTTATTTAAACTTTATTAAAATGTAATACTATGTCTCACCATTAAGCTAGTGTAGGTCCTAACTAAATAACCAGCTGGTTGTATTAGGCCTCCCGAGAAGATGCAAACAATTTTTATTGTATTACTATTGTATGCGTCTGCTTATTTATCTTGTTTATTTTCGTGTTTTTTTGTGTATTATTGCTTCTAGAATAAACTGAATGAATAAGAGAAAAGAAAAAAGTTTAATTAAACTCGTTTTTACTCTCTGTTGAATTGTCACGATATGGCCTTGCGGACGCCCATCACCGCTCACTCTTGCAGCCCGGGCTATGCGAGTACTTCTATACCAAATGCTGCGATTGTTGCAAGCCAGTGTCAGAACCTGCCAGAGGCTGTCCTTATCGCATACTCACTAATGCGTAGCATGAGGCTGTAAATCGCTTGCACCGCTTTCAAGACGCCCGTTTTCAAAGACCCGTTCTTTTCCACTGTAACACGCTGCAAATCAACAAGAAAACGTTCCGCGTTCATGGTTATGAATGGTGCAATTTCTAAGCTTGGCTGAAGATCGTGCGTTTTCAATTCGCCGCCCTTTTCTTTGAAAGACCATTGATTCTTCGCACCATCGCGCAGGTCAGGTGGAAATCACAGGCCCGGCAGTTCGTGTATTTCCGCAAGTATTTTAATTGGAAATATTGCCTGATCAATTTGATTTACATTTTCCACTTGTTTCTTATTTGATTTTGTTTGTCAGCAGACACAAAGTCCATAGTGTAGACACCCTCTGCATAACGCAGGTCGATAAGAACAGACAAAATAGGACGTTTTACAACGGCATTGGAGTCGGCGGAATCACAGGGTTACAGACACTTTTTGCAATTGCGTTGAAGGCAGAACCACAGGGTTACAGACACATTCTTAACACTATTGATAGCTAACCCGTCACACTTGTTACAGCACTACTGCAGAGTAGGGCGCCAATTCCTAAACTGGTTGAGTCCAGGTAAAATGCGAATGCGTTGTGGCATGACACGTCATCAATCAACAAACACTGCAATGTTCGAGCATTCAGTCACAAAGTAAAATGCGATTGTAGTGTTCAAATAACAGGGACGAATACAAACAATCTGACTGCATCAAAGCACGCANCCATATGTTGTTAGACTTTCTGCATCTTTCGAGAAACAGGTACGTATTTTTTCTTAACAGGGCCTCAAAGTAGGGATGTTACATTGAACCAGATGGCTACTAACACTCGCTCTCCGGACAGGTTTTATAGAGCTCTGCATCCAAAATTATAGACAACACGCAATCTCTTCATGCATGACTTCCTGAAATTACACCATAATTGTGATGCATACATGGGCGTAAAAAAGGAACGAAAAAGTACATTTTTAAAAAATGAGGCTCGCTTCATATGAAAAGGGCACTTAAAACAAAGCGCTTTTGCCGGTCGTGCGCCTCAGCAAATTAAAGAATGCTGTCAATTAGGAACTAACCAGGTAAACCAGGGGTCTCAAACACGCGGCCCGCGATGCTTTTTGGGATTTTCAAATAATTAACATTTACGTTATTTAGTTTGTTTGCCGGTGTTTAAAGTGCGAGGCTAACGAGTGAACAAGTTTCGTTTAAACGAATGTAGTAAAGACGAGAAATGACTTGCCTATAACTCACTATACCTTCCGCTGGAAATAAGACGTAAAAGCTGTTTCTAGTGAGATTCAGGTGCCGCCATTGTTGCGTAAGCGTCATAATGCGGCTCTAGGATTGCTTTATAGGTCCTAATTTGGCCGTTGGAGCAATTTGAGTTTGAGGCCATGAGCTAAACACGAGGTAAGGACACTTTTACCAGAAAGTCGCTCTGTAGAGAAGTCGCTAGAAACGCTTTTTAAGGACCACGTACAATGTGTTTTGACCAAACATTATTCACATTAATTTTTCCGCAGAGCTCATTTCACGCAGAACGCATCTGCAGTGATGCATCACGCCATCGAAGTGTCGGACGGTTTCAACGTCAACTTCTTTTCACTGGCCAACATGTACGCGGTGAGTTTATGCGCCCCATCGGAAGAGTAAACATTTTTCTTGTGACGAAGTTTGTCGAGTTTCTTGAGGATATCCGTCACGCTGTGTTTTCAAGGTGGCAAAGACTTTGTTCAAAGAATGATTTGTTTGCACTGCTCTCGACATTTCTTGCTTATTTCGAGGTGACGGTGCGCATTTGTTGTCAGTTGCAAAAGGCCGTGAACACAAACCTTGATTGCTATTTGCCGCTTGTGGTTGGTTCAATGTTCAAATGATCAAGACTTGGCTTTGAGTGCGGCTTATGGTTTCATTCTCAAGCTCTTCATGTGCAGACGCCAGTGAGAAGTCCAGGGTAGGGCCAATTTGGTTCAATTGCCCCCTAATAGCGATGGCGTTTCTGTTTCAATTACTGTGACCCTAAAAAGGAGACTATCTTTGCTTGCTCCTCACTTCGTTTTTTTTCTATAGTTTGATACCACTTCTCCGACTGCCTCCCCCCCAAAAAAGCTTGATGTTAATGAGTTAATGGTTGTTTCAGGTGATGGGCGAGTACAACGAATCAATCTACTATTACGAAGAGACTCTAAAGGGTCAGCCGGACTTCAAAGCCGCCGAGACCCGTTTAGCAGCTGTCAAATGCCAGTTTAAGCTGCAGGTAGATTGCATTGTTCTCATACAGCGTTTGTGCGCACCGACCAGTGTGTCCTCGTAAAAAAATTTTTCACGGAGCAAATGTTTGTTTTAGTGGGCATGAATATTTTAAGGCTGAGCGTAACAGGGTTCTAAATGAATTGCAGACTTTGTGAATTATGAGAATAAGTATGAAGTCTTACCTTAACGCCATCAAGGTACACACTTAATTCAAATAGCGTGTCCTTGTTTTCGTGCTTTCCCAATGCTTCGGAACGTTATANGAGCNCGAGAGCGAGATTTGACTGCGCAGATGTTCCGGTGGTGCTGTGCAGCTGCGCATCTCAGAGAGAACACCGGCGTTCACTGCGGCAGGCCACACGGTGCCGCAACTTCGAAATTTTTCTTGTGCGCAAGTAATGCGTCGTTCGGTTTCAGACCGGTTGTGTGCCGAAATACTGCACCAGGAACAAATATTTTTGCCCCTGGTCTCGTATCAAATGCAGCCGCCAGTGATTTCCTCAATGCAAACATTGCCGACCGCAGGAAAAACTGGAACGCCAGCACAGGAGCCTGGAACGTACCCTCGTGGAGCTGCAGAAGTACAAAGTGAAACACGAGAAGTTCGTGCAAAAGCAGGCCTGGTTCGACAACCTGCGACTGCCGATCAAGACCCAGGTCGACCAGCATATGTACTTCGAGCACCAGCGAATCAAAGAGGGAACTTTTAGTGAGTTCGACGTTCTTGCTATTGCTGCAGTTTTTTAACCCCCGCCACCACTATGTCTTGTCTAGGCGATAGAAGCAAGAAGTTGTTTTTATTGATCGGCCGCTCACGTTTCTCTCGACCTTCACAGTGTTACCTTGCGCGGTGTGAAACCTACCTTTCGCGATAAACTTATTTTAGCGCGGTAATAACTTTTGGAGTAGAATGCCACTTAAAGTCGCTATTAGAAATCAGTAAGGCCAAAACAAAATGTTTTTTTAAACCGATAACAAAAAGCAATTGTACATGGTAATTTGCGTTGTTCTTAATGGTCGTAAGTTTGCTAACCTTATGCTATGCCCACATACTTTACGATTGTCTCTATGCTGTGTCTTAATATGCTACTGCAGAGGAAAGGGAGTTTCACTGAAATTAGATGCTCAAGTTCACATTCCTTTTTCCACTGTAGCTACACGACTAGTTTTACTTCGAAATTAACTGAGTCCAGCGGAAATAAGTTTCTTCAGCACGTTTCTGTAAACCCTGAATCATAAAATTAAAATAGTGTAGCTTCGACAAAATGTTGAAACTTCGCACTTGCGTTGTGAGTTGTGACCACTAGCGTACGTAACTCTCAGGAATCCCGGTTATTATTCAGGTGCTGGCAATTCTTTTTTTGGCTGGAGTCACAGGTAAACGTTTTAGATTTCAGCATATACTGCAAATGCTCACTTTATATTTTCTGCCTTTTTGAGTATGTGCATAACGTTTTTCAAAGGCATGCAAGGTGAGTTTTCTACTGTTTTTTAATTATTTTTATATGTTTTATTCCGTTTATCCTAAAAGTTACTTCCTGTTACCAATCCGCCATTTCCAGCGACGCAAAGGTTAATGCGGCTGGCGTCGCCAACCAACGGCTAGCCTGCCCGATTGCGAATGAGTGCGTGCATTCGCGCCTTCGTCAAAGACCACTGTTGCTGTCGCCTGCTCTATACGTGTGCGCGTGTCGTCGGTGCCAGGAAAAATGCGGAGCAGGATGTAGTTACCTGTTGACGCTGCTCACCACTACGTTACGCCGTGTGGTCGTCGATGACTCATTTAGAAAGGCTGGCTCGCAAGTCTGCCTCTGATCTGTCGCCTGCGAGGTCTGGATCTTGCTGGCTTTGCAAACAACTTTTTTCACGCGTTTGAAACTTTCGCCAGCAAATCTTGGGAGGGTTAAGTTTTTTGAAACCGCAAGTAAAGCCTCAGCACTTTTCTGACGTTTCGCCTCAACTTGCGCTTGCTTGCTTTCCAGCACTCGCCTCTGAAACCCACTTTGCTGAGCAGTGATTTCTGTAACCTGTTTCAGATCACAAGTGTCAGGTTCGCAGCAACAAGAGTGGTTCGGTGCTTGTGTGTAACCTCCCGTCCCCTTCCTCACCCTCTGCGTCACTGGGTTCAGAAGGAGATGCCCAGCACGTGATGGATCTCGACAAGCCAGTTCCTGCCGAACCAATGAATTTGCAGAAGGTAACCAATGAAATTGCGGAAGGTAACCCGTGTAATTGTTGAAGGATCACCTTTTACAAAAACTGTGCGCAAAACCTTCCGTTTTCAAGGCTTCTATGCACGTTTTTCTTCACTTATCACTGGTCAAAAAAACAAAAACGAAAAGCGTTATGTTTCTTCATTCAGGGGCAAATGCGATCAAAAGAAGTAGAAAGTCTTCATGAAGAGACTGCCGGCCTTGCTGGCAGCAGCGTACAGGCCAACGAAGTTGTAGAGGAAAAAGTATGTCACGATATTTTCGTGCGATAGGCTAAGGTAGCCTTCTGTATGACATCCATGTGCGATTTTTTGTGGACCGAGCCTGCTTGTTTAGCATCGAAAAAAGCCTGTAACCTTCGAGTTTGCGCGTATCTCACTTGGCTGGGTGAGCCCGATCAACTCGGTGGGAATATTTGCGCAAAACTACAGTTGCCAACCAGATGAAGTTAAAAGAGCTTGGAGACGTTTGTCACTAGCCGTTGTATTAGGACGCTACGCGATATAGAGTCATCGTAGCACTTGTATCAACCATGCGAGTTTTCAGTATTTTGCCGCGTTCTCAGTGTGAGTTCTCTCTCAAGTCTTTTACATCGCACCACACTCTCGCGCGATACATTCGGATAAACAAGCACGTGGAGCCAGTTTATTTCTTGTTTTAGAAAAAAACAATAAAAGTTGTCGATTTGTTATATTGAGCTATAGACCCAAGTTCAGCAATAAATAATCAAGAGGGCAACTCAGAATTTCAATGCAAGATGGTCTTGAAAGGTTGATCTTACTCGGGTAAACTTGTTCGTTGTCAACTTGACGAACAAGTTGAACTTTCTTTCGAAAAGTAAGATTTAATCGAGAAGAGACGAAGCGTATTACCCTCTCCTTGAAGTTTTTTATCAAGCCAGTTCAGACGTTGTGTGAAATCTGCCATACAATAAACCTTTTGTAGCGACCCCGTCGGATGTCAGTTCGAGAAATTCCTTTCCAGCTAGAAATTTAAAATTTCTGCAAGCATGCGAAAAATGTCTTTGTACCTGTTAGCGGGAAAGCCACCGCACCTTGTTGCGTAAAAGGAGATCAGAATGCTCGCTGTCGACCCACAGAAATTCATGAAGCTGTCTGTGATTCAAACGTTGTGCTAACATTTAGTTGACAGTTTTTATCACTGGACTCGGCAAAGTGTGTCTCATGATGAATGATGCATTGAAATGACGTTTCGTTTCAGCTCTTGCATTAACTGCATCAACAAAACCTGATATTTACAGCCACCCTCAACGATTTTTCTCAGACGTCTTTGCTGACAAAGGCCTCATTTAAAAAAATAATTTCTGTACTGTTTTTCAAATTGCTTAAGATATGTTCGCAAGCCGAAATGAAGCGTGTTTCGTGCATTCACCATGAGTAAAAGGCTTCTTTTTGTTATTTCGTGGCTCACCACAAAACAGGTTTCACTCACATTATAATTGATTTTATCCAGTCGTCAAAGACATGTTTGTTATGAATATAGCTACGTATTAGTTTTTCCAGTGCATTTTTCCGTCTGGTCCCAACCAATGCTCCCTCTAAGGTGCATAACTGCGCAGTGCCACCGGAATATTTGCGCGGTGAAATTTCATGCTAGCGTACTTGAAACATTCCGAATTTAATATCGTACCGCAAACTCGCATAGCCCTTTCGCCGCTTGAAACGCTTCACCGGTTGTTGTCTGCAGGGTGGCGCAATTTCATGCCTACTAAAGCAAACATTTGCTCAGTGTGAAATTTTCTCGGACGGCACACTGGTCCCTATGTATTGCTGTTCCCCAATCGGTGCATGTTTCTTAACAAAGTGTCTTTCTAAGTTGGACTTGTTGTAGGACAATTTATCGCCGCAAATCATGCGCAAGGAAATCCTTTACTTCTATTTGCAGCAAATGCAAACACGTCTGTCCATTCCTAAACTCTCGATTTTCTGTTTTTTTTTAACCCGTTTTTATATCTTGTCGGCTATTTTTTACTTCTTCGTATCTCGAAGTAAGAGCGGTCCTTTGCTTTACATTGCCACAATGTGGAAGTACAATAGGTTGTGCTCGAGATGACCTCACTCTGTGCTAATCAATCGGTCACATCACCGTGGCTGGGCATGCAGCTCGCCTTGATTCGTTTGTAGAATAATCGAGCGGTAAAGCTTCCGAGTGTTACGTAGTTGCTTCTTAGAGAGTGTTGGTTGCGGAAAAACTAATTCTCAAGATTTCCCAACATCCGAAATTAAACTCACATTGAGGAACATATTTCGTTCGACATCAATTAAAGTTTAACAGCTGTTTGTCGGAGTCGCTGAGATGTTCAAATATGACGCAGGTTACCGACAACTGCTGCTAGCCCCAGCTGCAGACGAGGAGTCTGCCTTCCATGTCGCCGAAGAATGGAAATCGCGTTGTAGATAGTGTGTTGACTGTTGAGTGCTTTAAAGTGTCTGTTATAATAGATGCTGTTTGTGGCTGCAGTGGGCGTTTGTGCACACTGAAAGTAAGCGGTAATACACTGCAGCAGGTCGAGAGCTTCAAGTACCTTGTGGTCGTATTTACAAGTGGCCGAAGGCGGAAGAGAGAGATTGATACACGGATTGGTAAAGCAAACACTGTACTGCGTGAGCTTGTTTTGCTCGCTGGCGACAAAACAGGAGCTTTCAAACATCGCAAAGCTGTCAGTACATAAGTCGTTTTTTTTCCGATCCTCACATATGTTCATGAATCTTGGCGTGATGACCGGAAGGGCGCTACCTGAAGCACAAGCGGTAGTTTTACTTCACTTCGTGACAAAATGTCAAATCTTGAATGTAAAACCCTGTATGTCGATTGTCGAGCCACATTTCCTCCGAATGGAGAGATCTCCGCTACGTTGGTTCTGCTGCCATGTGATTAGAATTTCCCAGAAAAGGATGACGAGGCAATTCTTGCTGGTTACACTACACCCAAGGGAAAGAGGACCAGAGGTCGACCACAGACCACGTTGAGTGATTACATCTCCAACCTGGCTTGGTCCCGTCTTGGTGTGGAGCCAGCAGAACTATCAGTGATTGCTGAAAACCCTGAGGTATTTCTAGTCCCAGGGCGACTGCTTTCGCGACCTCCCAAGAGGAAAAACGCGTATGAAAACGAATGAACCAGTGATGTTGCGGGCCGTAACGTTTACCGGCGGGCCAGCTTTTCCGTGAGAGGGCCGCATCACTGGGCCACAGAAAGTCAAACGGCTGCAACTTTGTTTGTAAATCGGGCGTTACGTTTTAAGATAATATAGTGCAACATACAGGCTGGACGGGTTAGTAAAAACAAACAACTAATTGATTTGTTTTCTAATTTGCTGCAAGTTGACGTGGGCCGCGCATGATCCCGCACATGTTTGCATGTGGACGCGCCTATCCCCTACTGCGTTGCATTGACCGTGTCACGTTTTATTTTGTAGCAACCGGTTGAAAGCGGCAAACAAGAACAAGTTGGGAGGCCGGCAGTGTATGACTGGAGGGTAAGGGTTTTTTTTGCGTTGAAATGTAGACCGCTCTTTTGAGTGGTGCGTTGTGCATGAAGTAGAATGTATGTTTGCAGCTTGTATTTAAGTTGAAATTCGTGTGAATTCCGCAACGTAATTCTGCAGCATTGCCAAGAGCGTCAAAAAGAGCTTCATGTTGAAAAAGAAACTAAGGTTGAACTCACCATGCTGTTACGGTGAGCAGCTTCTGATCCGACTTGAAAAGGCGGAAGCAAAGAGTAGATTCCGAGAAGCGCTTGTGTTTGTGCGGCCAGTGTTGTGGAGAAGGGCGCTGATGCTTGGAGAGAAAGAACTTAGCAAGAATTGCGGCCATGCATTGTTTTTTTTAAAAGGATTTCTCGCAGACGTGTTTCATGTTGGTCAGTGCTATAGCAAAAGGCAGATTTTTGTTAATTTTCTTGTTAAGAAGGAATGCCTTTTTAGTGCAAAATGCTTTTTTGTTTTGCACCGCTCTATTTTTGCATATTCACAGGATCCAAGTTGGCCCCCCATGGAGTCGTGCGACAAGTACATCGACCGGTACCCCTCTTGGGACGAGTTCCCCTCCGCGTATCTCGATCCCGAGACCAGAGGGTTCAAGTAGGTTTCCTCAAATGCTTGTGGCCGAGTGTGGGTTGTTGGTTCCCTACGCGATAAATGAAAGAACTGATGCAACAGAAGCCGAGGTCTTCTTCTGCTGCATGTTTACCATCAATGCAATGCAAACGTTTCTCTCGTGCGCCCCCTCAACTTCTGATGCAGCCTTTTGCTTGTTGNGGCGCATCTCCAATAACGAGTTGTTTTTGAACTTTTAACTCCGGAGATAAATCCTTGTCTTAGATTTCTGCCAGTGTAAGGTTTCCAAACCAGTCCCGTCACCACGGGGGGGCTCTTGCTCCAAGCCCACCAAATTGAATTATGAAGCACTATAAATCGGTAGTGTTTATCAAATTTTAGAATGTCAAATGTCAGCTCCCCTGAACAAACGTAAAGACCCCTATTGAAAAATTTTTGGTGACGGTTCTGTTCCAAACCACGTTTGGAAATTTGTCGAAACGGTTTTGCGTTTAAGGGTTTTGATCAAGCCTCGTGCCTGACTATGAATGTTTCACGTTTGTCGCAAAAGCAGATATTCTCAATACACCAAACAACATAGTAACTAAACGAAGCAATCGTGTGCAGACCTGGGAGTGTCACGGATCGCTGACTAGTGCAAGGGAGCATTATGCACAGAGCAGCATCGCCACGCACAACTGTGTGTTGTTTGCTTTGCATCCAGGGTTGGAGCGATTGTGGCGATCGCCCACCCTAAAGCCTACGAAAAGTAGCTTTATTCAGCATGATTTTGTACAATACGGAAAACAGCATTAGCGATATAAGGCCATTTTGCAGTCTATTGTTTTGTCACAAAACTGTTGTGATGCATACTTCATCTCTCTTGCAGCAGTGAACCCGTAATGAGACTTGACCGCCAAATGCTACTGAAATCGTCCCCCCCCAAAACCCTATTGACTAGATCCGCCCCTGTCTGCATCCCTTACAATCCCCGACGGGAAACGAGCTCTAACTCTAAGAAATATTGAGAACTTGTGAATTCGTTTGGCGCGCATCAGTTCACGGTGACATCACAAAGCCTGATTGAGTTCGCACAATGACCTGAAAACGGTACAGATCCGGGAAAGCAGTCCGCGACATGTATGCAAGGAGACGATGGTGCACGCAGCTGTTCAAAGAATTTTTCGAAACATTGCCTTGTCGCGGTGTCGAGCCAAGAGTCACCACAAGCAGTCCCGTCGCCACGGGGAGGCTTTAGTGGGCTAAGACCCCCCAGACAAAGCATCAATCACCCCTAAATTGAAATATGAAACACTATAAATAAGTAAAGTTTTTGTCAAATTTTAGAATGTCAAACCCCCAGCAGAAACGTAAAGCCCCCCCCCTACTGATGTCTTTCTGTCGACAGTTCTGACCACGAGTCTTGGTTGACCGCTTGAAATTAAGCACCGCAGTGCTGCTTTAGGTATTAGTGTGTGCTGGTCGTGACATAAATCTCCGTTTTCCCGAGCGTGTTAAGGAAATGGTCGCGTTTCCTAGTTGCGACGGTGATGATGACTGACATTCGCTTGATTGCAGAACACGTGACCTGTTGATGACGTACATCGGTATAGCGGACGGAGAAATGCACCCGCAGCCTTGGATTCTGCCCGATTGTGTCGAGCTGGAAAATATAGAGAGCACGCCATACGATGTGATCTCTGGCATCGCCGACAGAGCTAATGCCATGTTCAAGCAAGACTTGTATCTGGAAAATGTGGGTGCAATAAATCCTTATAATATTGCATTTGGAAATTTTCAGTCTTCTTGTGATTTGATTGATGCAGTTTTCTTGGTTACTTGTGAATGGGGATAGTTGTCGGTTTTGTGTAGAGATCAAAATGTTATAAAGATCGATGGTTTGCGAGTCGTTTGAGAATGAATGCAGTGGATTTTGACTTGTCGTCGGCTTGCAAAAAGCTGAGCACAATCCCTTGTGAACGTGAACAGGTTTTCCGTTTTTTTTTGTAAAATGAAACGTATACTGTGCTGTTCTAATGGGTTAAATTGATTTATAATCTCTCTTCCAAATTTTCCGCCTTTTTTACAAGCTGTGCGAAGCCTCTTGTGTCGCTGAATGCACCGTCGTTCCAAGTAAGTGCAAATTCGCGTTCCGCATAATCGCAACGGGTGGTCCCAGAATGGCCATTGCTTGGCAGTGGCGCGTAGGAATGTCACGGATCGCGAACACCCAGGTGCACAGGGTGCTCGAAAATTTTTGCTATCATTATGCAGTTTATTACCTTGACCAATTTTCCCAAAATTATCTTTAATTTTAACAGCATTGTGTAGAGACAACTGAAGATTTTATGTTTCATGCGTTTATCTTCTCAAGTGTAGAAATGGGATTTATTTCAATAGTAAAGTCACTTTGTGTGTTAGACATTGCTCGAACACAGTCGAACATGACTGTACAACGTGCGTTTGTAAGAAAATCCCATTAAAAAGCACCAGCTGCAACTGATTTGGGAATGATATAAAACATTCACAAAAGGAAGTTTTTTTGTGGTGCGAAAGGACCTGACGATAAACCAGTATCGGAAGATGTAGTCAAGAAATTTCGGAAAGTGTTTGTGTGAAGCCAACAAAAATCAATATAATTTTTATCAATAAATCTTGATAATTTGTATGAAATCCTTCATAAAATCCACATACGTTTGAATTCCTTCTAATAATTTCTATGAATAAATCCAAAAATGTTAAACATAAAACCTGTTTAATATCATACACTTACAGAATGTACTGTAGCTACTCAGAGATATTCGTCTCAAACGGTAGCATATTTTCCGAACACCCTGTCTTCGGATCCTAGGTATGACGCGCTCTTAGTTGCCTCAGTTGCACGTGTTGCTTTATTTCTTGCTCGTTGTCGATTTTATTGGGTAGTGTTGCGAGTTCAGCATTGCCATGGATTCACCTGATTTCGGATTATTTATGTCCCATAAACACAATTACCACCAACAGACCCACCACGTCACTGTGGCAATCTATTGTAGTCCCCATGACCTGTTTGCGCGGTTGCTTCCTAGTGTGGCCGATTCCTGGCTTGTTGAGGGTCTGAGTTTACATCTTTTCATTTACACGGACCTTTTCTTCCTTCGTCACTGCAAGGTCTTCTTTCATTTACTTAAATCTTCTCATTTCTTTGAATTTACATCTTTTCTTTTATTTGCGTTTAGTTTGTTTCTTGAAAAGATGTAAGCTGCTCTTTACATTTCGTGCACTGTACAAAGAAAATACCTTTTAACTGAACATCTTATCTTCCCTATATGGTTCTTTGTTTGGCTTCTTCGCAGCCGGACAAAGTTAATCACTGTTTGTTATGGTGTGTTAGCTTCATTGTTATACGTTGTATTGTTCAAAGTACAGAATGTGGTGATAGTGATGAGCCTAAACTTCAGTCAACAGCGACTTCCTCATTGCTGCGAAGAAATCGTCTCGAAGGAGTTAGCTTCAAATTGTCTCAATATACGTATATTTACCTGCTTTTGGCTCCCTTTCCTGGTACCATTATCGCTTGTTTTGTGTGTTTTGCAGTATCTCTTAACTCACGTCAACAAAGGAAGGATTTGGCCAGATGATCTTGGGCAACGAATGCTAACTGCGATTCGCAAAGCTATCAAGCAAAAGGTGAGACTGACTGAAAAGAAAGTAGTCGATGCTCGCAAGCGGAGAAGAAAAATTGACCAATTCGGGAAATCTCGATTTTGTGTATTTTCGAGGAAAAAAACAAACTGTTCAACATAAAGTGTTTTGTGTGTGATGGAGTATCAGCAAAAATCAAGCTTGACGGAACAACTTCGCTGTTTGTTGAGGCGCGGTCGACAACACAAGAAGAATAAAATAAAATAACGACTTGCCATTAACGACAATATTATAAGCCCAAGTTTTGCTGTAAGCTTTAGAGCAGTGTTTCTCAACCTTTTTAAGACACGGACTATTTTCGGACCAGTATAAACCTTCGCGGACTCAAGATAAACTAAGGCTACGAGAATGATACAAA
>JGI24159J19872_10006617_pt1 | contig 15120 bp, 8 predicted proteins | sample Ectturendosymbi4_FD_19872 | JGI IMG/M metagenome (IMG submission 19872) | reverse complement strand
TCCGATACGTTGTTGTTTGTATTCCGGACTGAGTTTTTTCTACTAGAACATCCAAGAAGGCAAGAGAGTCACCGCACTCCAATTCTTTGGTAAAAGTTATGTTATTATGTACACTGTTGAGGGTATTAAAGAAAATGTCCAGCGCACTCATGTCGTTGAAAGTAAGAAATATATCATCTACATAACGCCAAAGGACGATTGGCTTGTTTTGAACGTTAATTTTTGTGAGAGCTTGATCTATAACGTGGTTCATTATTACGTCGGCACTTTTGTTTTTTCTTTTTCAGAATAAAAATAGGTTTAACTCTACAATTTGCGTAGTAGAGCGTTTTTTGTCCTTAATGGTGCGAAAACAGTACCCAAAAGCTACAGAGTAGCAATGCTACGAAATGCCAAAACACTCAGTTTCAGAGAAAGTGCTGTGTGGTTGATTTGTTGCAGGCCTGCCCAACCTTTTTAGTGTTGCGGGCCACTTTCACAAGAGGAAATTCATTGCGGGCCAAAAACTTTTTGTGGTGTAACAATAAGCTATTGTGACGTAACAAATCCCTTGATTTTGATAAGTTTTATGCGATAACACGAGGTGATAATGAGTCCTATAGTTGCACGCGTTGTTGCCAGCTTGTATTGATGTAAACCAAATCTGAAAAATTGACACATTTTCGAAGCGTTTGTTATAGAAGTTTTTGGGTGGTAGGCCCATAACAGAAACAACAGGTATAATTTTGGTGTGCTTTGATGGCAAATTTACTTGAGCCTATAAAAAATGCTAAAAATTTCAAAACTCTGCTTTCGAACTTATTACATCGATTACATCGCGGGCCACTTAAAACAACCTCGGGGGCCGCAGGCTGGGCAGCCTTGGTTTGTTGAGTGAACTTGTTATTTGGCAATAAAACTTGTTTTTTTGTTTTTCTGTAATGCTTGTCTCATTCATCTTTTTTGTGATGTGTGGTGGGGCGAAATTAAAGTGTCTGGGGTTTGTAAGGGAGGAATACGAAAAAACATTGAGAACCACTGATCCAACATATGACTGAGAAGTACTGCTGGACAACTGGTTTTGGGAGACTAAGCCTAGTGAATTTGGAAAATTTAGTTTTTTCATAAACGTAGTTGTATATCTTTGAATGATAATGTTGAAACTTTCACTTCAAATCCTCTTGACCACAATGTAACTGCACATTTGGAGATAAAATCATATTCCCGAAGACGAAAGCGTCAAAAACAGCGTTTATGTCATCAGCGTTGCGAGTGCTTGTCAATTCAACACTAACTTTAGTTTTCCAGAAACTACCGTAAAAGGTTATAGCGCGTGGGTTGTGAGATAATACTGTATGTGTCCAACTGTCCATGCCGTAACGGTCTATTTGCCACGAGCACAATTGCGCAACAAAAAACGCGGAAGCACCAGAAAAGCAAGATCTCTGGGAGAAACGGTCGCTCTTGTCAACAACACTGAAGTTTAGATAAGCTTTGAAGAAATCAAGATTGTTGGCTCTTTTCTTTGTTGCAACGCATCAGAAAAGCTTTAATAAACTTAAGATAGGCTATAGGAAATTATTAGCTCCACATAGGGGTGTCGCATTAAAGTTTGCAGAAGTGAAAATGGGCCAGAATATGAGTGACGAAAACTGTCAGAAGAGAGTTTTGTCCGGGTGCTATCCGTTTACAAAGTGGTCACGCCTGGGTGAATCCATCTGCAGCGCGGGAGTTCAGACTCTTGCGATAGTGTAAAAGTTAACTCCATTCATGCCTCAATGACCACACGAGCTGGTCGACATTTCACTGCTCCGGCTAGTGCTCGAAATGTCTTTTGTCTGATGTTGAAAACGTAGAGGCCAGATTCGGCAAATGTAGAGCGATTTGATCGAACCCAAATTCGACCGACACGCAAACTGGTGATCTTGCGGTTAGATTTAAAAACTTTCCACAATAATGGTTCGTATAAAGTTTTTTCTTCCCAGTGAAGCAGTAACCTTTGATATAAGCTAATAAGATTGGCTACGGAAAGACAAACCACTGTCCATTTAAGCCTAAGTGACTCGAGGTAGCTCCGCATATCACACTCTGTTTTTTTTGCAATGTAGACACTGCAATATTTCTTATGCCTGAGTATTTCGCAGAGACATTTCCCATAGAGTAGCATATCACACATAGCTAAACCATTGGTAATTCGACACACCTATTTATCAGTTTCAAGGAAATTTCGTCAAGCTATGAGGTTGTTTCGTCTAAAAACTTCGGAAATTTATACAAAAACACGTTTTGTTCAGTTTTTGATCTCGTACGCTTCATTGAAATTATAAAACATGCACTTTAACTGACTGCCTTTTAAAGCATTTTAATACTTTAAATTCTGTTAGGTTTTACCCAGGAGTGTAGTGCTAAAACAAGAGGTGTGGGAGCGCCGTACCCACACCAAATAAAAAGGAAGACTGCACCAAATAGTTCGAATAAAGTGAGCATTAGCCTACAAGAATTTCCACACTAGATCTTCCTGTTTCAAGTAACGTCACTAGTGCAAAAAGGTGTTGGAACGGGGTCCTACACCAAAAAAGGTGTGGGAACGCCGTTCCCACCCTGCTGCACCCCTGAAAACCCTTACGCTTACGAATATACATTAACACTACTACAGTATATGCACGAAACCACTGCAGCAAGCTGAAGACACTATTTTCAAACACGTTTTTCATACTTTAAAGGTGAATACCGCATTGTCTTTGAACAAAATCGTTTTTGTTAATTGTCTGAAATCTGCAAATTCGTACTTACACAAAGTCAGTCAGCTTGCTGTTAGCAAAACTTATAAGGTCTGTTAGTGAGTGTTAACACTCTGAACACCAAATATTTCTGTTCATTAGCCTAGTGGTCAGATTTCACAGCATTTTTTTCACATGTGTAAACCAATATTGAAAATTATGTGCAGAGAAATATGTTACAAAGACTCATTTCTTATATTGATTAGATTGTCTTACAGCCTATATGCGAAAAAGGGTGATAGGGAGCGATTTATGACAAACAGTGAAGCACCAAAAAACATCAAAATACCATTGCACTGTCTTCACAGGAAGAGGTTTTACATAAAAATCAAGCATAGGCTGTGTTTACAAAACAAGTTAATGTCGATCTGAGATCATCGATCGTCAGTTCCTCACAACGCGCAAGCGCTGGGTGCATTTCATGATCGGGATAACCAAGTGTTAGGCGCCTGTCACGTGTGGGTCGCGCATTATGGAACTGGTGGTGAACTTATGGAATGGAACGACGATAGATTCAAATCGAAATGATTTTTTCTTATAAATACAGCCAGTGCCTGATTTTCGTTTAGCACCTTCCCTCCGGGACAGAACAACAGTCCATCCATAGACACGTTCCAAGAATCGGCACATAAAGGTACACCTGAAACATCCAGACGGATTGCGTATTCAGCAAGAAATCCGTGCAACAGTAGAGGGAACAAATGAAACCAGTTGTTACAACTGTGTGAATTGAGTTGAGGAATTGATTTAATTTGTCATGTCTTTTTATTGTGGAGCTTGAAGAACTATCAGAGGCTGCTGAAAACCGACAGGTGCTCCGAGATGTCCGAGGATGCTGTCCCGCTGTGACATTCCCCATATAGGAAAAGCAGATGAAAATAAATGATGAATTGTAATGCCGTCTTTGGTGGCTGATGAATTTAACAAAAAGGATGAACAGCAGCAAATTTGGTGCACACAGCATAAATGAGAGCTCGCTACCTTAGGGATGAAAAGGCAACGCTTCCTGAGATTCACATTCTCTCATGCCAGCATGCATTATTTTTCTGGTTTTGTTTGTTTATTTGAATACATCAATGAGGGCTAGCCGAGACTTGAAAGTATCATTGGAATGTCATAAATATATTCGAAAAACAATTAATAAATCACACTGTACCAAAAACACAAGACAAAACAACAAACTGATTACCGTTAATAAAAAAATACAACTCTAAAATAATAAAGAAAACAAGAGACAAGCGAGATCTGGTCCGAGGAACACAAGACATGGAAAACACACGTAGCAACAAACATTTATAACAAAACCATATAATAGACACCAAATAAATGAAGAAAAGGTCACGTTAACGATCGATTATGTGAAGAGGTTTGATTTTCGGATAAAGCTCAAAACAGGTCACCGAGGGGCATATGGGTGTGCTGTGGATGGCCGAGGAGCAAAGTTTTAAATAGGTCCTGGAAATTAAGCTTATTAAAAGCTTGGAAGGAATACCATTTTCATCTGCAAAAATTGTTTTTATAATTGAAGGTAAAAGCCAGTGCCGGTGCTACTATTAGGCGAACTAGGCGGCTGCCTAGGGCGCTGGGCCAAAGGGGACACCAAAATACAATTGTGTGGTTCAGAAAAGTGACGAAGGTACACCAAAAAAAGGGAATGAACATGATGAAAGTGAATGAAACACACGGCCATGCAGTTTATCAGAAGATAAAGGAACTACACATTTCGGCTTTGCTGCAGAGGGTTAATATTTTTCCTATTAATTTCAATTTCACATATACTATGCAAGCTATGTCGTAACTTGGTATAAATTTTATTCATGTAATAAATTTTTCCAATGTATAAAACGTCCTTCGTATTTCCGTAATATATGCGATGAGTAGAGTAAAGGATCTTTGTATAGGAAGAGTGGGCGCTGGAAAGTGTCTTGCCTTAGGGCAAGGGCGTATCCAGGCTGTTAGGTTGGGGGGGTGATTTCAGTAACATTTGTTGGTCAAGTTCCATAACGGCTTCGCTGCTGTAAGAGAGGTGAATTTTAATTTACGACATTTCCGTGACAAAACAATGGACGACAAAATGGCCCTATATCGCGAATGTTGTTTTCCGAATTGTACAAAAGAATGGTGAAAAAAAGTTACTTTTGCCGGTTTTAGGGGGTCGATCGCCCCAATGTCTTCCTCTGATTCTGCCCCTGCCTTAGGGTGCTCACAAGTCTATCAATGGTCTCCTGTCAGGATCAGCAAAGCATGCCCTCCAGGCCGTACTTTATCAAGCTCACTGCAAAATGTTAAGGGTACCACCCCTGTTCTTTTCATTTCTTGGTTTTTCCTGGCTGCGCCGCTTTTACCCGAGTGGGTTTATGTCGAAGCCTTCGCTAAATCATACTTCAGTCATCAAGTGTAGTCAGATTAAGAAGCGCTGCCGAAACACCAGCATTACTGGCGTTAGTAGCCTAGTTAACCAATTAGATTTAGAGGACGTACCACCTTAATTTACGTAACTAACAGATATCAGCTGGTACGCAACATAACCAGGTGACCTTCTCGAATGTCAGAACTTTGTTGTGCATAGAGAACGTCGCCCATTGTTACAAGACAACACCAAAGTGTAAAAAAGTTTTTGAGGCCTATGCTAGAATTTTTGTTTATGTGAATGCTGTTACCCCTTTTACTTGTGTAGTTAATATTTTGATGAAACTGGTGTTCTAATAAACTCGGCATGCATCGAATAATTAGTTTGATGTGAAAAAGTCGCCCTTGAAAGGGTCTTTTGGGTAGAGGGGTGCCGGAATGGACTTTGCCTAGGACGCACCGGAAAATTTAAGATGTACAAAAAGCAAAGAGAATGTGTTTTTTTATGTTAACAGATCGTGCCACGGTTGATTAAGCGGGATGACGTCATAAGCTATGAGGGGGCGCTGAAAATGGATGTTGCCTACGTCGCTGGAATGGTTTGCGCCGGCCCTGGTTAAAGCTGACATGAAATGTCGGTTATAGGGCATTTGAATATGTGTGACATTCAGTATTGCATCGCTAAATGAGCACATGCAGTTTCTGTAGCCGTCAATATTGAGTGGACATGTTTCGAAACGAAATATGCAAAAGAGTGAAGAAGTTTGGAGATTAGAACTGTACAAATGTCATACTTTTCTGGCTGCTACAAGTAGACGCTCGACAATTTAAGTGGAAATGCACGAGTTCTTAACACCAAAGAATAACAAAGTTTATACCCTGTACCGAAAAATAAACTGTGAAGTGATTGAGGTTTGCTTGGCGTTAGTTGGACGTAGACGTCAGAAGCGCAAGGAATAACAAGAATGATTTGTTAGAAATTTTGGAGCAAGGCCAGAAAGGAAAGAAGAGCAAGGTCCGAAGATTTTACTACAACAGGCGATGAGAATGAAACTGACGATGGAGATGTAACGGCGTGTCACCCAACTCACCAAAGATTTCCTCACGTGAAGTGATTTTAAGAAAACTGAGGGTTAGCTTTAAAGAACAGTGAATACTTTATCAAGAAAAATGTTGTACACTTAGTATTGTTTTTCTTAACATACGGTACATTGCAAGCGAATATGAAAATACAGCCAGTGTAATATAAAGCAATAACTAAAAAATTTCCCATTGCTTTACCCTCTCATCGTTTATCAGACGCACAGATTGAAATATTTGCTTATAGCAGTAATTCAGTTCTACTGCAAAGAATAAGATACAACTTCCTTGAGGTCGAATAAAAGAGCTCACCAGCTTGGCTTTGTGACATTGCGCAAAACCTTTCACTGATCTTGACTGCCACATGATGAAACGGTTACTTCATTGTTTTTTGCTACTGTACGTTTTCCCACCTCGCCATGCAGTTTTTTATTCAACGACAAAGTTGTCATTGTTAGTGGTTTCGTGTACAGACGTAGATATAACCAATTGGTGCATCATATGGAATTGTCCGCATTGTTGCAGAGTTTCCTTNTTGACCAACGACGCATGAAAAGGAATTTTACGAGGAGGGAGGGTAAAAACCGTTTTCCCTCACAGATTTGTCATTGTCCTGATTTCTGAAGCAAACTCTTCCTAGACAATGCATATCCTTTGCCTAAAATTCGACCTAAAAATAAAGCGAAAAGCATAAAATGTTATCGTTTTTTAGGACTGAAAATATAAAAACCTTTAAAAAATAATCTTCACCTCATCACACGTCTTTCAAAAGATTGTCAGCGCTTACAGAGTGACATTTGCAAGTCTTGCGAATTGTGTAAAAAACAATTACGCCGCAGCCAATGATACGAATGGAATCATATTGGAATCAACGACGACAAAAACAGTTGATTTTTGTAATGTCCAACATGGTTTCATTTAAAACATTGGATGTCCTGTTGCTGTTTCGTAAACTATCTCCGTTCTTCTTTCGTAATTTAAACATTACATTCCGTAATGGTCAAGAGCCTGAGTTTCCTAATGTTTTCTTATGCATTCGAGAAAAACATGTTTTTTCCCCTGAAAATTAACAAGTTCTGTCCTGCCTGATTTTGACGAATTTTGCAAAGCCTAATGGAAGGCCGCCTTTTTTCCAATGGAACAGACTTTTTTATTTTGTTTTAGGCTCATGCTTTAAAAAATATTGGCAGTCGGGTACGTATAACACAACCTGTGTGGTTGCCTGGCAAGTACTGTTAGGCCCTCTCCACTAACAGTTGGTGCCACCCCCATCTCACGTTTAGTGAGCTACTGTAAAAAATTACATTTTGGCATAGTTTGGTTATATATTAGGGAAGTTAGTGGAAAAATTCGGATCAAGCTTGTGGAAATTTTTGGATCATTTTTGTAGTCATTAGCTGAAAGTTTAAACGTAATCGGGAAAAACTCTGGCAAAATCTCCGTTGCTTCTACAGCAGTCAACCTGCCACCGTGAAGAATCTGATAAAATTTTATAAACGAACCATCAGCATTCTCCACTACTGTGATGAGAAAATCTTCGATCTTTGCAGCTCTCCAAGTAATTCACCCAAAGGAACGTTCCACCAGCTGTAGCTCAGTTCTGATGTTTATCCTTAGAAGCTTTGGAGTCTTTCTCGACGGTGATTCCTGCAGTTGTGATTCTCTCTTGACATGCATGGTCAAACAATGATGACCGTAAAATTTGTACAGTTTTAGTTTCTCTGCAGTGGTCTACCTGGATAGCATTTATGAATGTTACTATACTGGCTACGAGGCGTTATTGAACAACTACCATAGCCGTTTTATTTTTTTCTTTGTTGAGGTACAAGCTTACGCAAGCTTAGTTCAGCGAAAGCCCAATGCAAAAATCAACGTTTTCTGCTACGTGTAGAGAAAAGCTCAGGCTGAAAAAGTCATCTGCACAGTGAGTAACCAACCAGCAGCATTGGCATCGAAAAGAATGGCACGTGTACACCGACACTGATGTGCGTGTATTCTGAGTGATATATTTAATCACTACTGGGCGCTGGTGAGATGCAAATATCAGCACTTATTTCACCGCATGTCATCGTTATCTGTGAATTTGAAAATACTCATAATGTGCTATTACTTGCAAGGAAAAATGAGCTTGTGAGTCGTGCTAAGGGTTTATCTGAGAATTTTTTCTCAATCAAATATTCATTCCGTTTTAAGATAATTTTTTATTGTGCAAGTGAGAGCCATTGCATGTGATGAGAAGTGGCGTAATGAAACATTTTTTGAGGAGATAAGTGTCGTGGTGAGAGTTTGTTGTGACCACTGCCTGACTTCCCTTTGTAACTAACTTTCCGAAACATAGAGCAATGATGAGTTCGTCCTAGTTTTTTGTATTTGCGTATGACCTGTCCACCATGAAAAGCTTATAGTCAAAGCTGCTTGTTCAGTGGGAAATCTGCAGGTATATCATCTGATGCTCAGGGATGGCATGTTTGCTTTGTCTCAGCATAAGCAGTTAAGAAGGTCTTTCAAATGTGTGCCGTGATTGTGTGACAGAATGTGGAAATAACTTTAACCACAAAAAATCAGTTGATACAGTTTTCTTTCCTAAGCATACAATGGTTAGAATAGATCAAATAAATACCTCAAAGTGCCAATTTCGCATTTACTATGGGCGATCAGTGTAAACGGCAAATAAATATGGACTCAAAACAATACATTTACCAAACAATTTGTCGATTTGGTAGAATGTGACATATCCCTAAACCAGAGTTGCGGAGTCTGTGTCGGAGTCGCAAGGAGTCGGAGGTTTTTGTGTGGAGTCGGATTCCTGAGAACACTAGGAGTCGATGTCGGATTTTTTGTCCGCGTCCGACTCCGGAATTCCAATTAAATCATTTTTTACATCACACTTCCAAGTTGAAAATTCCTGTTGAAATGGTATGATTTCTTTTGAAACTTTTATTGAAGCATATAATTCTTGTTACGTACCACATTTCCATTGACTGCTAGTTGCTACAAAATTGTTGACAGCCAAACTTCAGTCACGTTATGTTAAGGGGTCGGAGTCGGAAATTTTGGAAAGGTCGGAGTTGGAGTCGGAGTGGGACATTTACCTCCGACTCCGCAACCCTGCTCAAGACCATCCTTTTCTGACCCCAATCGTTACAACAAAGGAGTCCGAAAGGCAAGTTCACAACATAATTTGATTAATTCTCCTGACCTAAACCATGCTGCTGGCAAAAATGGAATTTTTTCTGAGCACATCACCAATGCTGAACCCAAGGTCTGTTTTTACAATAACTCAGTATTGTTTCAATGTGTGTTTATTACATGGGAAAATTTCACGACAATACATGAAAACCCTTATTGTGTCAATTTACAAAAATAAGAATGTTGACAAAAGTGATGCTGATAACTGCAGACTTTGTTCTCTTGCAACTTATCTCCATACTATTTGAGCAATACATTTTATCCGGTGGCTCTCCATTTGTTTGTCTCCCAGTATGCAACGCTTCTGTATGAAGATGACCGTTCGAATGAAGCAATTGCTGGTGCTTTGTTTCAGTGTTTTTACCTATTCAGTATTGCTTGCGTGTACCAACTAACACCTACCCTGCCATGCGTGGTGACTAAGCATTGTTGTACCCTTGTGCTCTTTAACTAACCCTGTGATATGGGCCATGCATGTGTCTGAGTCAAAGACGTAGATAATCAGGGCCCAGTTTGGGCGTCGGGAGGGGGATAAGCGGAGGCCAAAGCCCCCTGAAATTTTTAATTTGATATTTTCCTGTAACGTTCTAATAGAATAATGCTTTTCTCTTGGTTTCGAGGTGCCAAAATGAAATTTCACTTCCATTTCGAGGTGTTAAAATGAAATTTCGCCACCCTGGAAAAATGTCTTTGGCCACCCTCTGGAAAAGTCCTTGCGACGCCCACTGGTCCAGACACGTCATTGTGTGGGCTCTCAGAAATGAACCCTCCGAGATAGAGTTCAACTCCCATTTCACTTGAGATTATTTAAGTTTAATAACTGTTATAATATAGCATAATATTTATTGTGACTCATACTCACGTTTCATATTACAAGCATAGTCGAATAAAAATATATTTAATACACTTTCTTATATTTGTGATAAGCTTCAATAAGCTCTGGTATGATCACCAAGACACCCACTCAGCTCGAACTACTCCTAAAAGAGCTTGTCTGACGATATTTCTGAATCTGCCTGCCGTACCTGGATTCTGTGCTGATTCACCGAAGTTTTTACTGTGCACACAGGCTACGTTACATCAGTGGTTCTCAACCTTTTTACCCCAGCGGACCGGTAAAAAACGCAAAAAAATTACAGACTGGCACCACACAGTCGCAATGAATGCATCAGATTATCACAGTTATTTTGTCAACCAAAGGTGTTGTATACGGTTTCATTTTGAGGATCCTCGTATTCAGGAAAAAAATATAATCAAAGTTGGAAGCTAACTCCTACAAATATTGACTTATGATGTCTGAAAGCTCTGTAGCATTGACATCAACACTTGTCAAAAAATTATTTAAGTCGAAAACATCTCTGCATCTCTCTTCTGCACAAACTATCCCAAACCGCCAGCTTCTTTGTGAATGCGTCTGTCTTGTTTCTCAGTACCACGATATTTGTGCAAAACCCTTGGTTGCAGAGATGTATTAAGCTTGTCCAAATGGCCAAACCTATCCATCACATACGCAAGCTTACTCATTCAAAAAATTATCCATACGCAAGCTTAATTCATCCAAAAAAGTTCTGCCGCTGGAGAGTTCCTTTTTCTCTTAAAAACTATTATGTTTCTTTCTTGAGCTCAACAAGACGCGAAAGATCTCGCGCCCTCTTGACAGCCATCTTACTTCTGCATGGAGAAGATGTTCCTGCTGCAAATTCATACTTCAACACAGTGTTTTGAATAGTCTGGAGTTCAAGAGTCGACTTCGAATTTCATTACAAATTTTACTGCGTTATTTAGCACGTTTTCAAATCAGTTTCTTTGCACCTAAATGTTCCAGATGGATTATGCAATGAGTAAACAACATTTCTTTATGCGCTACTTCTTTAATTTTTGCAACTACACCAAGGTGATAATCAGTCATGCTTGCAGCCGCATGCGACACAGTTTTCCCAGTCTGTTTTTTTTTCACTGAAGTATTCTTTGATATTCTACGTCTAAATATCTCTGACCTGGTGGTACATCCTGGAAAGTTTATGCAACATCGAAGTTCTTCCTTGAAATCTTCTTTTCCCATTAAACGCACGAAACAAGGAAAAATGGCACAATTAGTCACGTCAGTTGATTCGAGTTGCAAAATTCGTTGATGAATTGCAAAATCGTTGCTGAAATTCGAATTGCAAAATTCGTTGCTGAATTGCAAAATTCATTGACTTGTTTAACTTTCCTATAACCTGCACCTCGACACCAATTGTCTTATCTTCAATCCTTCGCTGGACTGTGGCATTAGAAAATGGTGTGCGCTCAAGTTTCCGAACTGCTTGGGGAGCCAAAACTTGTTGATCTCCAGACAGGATACACTGCTTTACTAACTCTTCCCAAATGATAAACGATTTTTTCTTTCATATATTTCAATAGAAATTAGATACGATGCGTAAAGAAGAGATTCTTCAGTAGCAGGCATACCATACGTCCCGTTTTAGTCGGGACAGTCCCAGTTTAAAGGCTATGTCCCGGCGTCCCTGTCAGTCAACCAAAAACTCCCGGTTAGGCATTCAGTTATCCGGCATATAGTCCTACACCAGGTACATCCGTAACCAGAGAAAGATTTTTCTATCATGCATAACATGTGGCCTGATAACAAAAGCAGAGAAGCAGAATGTGAAACCCCTTATCACCTGTAAAATTAATACTGACTTTTTTGCTGTGATTTTTACGAGAAAATAAAATCGAGCAAAGTCTTCTTGAAGAAAGTATTGTGCACGGAAAGTGTGATTGGGCGAATGTGTAAATTTACAAATGCTTGAACATTGTTTTGTTTCTTAGTAAAATGCATTATTTTAGTTTTTGTTGGTGTCTTAAATATAGGAATTTAAAATAGCTACATCCTGCAAGTGAGATATGAACCACATATATCTGATAAGTCTCGTTGTTCTGAGGGATCCCCGTTTTCAGTTTCAAAAATGGTTTGCCTATTCAGTAGTAGTCATCGTTTCATTTGCTCTTTTGTCTATACATGTCGCTGAGTAGTCTTTGTGAATAATCCAGTCGCTTGACTCAAAGATGACTGTTCTTCGAATCAGGGGCGTGCAGAGATCTGGTGATGCCTAGGAAAACTGCTTGATTGTATGCCCCTACTAAATTCTAGTGTTGAGGAATGTGAGAAACGAAGGCAACAGGCAAAAACTAATGTTGACAAAACGAGTTTCGAAAAAATTAAAATAAATCCATGCAGCGTGTTAGTTGCCTTGCAATACGAAGAAGCATCTACTTACAGCATTTTAATTTTTTAATTTCACTCTTGGGATGCCCGGGACCGTCGCCCCGTTCGCCCCCTCTGCAAGCCTCTGCTTCGAATGGAAGTGACGAACAAGTGTGGAGGGTTTACTGCATCATTTAAGACAATTTGGGAGCATACCAAGCTAACGGGTCGTAGCGGCTGTTCACTACAAGGAGCTATACTAAAGCCAAATTCCAAGTAATTTTTATTATATTGCCTGACAAATTCTCCTTTTCGGTTTTCGGTTCATCCTGCTACTGTCAACATATCTGCACACTGCACATACACTTTTTGCAGATTGTTGTAAATTTGAAGTACTGATACTTGCTTTATGTCCGCTTTGACAGTTGTTCTTTCCTGAAAGCTGAAATTAGTCTTTGTTAAAAAAATCAAAATTCCTTGTTGCTTTGTTGGCTGCATTTCAAATCTTCCACAATATATGTAATAGAGCTACTGCCAGTGGCGTACCATAAAGTTTATGGTAAAAAAATTCAGACAACAGTCTTTCAAAATTTAATAGCGTTCACCAACATTAAACATTTAAAAACCTGTTTACTACCAACAGCCGCCATTGTACTTCCTCAATAACAAAATGCTTATGACAGGGCACAAGGATTTTATTTTGCGTCATAATATCCAGTCTAAAAAGGGCTACGTGGTATATTCGATTGAGCGCACGCGCCACCAAAGTTGGTTAGTTGGGTTGATCCCAGTCGGGTCACACCGAAGACTTGTTAAACTAAATAGGCCTATTTGGCCTAGGGCCCCGCGCTTTTGGGGGCCCCTCGTAACGATCTTTCCCATGGCGATTCAATATTATCTAACAATTTACAAAACTACGCAGAGGCATAACTTCACATTTACCTTGAAACGAGCGGTCCACTCTAGACTCTTATCAATACAGTAACAACAAGACAATATTATGCATCTGGGCATGAGAGAAATCTGTATGAAAGCAGTTACAAAAAAATAATGAAACAGAAAAAACGGTACTTAATTGATGTTCAATTTTTCACTAACAAAAAGCTCGCAACAACGCAAGACCACCAGATACTGCAAAACTCCGATGAAAAACAAAATTGTCAGTATTGGATCCTACGTTTGGTTGTTTTTACTAGATTTCCCGCAAACAGAAGCTGCTTGTTGAAACTCTATATGTTAGTTAACAGCTAGAACAGTTTCTCGTGAGGTTTACTGGGAAAAACATGCTACACTGGGTTTTCTTCATAAGGTTAACTGAGGATGTTGCGACAATACTTTGCTTCTGCGCAAAACTTGTCTTCATGCTATTCACCATCGGCCTATCGTTCAATTCAGTTTATTTCTGCTTTCCGACCAAGCACAGAATACTTCATCAGAAATGCAGGGACAGGAAGAGACGGCCGTAGCTGTCGTTAAGTCAGTACCCCTACAATGCCATAGAGCAGAGGTTCCCAACCTGGGTTACATGTACCCCTACGGGTGCATTTGCCTATCACAAGGGGTACATTTAAGGTTAGCAATAGAAGAGAAATATATTTTTACGTATCTTTTCTTTCCAAAAATTTATACATATATCAGTAAACATTATTTTGAAAAGCTGCTATGTAATTATTTTTAAATATATATGTGATTAATCATTATAAAATATTTTGTCATAAGAAATTTTACGGGCACATGTTCATCTGTCGAAATACTGAAGGGGTACATGCTCATCTGTCGGAATGCTGAAGGGGTACATGGTCAGAGAAAGGTTGGGAACCCCTGGCATAGAGGATGAAAACACCATTTTTGTATTGCTTGGAAAATGACAACTTCAAAACGGCATAAATAAGCCCTGCGTCCACTGAATGGGTTATGCTTGTTTTGTTCATAAAATATGAGGTATCAGTATTGTATTGTATTGAGTAACGTCGTCACTCCCACACGCAAGTCGCTTGAATTTAAGCATGCATCGCAGTACCATGAAATACGCAAATACATGAAGGAAGACGAGGATACATACATCGCGGTGGTGGAGAGTATACGTTTGATGGCGCAAATACATTTACTTTGATGAAACACAAGCTTTTGAGACATACGTATGAATGANGTCATCCTGCTTATTACAATGTAGTACTGCGATGACTTCCAAGTACATCGATTTATAAAATGCTTGAGGGAGTGGGAGGCTGCGAAGGACCAAAGGTCATCNAGGCTGCAGACCTCCCAAGGGCGAAACTGCTTATTTTGTAAAGGGAATAGTGCACAATAGTTAGTAAACGTCTTTTGCTCTGGGTATAAAATGTAATATGGGTAATGCGGTTACAAGGTAAATTGAAGTAAAATCTAGTGCAGGCAAAGCCAAGCCCACAGAAGAAAATGGTTTAGAGTTATCAAATGAAACATTTACTGTTTCCACACATTCAAAAATATTCGTGTATGCCAGAGAGGAAATGCGTCAAAAGCTGTAGATCGCTTCAGCACTGCAATGGTGTCATGAGATTTAAGCAGGTTGAG
>JGI24159J19872_10006616_pt1 | contig 15121 bp, 10 predicted proteins | sample Ectturendosymbi4_FD_19872 | JGI IMG/M metagenome (IMG submission 19872) | reverse complement strand
GCGAAACACTTTGGCCTAGTGGTTGGGCCCTAGGCCAGGCAACATGAGCCAAAATGACCCTAAAACTACTTCACTTATGACGTCAGTCACAAACAATTCACACCCCCTAACCAAAAATTTTTTTCGAGTGCAATCTATTAGACTGGCCGATCTGTTTGAGCCGTTGAACAGCTCTCTAACGCAATCAGCGGAGGAGCTAGGGCGTTGGTAAGGCAACTGAAAACTGCTGTTTTTTAGGCCGAAATCGAAGTACTAATATACCATAGGCCGGCAGCCAACGAGTTAAGAAACATATTATCATAGACCAAAAAAGTTACTGCTGTTTTGGAAATATTTTTATTTTTGGCAATGGGCAATTGAATACAGTGCTGTACTAATTTTAACCTTTTTAACTTGCTACATCATTTTGTACTTCCTTCTTCCTTTTCATTGTTCAGCATTTTTCAACTTTCAACCACTGTTTTTGCTTTTTTTGGTTTAAGCACCGTAGGTAGTTTTTTTACATTCAGTGCTTTTTTCTTATTGTTTTGTTATTTTAACATTCTTCTTTTATTCATGGCACTGTGTTCATTCACTGCAAACAGTGAACACTACTATGCTAACAACTTAAAGTTTATCAAATATTGAAATTGCTGCAATTTCAAAAATTTTAGCTCATAAATCCTGATTTTTCAAGTTTTTGAAAAAAGGTACGGCATAAAATGCACATTTTTGATAATGAAGCAGAAAACAAGATTTAAAAATTTTGGAAATATCGGTATTGGTATCGGCCTCAAAAAAGCCATATCGGTCGATTTGTGGTAATACCAACAGTCAATTCTCAAAGCTTGCACACAACAAAAGACATAGTTTGGCCAGCAAAATATTGAACAATATCTATGCCAAAATATACACAAACAGGCACTTAGGCCTACACACAGTACTTAGGACATAGCCTATGACCAAAATATTTTTTCAAAGTTGTAATTCAAAGCCTAGTATCATACTTCTTTGATTGTCAAGCAACACAATCTCAGAATCTGGTTTGTCCAAAGAAAGTGTATTGGGGTACAAAAGCTGTAAAATGTGAAAGAGTCTCATGGCAACCAGCATCTGACCTGTTCTGTAAATCATTCGATTGTCGTATCCGCATTGTGCTGATCTCAAGACTGAAGTACTTTTGTTAGAAACAAGTAGACACAACCGGCAATAAACTTATTGTCGAAGTTGAACTCCTTCCACAAACACAGCTGAATTTGACAAACAAGTGTAAGTTGAATTTCCCAAAAAGATGTTGTTTGGCTTTGGCCTACTGTTCAGTACAAGTTTTAACTTAGGAAGTGACTACGGATACGCCTGTCCTGCCACAATTCAAATAAAACGGTCAGTTTGTCAGGCAAACGTCATATACTGCTCGTAGCGTAACGGTTGCTAAGCCAATGGTTTTCGGTTCAACTCTCACTTTGCGAACTTTTGTTTTTATCTTTAGTTTTTTTCAGGCTTAGGTGTTATGTTTAGGGGTAAGTGTTAGGTTGAACTTAGGGTTGGGTTAATTAATTAAGGCTACAGTTTGGGTTGAGGTTAAGTTTACTCGTTTAGGGTTTATCTTAATCTTTTTGTTGTTTAGTTCCTTTCTGCCAAGCCTACTGCCCTCTTGTCGTGCGTTACTGTTACGTCACAGGTGGCGTATTAATAAGTTTCCAAATTTCAATATCCACAGACGTATCCGTAGCCATTGCCTTAACTTAAGTCTCAGTCTGGTGTAAGCCTACTGTACTACCTGCGTCCTGCATCGAGCACGTTTCTCTTCTGGGCAGTTCTTCATAAGAAAATGAGCTAAAGCTTGTTGCTTGTAGCCTAATTGCCTGTACTACGCCATATCCAGCAGCTACTATCCACAGCAGACCTCCAATTTTGTTCTAACACAACATAATTGCAACTTGGATGGAACGCAACTCTGAAGTCTGCAAATGCAACACCAGGCGGCAACAGGTCATGTGATATGACTGATTTGACTCAGGTGCAGTGTTGCCGTGTCCACAAAAACAAAATAAGCCAAATTGTGTTTCAGAATCTGCCAAACAGAACAAAACTATGCCTAATTTTTTTTCTTAACAAAAAAACGCCTGGAAAATAAACACTGACGTTTTTCACCCTATCATAAGGTTTACTGGAAAATCGACAATTCATATAACACATTTTAAGGCTGTCTATATAAAAATAATCGTTTCCCAGCAAAGAATCATACACTACGATGTCACAGAGTATACATTTCGCCTACTAGACGGCATCATCAGCTTTGCAAAGTGCATGAATTACAAAATATAATTAAATGAAACCCACAGAGTAAAAATATCAATTAATATAATCTAATTGAAAAACTGTAACGCCAGCTGCCCAATTTACAAAAGGAAGGAAAAGGACAGCAGGAACAACTAAGCAATTTTAAAGTTGGGTGATGTTATTGTCATGTCTTTACTAATTGACTGGTACTATAATGTTCATGTCACCAACTACTGACATGTGACTGGTGACCATTACATGCATTACCTTTGAAAAATCTGGGTTTCACTTTATTCAAATATACCGTAGGCCTACTGGTATACATACAAGCTAAAATTCAGCAGACGCTACCGAGACAGGCACTTTCAAGCATGCATTGGCATGCAATAGGCACAGAATATAATGTTTTCTACTGTAGACTAGGTGGGCATTGACCAAAAGTGCATATGAGCAGTGGCGTAATTACAGTTTTCAACGAAGGGGGCAAAACTTAGCTGAAGTGGGCCCACTGGCCACTATAAGGGGCCCACTAGCCAACAGTCAAAAAAAGTTGAGAAAAGATACTAGTGAACCCAGATGTGGATGTCTATACAAAAACCCGAATTAACCAGAAAACACTATGAAAAACGAAAAACATGCATACAGAAATAAGCTTCGTAGGGGTTTGATTTTTACATTTAGCCTATCAGGGAGGCGGTTCGTGCCACTGTCAATTACGTCACTGTCTCTGGGCTTAGTTGCTGCACAGTACAACGATTTCACCTGTCTGTGGGTATCATCATCATCCTTCAGTGAGGCATTTAGCAATACACCAAAATATTTTGCTTGGTGAAAAAATCGTATTTGTACACCATTCAGAAAAACATTTGGTGGAGCAGGTTTTTTATACTTTCCGGCCAAAAAAGTACACCAAATGTTTTATTGCAATTACAAGCGATTTCGTATTCAGCAGCATTGTCACCACAAATATTCAGAAGACACTACGCTAGGTTGTATTGTGCAAAAAGGTACAGTCCTTAACCAGAATGCAAATATGCGGCCAGCTCCCGGTTCGACACACAACTCTCGAGGACGAAGCAGTTGTTTATCCATTTCTTAGTTGAATAAATTGTCACGACAGAACCTAGCGACTAACGAAACCTTTCACCAGGCTTTATTCAACTAAGAACACCAGCACGCATCAACATTTGCAGTGTAACACAACAACCGCCTGGTACGAAACTAGAAATGACCTGTTTGTTAGATATGGTGGTTTGTTGTTGGCGCTTTATAACTACAATGGTCTTGTAGCGCCAGGACTGAGTTTGTATAATTTCTGGTTTCATTGCGCTCGGTTTGTTTTTGTGTTCTGATTGTGTTCCTTCCAGCTCTTCCGTGCACCCTGCGCCTAGTAAGAAGGCTACAGTACCAATTTACAAGGTCTTGGTGAGATCCGGCCAAGAGTCGAACTCTCGACTTACCAGCACCGAAGCGGACGCTCTTACCACGGGCTGATTAGAAAGATCTGATACCGACGTGCGATACAAACGACCAGGCAAAGCAATGCAATTCAACGCGGCACAGAATCAATAAGTGGACCAATCAGTGCAGGCAACCGCGGGCATCGAAACCGTCACACAACACTAGCACAGCATTTCCTTAATGGGATTAATCGTATCTTTGGGGAACATGTAAAACACTGTTGGGGTTCCGAATGGTAAAATGCGATTTTCTTGAAAAGCAATTTTGAGAAAGTTTACGAAGTGATTCAAGAAATGATAAATTTCGTGTTGGTCATGCTGGCACTCCGTTGCCTTGTTACTGCAACAAATTCCTATTTGCCTGTTGGCACGTGGCGAGTAGGACCTATTGTGTGTTTTCAAGCGTTATTTTACGGTTTGCATGGCATAGTTACGTGAAAATAGATGCTGTTCGAGCTTTACAGGTTCTAAATGAAAATTACAATTCAATTATCTGAAGCTCTGCGGAGCATTTCGGAAAAACATGTGGAAGACGCAGTGGCAAGAAGCTTCAAATCTGGAGAAGTACAGACCACAACCAAAGTAGCTGAGACATCACCTAAACTTGATTTTAATCCTAAATTTAAACAATCTACCACACGGTCAGTAAACTTCAAAAAGCCTCGTAAAATTGCAGAAATTTCCATAAAACCATGACACTTTTTAAAACTGAAACCGCCGGGTACGGATACAAGTGACAAGCTGAGGAGTGCTTCTTCATGAATAATGTAATAACAAACTAACACTCCGGCACAATGAATGACCATTTGGTACGCACCACATCAGACACAAAACCAGCGAGTTAAATGCAATTTTTAAATAATAACTGATTTAATGACGTAAACAAATGGCTTTTTTGCGGTGTACAAACTTTTCATCACGAAACAATTAATCAGTGATATTTAATCACTAGAGAGTTAATCACACAGACATTCAAACACCCAGACATTTAATCCCTTAGACTCTTTATCACCAGACCGATCAACACGCAAATTTGTACACAACACGTTGTTTCAATTGCACACCATGCATTTCGAACTCGCTCGAAGCATAAACCTGCTGCTATTTACTGCCTTGTACAGAATAAGATTCAAGTTGTGTATGATCGCATGTTGAATGAAGTAAAAAGAATTATTATTGTGCCTTCTGAGAGAATACCACTATATTTTGACAGTGCAGCTATAAATGCTTTTAGATCAGCATTTCCAAGTGCAACAGTTACGAGTTGCTATTTTCATTTGACACAAAGTGTTATGCGAAAAGTTAACGAAACTGGTATGAAAGAAGACCACGAAAGGAATGACAGTTTATGATTGGCTCTTCGCTGCTTACCTGCTTTAGCTGTGGTTCGTTCATTACTGAAGCTTTTTTGATAATAGCTGACATTTTTTGATACTAGTTGACAACATGCACTTTTTTAATGTCATCACCCTACATTATGGACTTTTATGAAAGGGCTTGAAAAAAGATATGCATATGCAACTAACACCATTTAACAAACTATCCAGTGATTAAACGTCAGTGATTAATTGTTACGTTATTAAATGTCATCAAACCAGGTAAGTGATTAATTGTCTGCGTGATTAACTCTCTAGTTATGTCAGTGATTAATTGTCACGTGGTGAAATGACACGTGATGAAAAGTCACCAAATCTGTTTTGCGCCGTTAAAATTATGTTACAGAATTTCATAAAATTTTTATCTAATAACCGCCGCTGCTACTACCAAAAATCTACATGAACTTTGAAAAAGTTAATTTTTGAAGGTAATTTAATGGCAACGCAATCGCTTTAATTCGTAGGTACGGTTCACCCGGTATATTTTGGTAAAAAAATCTGAAAAATCTGATTTTGTTACTGGACACTCCAACACTACTTTGTCAGTCATCCAATTGCAGCTAGTTTTGACTATATGTTACTGAAAAAATAATTAAAATGCATTTTGAATGGTTGCAGTGATAAACCGCAAATTACGTATTGACCCTTGAAAAAGGTTAATAAATCTGTTCTAATCCAAACAAAAATGTAAGTATGCCTATGAAAAGTACTAAAGGTTTGATGTTTATTTGCTTCACGTGGCTGTGGAGCTTGTGTGGTACTTGTTTCGATTCTTATACTGCACGAGGTTTGAACATATAATTGCCTTTAGGAGTATATGACAATCTTTGTTCTACAGTTAAAAATTGATGTCCGGAATTTGTGAGAAGAATATGTTTCTCTCCAACTCTTGCCACGCCCCTAACCATAAACATATTGTCTATAAAGCGAAATCTGAATATTTTCAATGCTTCTGTTTAAACTACTACAGAAGGGCATGGTTCCATTTCAAGTAAGAAGTTTTCAAATTTTGAAAAGCACGGTTGGCTTTTTTTAAATAGCCCACAACCGATAACAATAGCATTGGAAACAAGATACAGGATGCGCTCTTTGGTAAAAACCTGGCAGGTCCTTCAAAGAAAACGTTTTTGTGGTAGATGATCTGGAACGTTTATCAACATTAGCAGCAATTTTTTCACTTCTGCAATTAAAAGAGTGTCGGTTTGTCATGGTTCATTTGCCACCAAATAAGTTTCATATTGCGAAACTTTTGTCGCATCTCACACAGGATATACGAAAGGAAGTGAGACGGATTGCTGAATTTCTTGAAGTCAGCTTAAATGATGACGACTTGGAGAAAATCGTGCACGGCGGTGGCTTTAACACAATGAAGAATGAATATGAGCAGAAGGGCAAAGTGAACCACAACGAGATCGTGAAAATGTTCCGAAAAGGTCATTACTTGCATTTCCGTTTACATGCAATGGACCAATGAGATAAAATCACTTTGTTTGTCTTTGCGATGATGCGTTTAGGATTTTATTGGATACTGAAAAAGTAGTTAGATTTTAGAGCCAACAGGGCAACAAAAATAATGTAAGTTGGACTAGGTTGCAAATATTAAAAACAGTTGCTTTTGTCGTCAGCTACATTGAGTAAATGAAGACAAAAATGTAAGACCACAAAACGCGAGCTTAGCAGCGTACGCAGAAGAGAGTCAATGATTACATGTCAATCATAATTGTGACTTGGCCGACTGGACAATAGCCTTCCTTTGAGTTACTTTCACGCTTTCATATGTACTTTCTTGTGCATGCTACGATTCAAGCATAGAAGCAAAGAGAAAAACTGTGCTCAATACGTGAAAACAGAGCCCAAGGGGCACTCAAACTGCCTACATGGGCTCAACAGCGAATTACCTGCAGCGCTAGTTAAAAGCTTTTCTTGTTTGGAGCATAAAATTGGGATAGTCTTAACAGTTTCATCAACACTNAAAAAGCCTTCAAAAAACTATGCAATTTTATTTTGAGACGTTTTGGATTATTCTTAATCCATTTTCTTAATCCATTTTCTTGTTTAAAACTCGATGATGCTCTTTTGAAGTTTCTACGCGACGCGTTTATACCACAAAGCCGATTTTCTGCTAAGAAGACACGGTATCTTTTTAACCTTTCAGTGGTCCTACATGTCCATGCGGTGAAAACTATGTTGGTCAGACTCAGCGCAGTCTTGTTAAACTAGGCCTACTTGATGTGCAGAACACAATAATTCTCTGAATCATATTTGTACCAAGTATCTTATTAGTTTCAATAAAATAGAAAATCTAAATCCTGCTGATGATCGAAAACGTTTAGTTCAGGGTTTCTCAAATGGGGCCCTCGGCCCCCCTTGGGGGCCACGGAGCGGTTCTCTGGGGGCCACGAACAGAGGCCTTCACTAGGTGGCTTTGTCGTGATATTGCATAATCCAAGTGTCACGATATATTAAGAGTCTTTTGAACGGCTCATAACGGCTCAACGGCTCAACGGCTCAACGGCTCAGGGCCACGGCTCATGAAAGTTTGAGAACCACTGGTTTAGTTATTTCAGTCAATTCTGACACAATGCTTAAACGAACAGTACAGGTTGGGCGAAAGGCAGTCAAAGCAGTCACTTGATCAAGCCCAACCCATTTCTTTTTACAGGTCAAGTCGGAGGTTGGAAAAACCATTTGACAGTCGCTCAATCGTTAGCGATTGATGCAAACGTGGAACCAGTTCTCGGAGATACAGACATCAAGTTTACGTACGAACTATAAAAGCAATGTTTGTTGAATTCCGCAAGGCCTTGCTTGATGTAACTGCAAAAATTTAATGACACGCTGCTATGAAAGTGCTTACCAAAAAATAAGTCTATAGCGATAATTTAAATGTCGTGTGTTTTGACATCGCTGGATGTAGACTGGGAAAACCGCAGCCCGCTGTTTTTGTTGTTTGATGAATTGTAGTTGGTTCTGATGAATTGTATTTGGTTAGTTCGTGAATTGTAAAATGAATGGAAATTGGTTGGTTCATGAATAGTAGTTGGTTGATGAATTAAATTGATGGTTCACGAATTTGAATTTTACTTTATTCAAAGTTTTGGGTATCACATTAAAAAGCATGCTGTAAGCCATCTTATTTGACTTACGACATGATTATTTGTAAAATGAGTTGTAAAGTGGTTGTAAAAATGAAGTGGTTATAAAATGAATTGTAAAAAATGAATTGCAGTTGGTTGGTTTCAGGAACTGTACATTCAATTGTAGTTGGTTCATGAATTTAGCTCTGTGGTTGGCTCATGAATTTCAATTTTACTTTATTCAAAATTCTGCTTATCAAATTAAAAAACATGCCGAAGTCATCTTATTTGACTTAGAGCGATCTTGTTTGACTCATTGGCGCTCACAACGTAACGTTTGTTATTGCAAGAAAAATCATCATCGATGACCTGATTAAGCCATCAACCAATGCCAATCACCATTCGGTATGTGTGACACAACCAACCAAAAGTTTTGTATGGTTGGAAAGAAAACAGAATACAGGCTCGCCTCATTCAAATATTTTGCCTCCTTCTACGCCTGAAAGCAAATTTGTACAATCAGCACTATGTTCAAGAAAAAAATTCAAAACAACTTTTTTTATCGATTCGGAAACATGCGGCGGAAACCACAAAATAATAACTAATGTTTCCCTCGCAAGCCAAAAGACTTGGGCGGTAAAGAAGTAAATTCAACCTCGGTTAAACGTTTTGAAACTTGTTATCAACAAATTTTGTAATAAGCAACAGTATTAGGAGTATTGCGTTAAACTAGATTGTTGGTCGGCAAACTGTGGGTCTCGGCCCAAATGTGGGTCGTTCAGCACTTTTTATTGGGCCACGCAACACTTGCTGTTGGGCTGTGTGGTACGTGAGAGCTGAAATCCTGCGCCGGTTTCGTGAACTAAAACACTGTGACAACGATGAAATATTAATGGTTTGACTTTAACAAGGCATTGTAGTTATCACCATACGGTTTGTGATATAGCGTAGCATTGTTACATAATAGGTAACTGAATACAGCATAAGCTTGAAATTGGGCCAACCATAGGCCTTTAATCACGACTGAAAGGGTGATTTGGTCCATCATAACGAAAGTTTCTGATCACTGAACTAGAACGATGTGTTTTCAACCAACTCATTCGTGTTTCAAAACTTGTGCAGAGATGCAAATCTCTTCTAATCTATCTAGGTCAGTGTGGTCCAACTACAGGCTCGCGGGCCGCATGTCGCCCGCCACAGTGTTTTCAGTGGCCCGCGGAAAGATTCAGAAAAAATCTTGAAACCTAAATGTTGTTGAAAAGCGTGTGAGGTTACATTTGTCTCACTGAATTGCCTGCGCTGGATAAATTGTATCTACACAAGAAGAATGAATAATACCTTTTCTGTGTACTATTATTGTTTTATTTATTTATTTTATGATTAAATTGCAGATGCAGCCTTCTGCTAACCCTCCGTTAGGGCACCTGACCGCAAAACCTTTTTTCGGTACTCCGGCATTCGTTGTTTTGAAGAGTACACCTGGCGCAATGAACTCAGTATCACCAAATAAATCTGTCTATCTATCCGCTAAACGCGGCCTTCTCAAAGAGAAGCCCCCGAACCAAATTAATTACCCAGTAGATAATTTTAACTAGAATTAGTTTTACATCTTTTAATAAACACGTACACTACTAACGGCGTTAGAGACTGTAGAGAACTTCTAGAAATTAGTCAGCAAATGTCGATTTTCCAAACTGAAAGATGTCGCACAAAAATGCACTCATAAACCCATGTATGGGGAGACTGAGAGTACATTTTCTGCGATGTCGCAGGTCAAACCTAAAAATAGAAATCGAATGACAGACGAAACACTGGACGATAGTCTCTGTATTGCTGCCCCTAACACTGGTATTGATTAAGGAACGATAGTGTCAGAGAAGCCTCGACCACAGGCATCCCGTTGATAGAGATTTGTAATAAATTGCAATTTGCTATTGTGCAATTATTTCAATGACACACTCGCCTATCTTTCCTTTTACAGTTTCAAATGTTGTGAATTTGTTGTTGTATACATCGTTTTGTTGGAAGTGGCCCGCAAGTTGTCACGTTTTGTAAAATGGCCTGTAGGTCAAAAGTAGTTGACCCATGCTAATCCAGGTTGTGAACTGAGGTCGATTTTAACAAAATTGTAAAACAAACATAATTTCTGCGGCGTTCAAACGCAATTGAGTTATTCTGTCTCATTGGACAAAATTACTGATTACATTAAAAACGATTTGATTTCCCCACCGAAATCGATTGAGAAAAAAAAGACGCAGTAAGCATTTTTTATTTTACGACCTTCTAAGCAAAACTGTCTTGCCAAAGGGTATTGTCGGAGTTAAGTTGCTGCGGCCTTGAAAAGAAAATGAAGATCGACTTGGGAATGGAACCACTACTTTCTCTGCTGCTGTTGTGAATGCATTGAAGCTAACTTCGACAAACGCCCTGCAGTTCACTCACCTAAAGAAACGGTTCACCAAATGTAGCTGAGTTCTTGGTATTTATCCTAGCTAGTAGGTTTGGACTCGTTCTCGATGGTGATTCCGCTTGGTGTACTTCTTCGGCACTTCCTGACTTCTACGACCTTCCTGTTCAGTCCGTAAGAGTGGTTCCCAACCACGGGTGTGAGACTGCATCATTCCAGGGAGTGCGGGAAGCGTCGGATCTTAATGACAGGAAATTGATCTGTTTATTACTCTCTTGCAGCTTTTTTGTTTTTTTGCCATGGGTTATAGCCAGCATTTTGATTTTGTTCTTTTGTACATATTTCAAGCAAGTGATTAATAAATATTTTTGTAGGGCATCAAGTGTTAATCTGTGTGATCTTTTCTTGTCCGTATGTTTGATTTTCTTTCCATTTAAAAATATTTAAATTCCTTTCAAAACGTTTGAAAACTAGTTCATGATTATAAACTGTAGCGAGCTCAGAACAAAATTTTTATAGGGTGCATATTTTTGGGGATGCAAAAAATTTTTGCGCAAATTTCATCTTGTTTCCCAAATAACGTATTAATAGCAAGTCTTAATGTTAAGACCAAAACGTACCATTTCAAACAAATCAAGGTGTCTACGTGCCTAGTTGCCAATAGTCAAATATTAGTAACAAATCAATTTATGCGTGAGTCGCGCACCTACACTTTTTCGTGTACAAATTAATTTCAAGGCCGCAACGCATTGCCATGCAAGTTCGTTGATGTAGGTAGCACCATAATGCTGACAATTTGCAAACTGACAGATTTCAGCCCTGAATTTGAAATACCTATTGTTTATAAACCTCTTCACTGTCAAATCATATAAATGACAAGGTAAATAAACGCAATCCTGAAAAAAGTGTGTTACTAAGGGGATCAAAGCCTTATGCCTTTGACTAGTAATCAATATTCTGCATAGCCATATGTGAACAATGGTAATGTTTATTGTGTTGAAAAATGTTAATTACAATAAAATCCAAAAAATTGCTGTTCATGCCACTACGTGTGGAAGGTGTTGCTAAACTTTTTCATTTTTTCTATATGTCCTAAACTTATTATTCCAACATCATCATGCATCTGCAGTTGCTTAGTTAATTCTGTTTGTGAATACTTCACAGCAACAGATTCACACTCATAAATCTGACGGCATCAAGCAAGTTTGAAACACGAAAATTTTACTGCATGACACTGATATCACAGCCAGGGCCTCCAAGAGAAATCTTTTTAGGCGGAACAAAACACAGTTTGGGGCGCAAGAGTTGCAAAATTATTTTGAAATACATAAAAATTGAGGCTGATTAATATGCATAAAATTATGTATTTTCTAAAAATTAGGGGGGCATGACCCCTTTGACCCCCCTGGCTACGCCTATGCTTTCAAATGCATTGAGTCAACATTCAGTTACCCGCACAAAGAATTTCGTATTCCGCGCCCTCCCCACTTCCACGCCTCTGTGGGTTCGTCTCGCAAATGCGAGACTCCCACGGCTCTGCGGATTCGTCTCGCAAACCCGTCTCGCAAATGCGGGTACCCTCAATCCGCGCGGTTAACCCGCTCCACTCTAGTGTGTACAGCTGGATGTTGAAATGTAGGTTCAAGAAACCAGTAGAGATACAGAACCATGTGATTTGGTTTTGAATCGGACACGAACGAATATAAAAGTCTCAGTAAATTCACAGGTGTTAACTCTTCAAGGATTATTCAAGACGGAAGTTAAGCACTTCGCTTACGTTGAAGGAGGCGTCGCTTAGATATTTTATTATCTGTGTTGATCTGTTATAAGAACAAAAGGCTTTTGCATAGTAAACTTCGAAACACAGAAAATAAATTATAAAGTAACATGTATTATAAGGATGATTTTTGAAGAGTGAGCCGATTAAAAAATAAAATGTTCAATTCGCACTTGACATCCGAGGTACAAATGCCACATCGTTTTGTCGCTGAGAAAAATTTATTACCAATCAAACATTATATTAGGACTGATTTAATCCCATCGCGAAAGAAACCTTTTTCTCACAGGCAACAGACTTAAATAAAAAGGCTCCTTACCTTTCTAGAACGTAATGATTTGCGCTGGATGCACCTACGTTTTGCAAAATCATTTGCATCTGCTGGAGACTTACAGCTTGTCTTAAGGTGCGTCGCTACTGAAAACCTCTCGTGATAACTTTTATCAGCACATTGTACCATAGGCGTAGCCACGGGGACCTAGGGGCCATACCCTCTCCAAATTTTTAGAACATGTAGTCATTTTGTGCTTTGAGAGGCGGTATCCCAAAGTAAATAGCGCTATTCGCCTGAAATCAAACATTTTGCCCCCCTCCCCACTTTTTTGGCCCTCCCCAAATTTTTGGGCTGGCTACGCTACTGCATCGTACCGCCAAACCGTTTCTCCTTTACCGCCCGCGCCGGCCACTGTAGGGGCCGGTAAACCTTTGATCAGCCATAACTCCAGCACGGATCGGGCTAGAGAGCTAGTGAAAACATCCCTGGATCTACGAAACAGCAAGGAATCGAATGAGAATGACAAAAACATACCTTTATGTTTGAAATTTTTGAGAAAAGTCTATGTTTGTGCATTTGCCGTACTAAATTTTTGGTAAAATTTTGTGAAAATCCAAGAACACGTTCCGCGCATCCCGTTTAGCCTTTCCCATCCGGTATTTGCGCTTCGCCGACCGCCGGAATACTCAAAAACAGGATTCTTTCAAAAAAAGTCGGATCGGGCTGTTTTGAGGGGGAATTAGGGGGTCCAAAAGGTAGGTCAGGAAAACTGACTTTTAGATCACGTTTTGGGGCCCAGAGAACAAAATTCAGGCGTTAGTGACTTGCTGACTGGCTTAAAATGATCTAGGAGCTATGCTGAACCTTTAGAGACCTTGATCAGCCTGCTATAGCCTAAGACAGAGGTTCCCAAACTTTTTTGAGCGCGACCCAAATCTGAGCTTGGTGAATACTTCGCGACCCAAGTGTCAAACAGNGCATGAAAAAAATAATGACTGTATGGCCAAATTTTGGCAGTAATTTGCTAAGTTCGTTTTCAGTGTCAGGAATGTACTATTTTTTCAAGTATCTATACCACAGACAGACGCAGACAAACAGTGGTAACGTGGAAAATATGTAACCCAGGTTTAAATCGCCTCAGCGCGACCCATTTTGTGACATTTGCGACCCCAATTTGGGTCGCGACCCATACTTTGGGAACCACTGGCCTAAAGGTGTTATGGCCAAAAATGGACCTTGAAAACTGCTCAGCCACCTAGTGGATATTTTAATTTATTTCACAAATGAAACTTTCCTGTCAATATTTTGGCTTGCAATTTGGGATGTTGTAAAACTCCCAAATACACCTTTTCTGAAAGTTTGGTGGGATTGGTGAGTGCTGGCTGTCAGAAAAGTGGCTTGAACCTCAAAATACCCCCGAAATCCGTGTTTTTCCCCCTTGGACCCTCCACCAAAAGAAGGGTCAACTATTTTGATCATCATTGCAAAGGAAAGGTCTTTAAAAACATTTTTTGTGTAGAAAGTTTGTTTCCAACGTGTTTGGTTTAGGTTCTGTAGCCTACTGAATGGACGCAACTAGGTTTTGTAGCCTACGCTAAAAACTTTTTTCGAAAATGACGTCAGAGTTGGGCGCGACCTATCTCAAAATGTGCGGTACTGGCTTACGGATCCAATGATACCTTCGATGACTCTGTAGCTCAATCCGTTCAGAAGTTATGGTCGCCCAAAGGTCTGCCGGCCACTGCAGTTGCCGGCGCGGGCGTTAAAGGGTTTTAGTTGAGAAACGCACCTATGGCGTATTTCCTTGAAAAAAAGTTGCTCTGTTTCAAAATGTATCAAAAAGCGGACTTGGATAGTGCAAGTACAACGATGCGTACCTCAGCCTACAGCACACAGCTCAATGAAGCTGCTTCAAAAAAACGTAAGAAAAAGTTCATTATCTAGCTAGTGTTGCCGTTGACTGCATCGCCTTGAACTGCTGAGGCAAGCACAAGAGAAAGTTGGCAATTCGGGGCATATGCAGCAGGAAAGCAACCAGCAGCAATAGAGCTCCCTCACTAAGTTCACTCTACTACTACTAGGTTGCACTACCATTATATAGGTATAAGCGAACTACGATAATTCGCTTGTGGTGACTATCACCGTGACTTGTTATTCATGGGCACCATCTAGCGGTGACCATTTATTTACATGTGGCGTCATCTACCGACCGCCACACCAGACACTGTAAACATCAACTCGTCAGCAAGTTTCACAGTTCATTACGGCTTCGGCGCAGTTGCCTAAAGCGTTCGTGTTCGAGAACCAGCGATCGCGCTTTCTTCACCAATCGCACGAATTCATCAACGTCAAATGTAAAGTTCCAGAACTTGGCATGTTTCCCGTAATTTTCGTGTTCGTCTCGATTGTGGCTTTGCAACTTGCTTGGGTCTTCCCACGTAATGTACCGGAGACCACGCAACCGTGGCAAGTCGCGGTAGCATCTTGT
>JGI24159J19872_10006613_pt1 | contig 15124 bp, 7 predicted proteins | sample Ectturendosymbi4_FD_19872 | JGI IMG/M metagenome (IMG submission 19872) | reverse complement strand
TAACATGCTCGTCAGTCGTCACTTTCATTCGAAGCACAGCAATCTTCAAGGCAAGCCAAAGACTATTCAGAGAGATGAATAGTCAAAAAAAGAAAATAAAATGATGAAAGCTGTTGAAAAGTCTTTTCTTAGTGCATCGAATCTGTGTTCTATTGAAATATCTAAAACAAAAACATTCACCCTTTGGGAAATGTTACTAAAACCGTCCATCCTATTTCATAGCTAAAGAAGTTTTGAGTCCTCAAGCAGCTCAAAAACTTGAGCGTATACCACTTTCTAATGACACAGTTCAGCGAAGTATTGAAGATATGTTAGATGCCGAGGAGTTAGATGTCGAGGAGTGAAAGAAGTAGAGATATTTCGCGATTCAACTCAACGAGTCAACTGACGTGCGTAATTGGGCCATTCTTCTTTGTTTCGTGCATTATATGGGAAAAAAAAATTTCGAGCAAAAACTCTGTGTTGTACTTACAAGGACGTGCCACCAGATTTTAGATTTTTAACGAATACTTTAGTGAGAAAGATATAGACTGCTGGGAAGACTGTGTCAGAGTGTGCATAGATGGAACTGCAAGCATTGACTGCCTTGTGTAGTTCCAAAAATAAAAAGCAGCGCCCAAAGATATGTTGCTTACTATTTACATAATCCATCGGGAGCATTCGAATTTTGCGTGTTTACCAAAGTAATGCATTGCATTAAGTATAAAACAGCTTTGGTTTACAAAATGATTACGATAATCTGTTGCACTCATTGCGATTGTATGGTGCCAGCCCGTAAAAAATTTTTGCGGTTTTTACCGGTGCGCTGGTGTAAAAAGGTTGAGAACCACTGTGCTAGACATCACCAACCAATTTCAACAACAAAAAATTCAGATCAAAAATGAAGGCCAAGTTCATCAGAAACTTGACTTGCAAGACCAAGACAGTTTCTAAGGGCCACAACAAATGCAATGCAGACCAAGACAGTTTCTAGGGGCCATAACAAATGCATGCAACATAGGGGCCACAACAAATGCAATGCAGTTCATCATGATGCATTTCAGTGTTTGCTATGATGATTGCAGAAATAATTGTGATTAGTGCGAACGTCACAAGTGTGAAGACATACAGGGGGAGCAGGCCTTGCCATGGCTGGCTTTGTAAACGAATCTGCTTGTTAACCAATTTTGTTTGGAAACTACTTTAGTGATCATGCCTGTAACACGTTCGCTGCTGGCATATGAATATATCGTACTTTGAAGTCAGCCTAAAATCAACCAGTTTATACGTGTCTTTGCAAATAGCATAACTCCTCGGCCAATTGTGCTGTTCAAACCTTCAAAAGACTCGGCAAGTCTTCGAGTTTGCAATGTAATTTTGGTTTCGAGTTTTTTGTGAGTGACGTTGTAAGTGGAATACTTTTAGGCCTTTTTGGCCCACTTCAACTGGCCCTAGGCCCAAACCGCTAGATGGTAGTATTACGCTCAAATTGTTATTGGAAAATAGGCTAAAATCCAAGTTTTCTGACACTTTGGGTGACTTGCTGAGGTTTCGGGTTCAAAAGTTATGACCTAAAAACAACAAAATTAGTAACTAATCCAGATTTAGATAATTATTTTGTTTATTTTAAATCATAACTTTTGAACCAGAAATGCTAGAAAGTTGATCCAAGGGCTCAAAAGACTCAGATTTTAGCCTAAGTTTCCAATGAAAACTTGAGCAAAATACTTCCGTCTAGCAATTGAGGCCTAGGCCAGGTAACATGTGCCAAAATGGACAAAAACCTACCTCACTTATGACGTCACTCACAAAAAACAAACCAAATTTTTTTTTTCATTGCAGACTCGAAGACTTGCCACATCTTCTGAGGGTTTGAACAGCTCTCTGGTGCAATCAGCAGAGGAGTTATGGAGTTGCAAAGTGATGGCATTTTATGTGGCTCATGCAGGTCTTAAAGGTAAAACCAAACCGAGTCCAATGGTGTTAACAACCTTCAATCAAGTTTACTTTCACCAAAACAGAAAAATGGTAAAAAAGTACTATCACAGTTTACGAATTGTCACATTGTCCGCCTGGCAGAAAAGGCTGGGTAGCATGTCATATTTGTGTATTGCAAACTGTAAAAAAAAGCTAGACAAAAACTGATGCAGAGCACACTAAAAATTTACATCTCATTGCTTCCCATCAGAAATAGCAATAATATCAAAACCACTAACAACATACCATCATCTTGCTTTTCAATTCATCAAGAAGAGATCTGCTGGAGGTTGATTGCGATCTATGTGTTTTCAGAGTCTACAAAGAGTCAAAAAGAAAATTCAGCGAAAAGATCAATAAATGTTAGCTACTGTACTCTTTGCTTGTATGTAGCAAGTGCATTGCCATGTTAGAAACAAACTGGGATAATTGCTAATGTTTGAAAAAATTTTAGATGAAAATTTTGTTTTGAAGTGTTTATAACATGAATTCTTTAGCATTTAATTCCCATACAACAAGGGTGGCAATTTGGCGTGGGGGTTACTGTAAAAAGGTCACTTTTAAGAAGGGCTATATATACCAGGGGTGGCAAAACTAGCTCGCATGTGAATCTTCAAACCTTTGCATGCAGATCTTTGGGTTTTCTAAAAAATTATATAGTTGTTTATATTTTGATTTATATTGCCAAGTGCAGAAATAATGTAAATTGGTACAGTATTATTTTTGCAAGTCATTCCAAAATGTATTACGTTGTCACAAAAGCGTTGATTGTAAATAAATTTGTGTTTTTAGATCTTTATGTTGCAGCTCTTTGTAACTTTGCTTTTATGATGTGCGGCTCATACATTGAGCACATTTGGCCATCCCTGATACATACCTTCTAATGGAAATGAAAACAAGTCTCAGATAAGTTAGCCTTAGCACTAAGATCTACTGTGACCAGTTGGAGGAAATTTCAGATTTGAAAATTTTTCCTAAGTGCTTCTGCAGGCCACAGAAAACGCTGTGGCGAGCCACATGTGGTCTGTGAACCACTAATTGCTCACCCATGCCATGCAATAAGTAGAATTTCACACCATGAAAAAGGTACAAATCAATAAAAAAGATGTGCAAATCAGACAACACTACATGACGTTTACACACTCATGATTAACATGAGAAAACATGTCAAAAGTACGCTTTTTTAGGTTCAGCACTAGTGTATAGTAACTTTTAGATTAAATGTGCTCACCAGAGTTTCTCAAAATGGTTTGGGCGTTAAAAATCTTGAGAGATGCAGCTAATAACTGCTATTAAATCTTACTGAATGCAGGACCAATCTGTCACAACAGAATGCTAGCTACAACCTCAAAATTACCAAACAGAGGATTGTAAACTTGCACTTAATATTTGAAAGTCTTTTTATGCAACTTTAAGTTTTCAACAAACAGGGCAAACTTGAAGAAGGTGTCTTTTCAGTAAACCCAATTTTGAAACATTTGCAGCTTTTCATTGACATGTTTTACTGAAACTCAGTACCTCCAGTGTCACCAGACACCTTCATTCATTCAATACATTTCACTTTCAGTGACCCAGTCAATTCTGTATCTATATGGACATGCTGCACAAATGTCCTTGAATGAATTGTAACATGGCACGCAATATATTTAACAAACGGCACAGCATTCAATATCAAGAGTTTGTTACCTTCAGTGCACACACTCATGCAATTCAAACATTCCAGTGGCCCTACATGTACAGTTATTAGTCATATGATAATGCTTAAGAACATAAACCTAAACCTCAAAACATAAACAATACCTCGAAATTGCTAGCATGTAGCAAATATGGAAAGTCATCTAACATCTCCCATTTTGATAAACCACATTTGATAGTGCTAGAGTGATGCCATGACGAACGGCAACTTCCGCCAATCACTATGCATCTGAGAAGTTCAGAAAATAGTCATGTAACAGAAAAAAATTAAAAGCTCCAGGTTTGCTAAATGGATTTGAGAAAACAGCTGAATGGGCTCTGCTTTCATGACTTTGCAATGATTCAGACTTGAACATATATTGGCTTGAATTTCTCAATTTCAAGTAATTAATCTCCATCAAGGTGACACAGTCAAATCAATCAATAAGCAGCTCTACACATACTCAACACAAAAATATTATTTATTATTTAAAATAATGAATGTAATATAGAACTGTAACCATAAAAATATTGGTTGTACTTTGATGAAAATTCAGCTGGCAAGCATTCACAGCAGAACAGATGTTTATGAGGCTGACGTAATCTCAGCGTCACTGGGCAGCATTTACTTTATCTAGTGCTGGCTTGTTTCTACAATAAGGTTAATCGAAACTGTATAGCTGAAACCAGACAAGAATTGCACTGGAGATAATGTGAACTTCACATAAATCTGTCCGTGTTTCGGTTTTGCTGATGTAATACACAATACTGATATGGAAAGTTCTAAAAATTCAAGACTTCAGTAAACTATTGAGACTGTTGCCTGCTGTTCACAACCCCACAGCCACTGCTCCAAGCCACTTTGGGGTCATGACCAACCGGTTAGGAGCAAATATTTTCCTCCACTTGAACACTGGAATTTTTCTGAAGCAGAGGTCAAAGCACCTATGCAAATTAGAATTCTAATTTCCAGACTTGACTTTTCCAAATGACATACCCAAGTCAAATACAAGCACAATAGATAGTTAACACAATAAAAGTAATTATCAGTTTTAAATAAAATCTCATGCAAATGCATCTCAAAATATAAGTCTGGAAAATTGTTTTCATTTTCCATACTAACACACCAAAAAATTTTTTCCTGGACCTCATCAGGCTGGAAAATGACCAAATTTTTTCCATACTTTACTAGACTCCATTGGAACCCTTCTTGCTATTTATGTCTTGTATCCTCTTATACTTTTTTGTAAAATACCACATTGCACTGCACAATTTGAATTAACTTGTTTGCTGCTGGCATATGATATATTTGTACTTTAAGCTCCTGCATTAGCCACTATTCTTGTGCCACTTTGCAACTCCATAACTTGCCAGGTGATTGAGCTAGAGAGCTGTTCAAACCCTCAAAAGATGCGGCAAGTCTTCTAGTCCAGTGGCTGGGACCGATAAGCGTGCACTACCGTCCGTACAAAGTTTTTTGCTGCTTCTATACCTCAGAAGTGTGCTCTTTAAGAATCTGAATGATGCCACTTTGTCATCCTTGGGAAATCTCCCAAACATGCAAATAAAGGCCGCCATTACGGAAAATCCTTCTTTCGTCAATATCTCAGTCACTATGCATGATATCACAGTAATTTTAGTGTCTATTCGCATGTTTTGAGGGGTAAATAATAAGATCAAGCCATTTCAGTAAAGATTACGCCTTATTTTTTGCTGAATCCGCATATTGAGACAATCATTACTGAAAATCACGTTTTTGTCCTTATCTCAATTATTGCACATTGTACCATAATAATCGTTGAGTCTATTCGTGTTTAATGAGCGAATAATCAGATTAAACCATTGAAGTATTGATAACAGCAATATTGTCTGCAAAAATGTCGAAGTAAGGACTGCCGTTTTTCATACGATCAGCAACAGTGGCCTGGCAAAATCGACTCTTAAATTTCTTTGCAAAGATCTTAAATGACTTTGGCTTTTGGGAAATCCCCAAAGCCATAGATGAAGTTTTGAGAAAAATGTTAATGCAACAAACTTGTTCTAAGCAAATAAAAGCATTTATATCATTGAAAGTGAGAATGAGTTGATGTAATGTGATTTAGAACTAATTATTAACGAGATGCCGAAGCTTCTGCATACAGATAAACTTGACAAAATAGACTATTAGCCAAAAATAAAGGTAATTCTCCTTTTTAGAGCATAGTAAACGTCTATCAGAGAAGGAATCAAATGTAGTCCTCTCTCGATCCCCTCCTATTATAGCTTGTAGGCTAGTAAGACATTTATGCTAGTCGACTGCAAAACATTTTCAGCAGAGAAAAATTTACAGGCCTACTATATACAGTAATATAAAACTACATTGAAAAAACCCCGTCCTCAAATGTATAACAGCCAAAAGGTTGGTGGTGGTGGATCTCGCTTGTCATGTCAATTGCTTGGTTTTTCTTGGAGTCTGACATCTGGATATAAGATATATAAGATATGAAAACTTCTGATTGCATCGCTCCCCTGGATCCATATAGTCATCCCACTGTTTCAGTCAATGTTGTTGCTGGTCTGGCTTCACCTCAACACACATGACGCAGTGGATATTGGGAATAGACAACTTGTGTCATTTGAAAAGAGCTGGCCTGATGGAGTTACTCTTTTATCCAAGTGGGTATTGACTATGGCAGTGAAGAGAAAGGTAGCAAAGCTTGGGAACAACAATGTACATGACGCGAATATGATCTACCCACAGGTGCTATAAGGTTGAATCAAACCAGAGACATTATTATGAAAACTGTTCTTAGTCATGAAAGTTCACCTGTGCCCACCTCCATGTTTGACAATGAAGACAAAATGAGAATCGCAACTACACAATCCACACTGAAGATGAAGAAGCAGGTGACTGTATCCCAGCGTTTGGTTAAAAAATCAGAGGTATAAATACTTGATGACTGTGTTATCCTTTGGCTGAATCAAGGAACTGAGGAAGATTTCGACGACAAGGGATTCACGAGGAACGTGATGAAAAGGGTAGTAAGCCAAGACACTCGTCAGGTGATTGCACCTCATTTGAATATTACAATACAGGTGGAGGTCTTTTTTTTAAAGTTTGTTGATGGTGCTTCACGCCTTCCAGCTGGAGTGCAAGAAGTCGATGGAATTGACAGCTTCTTCCTATCACTCCTGCTTCTTATCGTCGAGTCGTGAAAGTAGCAACGAGGCGGCTCTGTCAGAGTCAATCCCCACTGGGGCTTGGAGGAAGGAGCGATAAAGGGTCTGGCACTCTTTGTCCCAACATGGCACTTAATTCTTGCGACGGCTAAGGATAAATTCTTGCGACGGCTAAGGGGGATACATTGTTCAGCCACAAATAACAGGATCTCGCATAGTTCCTGGTATGCCTTCTCGATGTTTGTTGTGTCCAGATATGGCAATCTATCAACAGATGTTTTTGTAAGAAAGCAAAAATGCTTCCAATCATCTTTGTGAAGGTTCCAACGTTTCACCGGATCGCTGTAGGCAGTTTCGCTGTAGGCAAAGCGGGTGCACATTCAGTCTGCCATTTGGAAATCAACTCTCAGAACCTCCAGCACTGGATCCCATCGAGTTCAGATAAGAACGAGATGAACGATATAGATGCTTGATCCCAGTTACACTGCAACCAAATGTTAGTATTTCTCCACCAGAGGTGCTGGAAATTGTAAGGTGTGGCTATTCTACAGATACACCCTGTTCAACAGCAATATGTGGATGCTATACATCTCACTTATCTTTTGTTTTGTGGATGTAACAGGGAAGCACACTGCCAGAATTGGCAGATCCAGCAGGTTGATGACAGGGACACTGTTGTCAAAAGTAACTTTTTTGTGGACCAAGTCAAATCACTTATGTCAACATCCATCAGCATCAGCACAACAAGGGGTGCTCTGTGAATGGAACATACACTTTAGTTTATTTTTGCTGAAATGGTTTAGTCAGATTCTTTACTCTTAAAACATGCACATTTGCCATGAGTATTATGATAAAAATTTTTGCAGTTACCGTATTTATTCCATTGTAGGCCGCAGCTTATAAGTTATTTTTTTATTTCTTTATTTTATTGAAAGGGACAGATGACGCTCATCTTTTCTTGGGTACGTTTTTTCGACCAACTCTGTTTTTGCATTCTATTCTCTTTAGCAACATGTGCACATACGTCACAGGAGGTATTATGTTTAATGGAAGGCAGTTGTAGTGGTGTGTAAGCATCATTACCAATTGAAGGCAAAACGTGCTAGTACACGAAAGTATCTTGAAGGCTTAGGTAATCTATGTTCAAGTGTACATTAATTTTTCAACACCATTTCATGGAGCTTATAATCAAGGGCAGCTAACAACCAAATAAATACGGTACTGAGATATGGACGAAAGCAAGATTTTTTGCATTGAAACGGTCTCAATATGCGTATTCAGCAAAAAAGAAACGTGTAATCTTTATTGAAATGGCTTAATCTTATTATTTACCCCTCAAAACATGGGGATAGACACTAAAATTATTGTGATACCATGCATAGTGACTGAGATATTGACGAAAGAAGGATTTTCCATAATGGTGGCCTTAATTTGCATATTTGGGGATTGCCCAAGGATGACAGAGTGGCATCATTCAGATTCTTAAAGAGCACACCTCGGAGGTATAAAACCAGCAAAAAACGTTGTATGGACGGTATTGCAAGGTTTTCTAAAAACCTGGGGTTTGGTAACTGGACTATTCTAGTTTGCAATGAAAAATAATTTTAGGTTTGGCGTTTCCTGTTTTTTGTGGATGACGTTGTAAGTGGGATAGGTTTTAGGCCATTTTGGCTCAAGTTACCTGGCCCTGAAGCCCAACCCCTACATGGAATTTTTTGAATAAATTTTTTGTTGGCAACTAGACTAGAATCTGAGCTGTTTGATCCCTTGATTAACTTTCTAGAACATTTCTGGTTCAAAAGTTATGGCCTAAAAAAACAATTAATTAATTCTTTAATTAGGGTATTAATTTATTATTTATCTTACATCTGTGGTCACCTTCCGAATCCATTGTATGCTTCTATTTGTTTCCATCTACCTAGGCTTAAACAAAGTCAAGGAGTAGATTGGATATTGAGGAGGACATGAGATTACCTCTCACAAACATGTCACCCAGCATTTCAAGATTATCTGCTCAAATGCAAGCTCAGTCATGCTATTGATTAGCTTATGTGCAGTTTGTTTTGCATAAGAAAGTAAATATAGTGAATCTAACATGTGAAATAATAGTTTTTTATCTTGTAGGTTGTTATTTGAGCATCTTCAGAACTGTATTTAGTGGCCGGGACCAAGCACTCATGTTATATTTTCGAATGGGCCATGAGATCAAGGTTGGGAACCACTGATTAGTATTTCAAAAAGCATATTTATCCTTGCTGATTACATGTCTATAATGCTGAGTAACATTTTGCAAAAAAATTACTGCTCACAACATGAAAAACTGTTCATAGCAAAACAAACTGCACATCCTTTTGCCAAGAGCAAAAGGGGCACTCCATAAAAACTTCATCTTAAGTTGAGATAAAAGGAGAAAAAAACACTGTTCTTTTTGCTACTCATGTTGTTTTGTAGCATTTGCCACCAGGTTTCAAATGAAGCAGATAAATTTGATCTTTCGGCACTTATTTTATGATTTTTGCAAACGTTTTGTCCACCTATTGTTTCATATGACTCAGCCAACAAGCAGAAGCACTACAAGAAGCCATTGCACTAAGCAAAACCAATTGTTAGTGAACATCAGAGCAAATGAAAATGCAATGGCGCAAAAACAAAGAGGGGTGCTGTGCCAATAGTATTGGTGAAGGACCACCTATTCAAGTAGGCTTCTTCAGGGTAATATTTTTAACCACATATAACACGCAACTTACCAATAACAAGAAACAATGAGCAGTATGACATACAAAGACAAAAAATGCAAAACTGACTACCACGTTATAAAAAATGTAAAAACAACATGCCACAGAAAAAACATAGAAGTGTAAAAATGAAAAACGCTAGGTGATGACAATGTATAACAACATAATGAATAGAGTAAAACCTACATAGAAATGCACAAAAATGTGACCAAGTAAATTGCGTGAAGTAGCGATCAAATAATGTTAAACTTGCATGGTGAGGGTTAGCAAATCTACAGGTACAAAAGTGGTCAATAAGAAGACAAAACTCAAGGAAGTTCAGAAACGGATAAGTTTCACTCATGTTTTAAAACAATGTAATAAATAGCTGGAAAGTTTGTGCTTTTATCATTCACAGTGCTAGCTTTTAGATTAATATACAAAGATTCTAAAAAGATGCATTTTTGATAACTATTTACGTGATGTAGAACATGGGCATAATCCCACTTGAAGCCATGGCCTCTTTACGCTGCATGTTTCATTAACACTGTTTTTTCTGGGTTTTTAAGAATATTTCTAGGTAAGATGTCCCTGTGATGTTCTTTCAGTCGAGTACTCAGGCTTCGTTTTGTTTCTCCAATGTATATGTGTTCGCAGTCCCCACATGGAATTTCATAGACAACGTCTTAACGTTTGCTAGCAGGGATGGTATCTTTTCCTGAAGGTAGGACTGTACTTAGTTTAATTAAAGGTTTAAAAATAGTTCATATGCGATGTCTCTCCAGAATTCGTTTTAAAGTCTCTCCCAACTCGACTGTGTAAGGTAATATGACTTTAGGTTTAAACTCAGGTGATCTGTTGTGTTGTTTCTTTCTGGTTACCCAAAATAGATGATAAAAAAAGTCTTTGTACATCATAATAGTCACTGTTTCTTGTTATTATGCATGTTATATGTGGTTAAAAACATTGACCTGAAGAAGCTTTCTTGAACAGGTGGGTGAAACATTGACAAAAATAACAAAATATTCGCCAGAAGATCGAATTTATCTGCTTGGAGAAAAAAAACTTTCTCATTTGCATACCAACATGTGCAACAACAAGCCACTCACATATTCTAAAATGTACTTAAAGGAAAGATCTAGCATGGCACTTTTGTTGAGTAAAAAAAGCTATGTTTCAAAACGCACATTGGTAGTGGAAGTTTTAACCAACAAAACAACAAGTAGAAACTCAGTGATCTACTTTTCTTTCTTGGAAAATGCAATTGTTAGAAAAGTCATTGCAACAACCAAAGTAAAAGCTTTTATACATTAAAATGCTTATAATGATAAGCTTGTTGATAAAATGCCTAATTAATCATAAAAAATGTCATGCTCACAGATTATTTTTTTTTTTTTATTCAACATGCTCAAACAGAAATACAGCACAATTTCATTTGAACTATTTTAAACAAAGACATTAACCACAGAAAGCATTGTACACACCTGCATAGTGAGTCCACTATAAGCGATGATGGATGTACCAAAATTTTTTTGACACAGACTGAATGAAGTAATGCAAACTGGCGCTGATGAGTAACACCATAAATGTCCAAGTTTCCATTGTCCATAAGCACCCAGAGCATGTATTGCCAAGAAGCAAGATTCAATGATTCTGATAAGTGCATTGACTTTATGAAAACTTTTGATGTCATTTTATGATCTAGATTTTTGATCTGAAGAAAATAAACTGGAGATCATCCAATGCATGCAAAAGAAAAAATGAATAAGCCATTGCAAATTTACAGCTAGTGAAAGTTTAATGCATTTGCTTAAAAATATTAACACATTCATTACCGGTGTATGATATATTCGTATTTTGAAAATCCACATTAGCCACTATTTTCACACCACTTTGCAACTCCATAACTTACCAGGCAATTGCACTAGAGAGCTGTTCAAAACGTCAAAAGATGTAGCAAGTTAAAGTTTATATTTAAAAAACAGAAAGTTTTGGATTTTGGGTTTTTTTGTGGGTAGCATCATAAGTGGGGTAGGTTTTAGGCCATTTTGGCCCAGGTTACCTAGGATGGGTGCCAACAACGAGTGGGAATTTTTGACCTAAGTTTTTCTTGGAAAGTAGGCTAGCTAGCATTTCTGGTTCAAAAGGCATGGCCTAAACACAACAAATCAAATAATTAATCCTCAAATGAAATATTAACAGCAAAGGTGTTAATAGATTAACTAAGCGATAGCAGTGATCAAGTTTGCCTTATAATTTTAAATGTTTGCATTTTAAAAGTTTTACTTTAAATTAAATGAATTTATGCTGTGGTAGTCTCTATAAACAGAATCATCTTTTGCTTTATGCACTTATCTTAGGTGCTAATAAAAGCACAAGTTTCAGCAGGCCACACCATTGAAACAGGTGCAGTCTTATAGAAAGTGGGCAACTTTCCTGTTGGTTCAACCAGTAAAAAAACAAAATTAAAAAACTTGCAGCACAAATTTCATGTCCAATGTGCTGGTGACCACAATTTAAAGATGGTGAAAAATGTTACAAAGCTACTTTTCTCTTTAGAAATATGTTTAAAGGCAAATTTGTAAAAATCTAAAACTTTATTAGCACAGCTGATGGAAACACATAATCATGTTATGAAAAATTTTGGATGCATTTCCATCTTAAAGCCTTCAGAGCTGGGGTTTCATCCTGACTCAGCAGTTTGCACATGTCTTTGCAACTGCATAACACCTCCACGATTATGCTAGAGAGCTGTTCAAACACTTAAAAGACTCGGCAAGTCTTTGAGTCTATAATGAAGAAAATTTTATTTGATTTTGGGTTTTGGATTTTTTGTGAGTGACGTCATAAGTGGAGTATTTTTAGGTCTTCTTGGCCCACTTCATCTGGCCGTGAGCCCAAACTGCTAGATGGTCATATTTCAATCAAGTTTTTGTTGGAAAAAAAACTAGAATCCGAGCCTTTTGAACCTTTGATCAACTTTTTAACGTTTCTGGTTCAAAAACTATGGTGTAAAAACAACAAACTCATTAATTATCTAACTATGGGATCAATCAATTATTTTGTTGTTTGTCAGTCATAACTTTTGAACTCGAAACCCCAGCGAGTCATTAGGATAAAATTACCAATTTTATGTTTTTTTCGCCATTACTTTTGAACCAGAAACTTTAGAAAGCCAATCAAAGGCTCAATAGACTCAGATTACAGCCTAGTTGCCAATAAAAACTTGAGCGAAATTCTTCCATCTAGTAGTTGGGCCCAGGGCCAGGTAACCTGGGCCAAAATGGACAAAAACCTACCCCACTTATGATGTCACTCACAAAACACCCAAAACCAAAACTTATTTTTCATTGCCGGCTTGAAGACTTGCCACATCTGAGGGTTTGAACAGCTCTCTGTTGCAATCAACAGGAGTTATTGAGCTGCAGAGTGATAGCCTTTTAAGTGGCTCAGGCAGGTCCTAAAGGTAAAATCAAACCAGGCTCCAATGGTGTTAACAACCTTAAGTCAAGTTTGCTTTGACAGCAAAGAGGTCTAAAAAAGTTTTGTACTTTGTCAAGAGCAACTAATATAGCCTCATTCAAAGCAAGTTATTTCTTAGTGAAAAATAGGAAAAGCATTTTCAGAAGATGAATTGCAAAAAGAGTGCTTTCTAGAAGTTTCCAATAGCTTTTTTCAGGATTTCCGTAATAAAAGTGAAATTAAAAGTGCTATGAAAGACCAGCAATTATCACGAAACACCGTGTTGAGAAGAGAAAAGATGAGTGAGGATTTTACCCACCAAATCCACAATTATTTTTTTAAATGGGGATGTTTTTTGCTACAACTTGATGAGTTGAGAAACATCAGGGATGCTGCAAAGGTTATTTTGTTTATTCACATGGTTTTTCATTATTAGGGCATTACAGAAGTACCTGGCATTGTAATTTGAAAAGAAAGAACAAGAGGCATATATGTTTTTAAAGGCACATTTAAAACTACTGCTTTGAAATGAATTTGCCTCCGTGGAAGTTGTAGTCAATTACAACAGATGGAGCAAGATCAATGGTTGCCAGTGTAAACGGTTTCATTGCCTTGTGTGAAAAAGATTATGATTTTCCAGATTTTTAAAGTACCATCGCATAACCCACCAATAAGTTTTGTCCAGTAAACGATTAAACACAAAACAGATAATGGATATTGCATTCAAAATTGCAAATTCAGTTATAGCTAAGTCCCTTCAACACCATCTTTTCAGGCAGGAATTCAAGGGACAAGAGCTTCTGTTACACACTGACATAAGATGGCTCAGTAATGGCAAATTTCTTCAAAAGTTCCAAGATCTGTTGCAAGAAATCAAAGTTTTTCTTCAAAATAAATGTGACAACTATGCCAAGTTAAATAATTTAGTTTGGAAGAGTGACTTGGCTTTTCTGGCCGATTTTACTGGCAGATTAAGTGCCTATTTGCAATTACAAGCGAAGAGCAAACCAGTCATTGAATTGATCAGTGCTATTGGTGCATCTCCGATCTTGAAGAAAAACGGTTTGAGTTTTTCCCAAACATCAAAGACTGTTTGCAAAATCATCCAGATAGTATTTGGAACCCCAATAAATATGTTGCTGAAGTAAGCATGGTTTCTGGTTTGATTTAGAGATTTTCAAAAGATCAAATAAATAGTTGATGAGGTCAAGTCAGATTTAAATGTATCTAGTGTTTCTCACCAAATCAGTCAAGTATTTTTACTGGAAAGTGGTGCAGTTGAAATGGAAATGCTGACATTGAAAGCTGATGTGTTTCTGAAGACTCGGACATGCAAAAATTATTTCTGAAGAGTTGTTGGAGCAAAATATAGCAATATCAAAAAATGTGCGGACAGCATCCTTTGACAGGATACACACCTGATTGCAAAAAGCTGGTGAAAAATATGATGACTCAAACATCTCACTGACTCATTTGATGAAGTAAAAAGAAAATTATTGAACGTTCTTTTCATGTTCTATGTGAAGTACTAAATTAACCAAACATGAAAATATGGCTCTCGATGGTAAATGTGTGGTAAATCTCAATTTATTTCTAGGAAAAACATTGCATTTTATGAAATTTCGTACTTGTGACTTAACTCACGACCAACTGGTCAGTAATCAAGTTTCTAGACCAGGGGCGGGCAACCTTTTTCGGTTTGCGTGCTGAAATCGGCTAAATCAATGACAAAATTTTTCCGCGTGNNAACCAAAATTTGTGGTGAGGGGTCTGAATTTTGGGCCCTTGTGGCAGCGTGCTCACCTCCCCAATTGGGGGGTACATAGTGCGGCTGATACGGCTCTGTTTGTAGCCATATTGCATCAGAAGCACATAAGGGTTAAATTAAATAACGAATTGTTAACAAACGAAATTGAAGAAATAGACACTTTGAAGGGGGGAGGATCTCATTTCCGTGGTATCGCTCACGTGCCGGACAGAAGTGTTCGTGTGCCAGGGGTTGCCCACCCCTGTTCTAGACCAGTGCTTCCCAACCAGTGGGTCACAACCCATTGGTGGGTCACGAAGCATTTCTAAATGTTACAGTTTTCTATTAGATCGGGAAATTATTGCATTATCATTACGTAACAAATATGCAACAATGTAACAAATATGTAACA